>ENA-ORMS01002825-ORMS01002825.1-human-gut-metagenome-genome-assembly--contig:-NODE-2825-length-11886-cov-3.678810_pt1 | contig 11886 bp, 13 predicted proteins | sample MGYA00242104_ERZ508997 | MGnify/ENA primary metagenome ERZ508997 (study PRJEB26280, sample SAMEA2338704) | human gut metagenome | biome: human gut; feature: human-associated habitat; material: faeces... | reverse complement strand
CTTGGCACACGTCGCAGCGTCTATCGCACGTCAACCGCTGCGCCGCGCAGCTTGGCGACAAGATTTCCCTGCCTCCCATGGACGGACGCATCAAGGAATCCTGCCTTGCTGCTCTTGATGCCATGGATAAGGCTTTCGCCGAAGTTGACGCCCTCAAAGCCGAGGTCGCCGGTCACGATGAGGTCAAAATCGGCGGGCTTTTTGCCGTTTTCGTCAAGATACCGCAGCACGGTGTCCGCCGCCGCGGGAGCCATTGCCGCGCCCATGTTCGCCGCATCCGTTATGCCAAGGTCAACAACCCTGCCTATCACCCCGCCCGCTATGCATACGCTTGAAAGCGAGCCTTTGTCCGCGCAGCCGCTGCCGCTCAAAAGCGCGCAGCCCGCGCCGGTTACGGTGCGCTGGCTTGTGGGCACGGCCTGCGAGCCCATCTCCAGCGGCAATCTGTACTGCCGCTCCGCCGTGGAAAAAAGGCTACTCTGTCCGCAAAGCCGCCGTCTATAAGCATGGAACCTATCAGCATTCCTTCGGCCATTGTGGAACACGCGCCGTAAAGCCCAAGGAACGGTATTTCAAGCTCCCTTGCCGCAAAGTTTGCGGATATTATCTGGTTCAGCAGATCTCCGCCCAGCAATATGTCCACCTGCATTGGCGTAAAGCCGCCCTTTTCAACGGCTGTACGCACCGCATGTTCAAACATTTTTCTTTCGGCCTTTTCCCATGTACCCTCGCCCCAGGTGTCGTCCTCAAGGGCAATGTCGAAATAGCTGCCGAGCGGGCCTTTCGCTTCCACGTCGCCAACTATCGTTCCGGCTGAAATGATGCGCGGCGGGTCGGCAAAGAAAACGGTTGATTTACCTTTGCATTTTGTACGCATACGCCTATCCCTCCGCTAAAACCGGCCCGTTATAAGGCAGGTTATTATGCCCACTATAACGCTTGCGCTTATTCCGTAAACAAGCACCGGCCCCGCTATCGAAAAAAGCTTGGCGCCAAGGCCAAGCACATAGCCTTCCCGTTTGAACTCCATCGCGGGGGACACTATTGAATTGGCAAAGCCGGTTATGGGCACCACGCTGCCCGCGCCCGCCCACGCGCCTATTTTATCGTATATGCCAACGCCCGTAAGCGTTGCCCCTATAAACACAAGCACTATCGCCGTAAATGCGGCGACGTTCGATTCGCTGTAATTTAGCGTAAGCTTTGCAAAATCGTGTATAAGCTGACCTATGCAGCATATTATTCCGCCGGACACAAAAGCGCGGATGCATTGGGAAAGCGTTTTGCTTTTGGGCATCCGCTCGTTAACGCGCCGCTGATAATCCTTCTCCTTCGCCGAAGGTATACGTTCGTTCTTCATTTTTAGCCTCCTTCTGCCGTAACGCCGAACTCATATAAAGAGTATTGGCATTATGGGGAAGGATTATGCCCGATGGGTTATGCGCCGCATCATTTGATTTATTGAATCGTAATCGCCATAGAACGAATTTATGCTTGCCGTTATCATTTCTTCAGCCGAAACGGATGAAAAATCCACTTCCCAGCCCAATCTCGCAGCAAGTATCTCTATAAACGCTCTTTGTGTTCTTCCGTTGCCTTCTCTAAAAGGATGTATAGCGTTCAATTCCGAAAGATAGTAAGCTAATTCCAAATAAATCGAATCCTGCTGCATCATAGCCGGGATATTCATATTAAGTTTTTGGAACAACTCATCGAGTTGTAAATCTATGTATTGAAATGAGCAGAAGCTTGAACCTTTTGAAATGTTCACCGTTCTTGTTTTCCCTGCCCATTCGTATATATCTTGGAATATGTGGTAATGCAGTGCTTTATAATACCCAGCGTTTAGCTCTCCGTTGGGAGGCTCAAGTTTTAGTTCCAATATTCTTATTGCCGTTATATTCCGCTCCGCTTCAATAAGTTTTGAAGCATCTTTTATATTCAGCTTATTTTTAAGTACTTTAGATTCGGGGTAGCAATATGTTGAATCATGTTCATATTCATAATCGCGCATATTGCTTCCCCTATTTCACCGTATATTGATCAACAAGTTCCTTTATGGCATTTGAGGTCGACTGGCGTCCGCTTGCGCAGTCCTGCACCCGCTTCAGCTCGCTTTCGCTCAGTTTCATTCCCTCCATGGCCATTGTCGATGCTACCTGGGCAACATATTTGTAATCGTTCTGCATACTTTTGCTCCCTTCACATTGATATTATATCATATTTCCGGCAGTATCAAAAGCATCGGCATCCCCGTTTTTCCGTCCTTCCCCCGCCCTTTTTTCCCTGTCGTTGGGTAAGCCCGTGCCGCCTGGGGATATCAGCTCCTGCGGCGGGCGGGTGAAGCAGGGGCGCGTATCAGCGGCGCAGCTCATATGCACCCGCCTTTACGAACCGCGCGCCTGCAAGCCGGTTTTCCCCGGGAGGCGACACGAACGCAAAGTACAGCAACGCGCACAGCGCCGCGCACGCCAGCACGCTCAGCGCTATAATCAGCAGTTTTTTTGTTTTCATATATCAAAAAAGCCCTTCCGTTTTTTGCTTATTATCTGCGGAAGGGCCGATATATATGCTTTTGTGCTTAAAAATCGAAGCCGAAGCCTATGCCGCGCACATCCGCGGCCTTTTCGGAAAGCTTGGCTATGGGGAAATCGTTCATGCCGGCAACGAAGTTTTTGCTGTCCCCGCCTTCGAACAGGGCGTTTTTTGAAAAATACCATGCGCCGATAAACCTGCCGTTTTCGTCATAAAATCCGGCGAATATCATGTTCGCCGCGCATGCGCGCCCCTCTTGGCAGGTCAGTCTGCCCGAAAGCGTTGTTACGGAAGGATAATTGTCCGCAATGTACAAATTGTCCACCGTTATACGCGCGCCGCGCTCGTCCCGCTTTTGGGCAGTAAGCGAAGCGTTAAGCGTTATCGCCTCGCCGGCGGGTATTGTCGTTTCGCTAAGCCAGCGGGCGATATATCCCGTCTCCCCCGGCAGCAGCACGATATAATCGCTCAGCTCCGGCACAAATTCCGCCGTTTCGCTTGCGCCGGCGGCCGCGATGGTAAGCTTCACGTTTGAAACAGCTATCGGGCAATCCCCGTCGTTTTGGTATTCCACCGCGGCGTAAAGCTTAGTCTTATCGCCATCCGCATATGAATATGCCGCCGTGGCGGTAACGCGGGCGGATGCATTAGCACCGTATGCTGCTGGCGTAGCTTCCGCATCGGGCGCGGCCGTGCCTTCCGGCGCAGCGGACGCAGCCGCATCCGCAGGTATCGGCGTTTCGTCCTTCGCCCCGCAGGCGGAAAGAATAAGTATTGCCATAAGCGCGGCAGCTGCCGCAATGGTCTGCAAAAAAATCTTTTTCATACATAAAATTATAACACAGCATGAACAAAATGCAAAAGCACATTTAACGAATTTGCATTACGGTAATAATATGCTAAAATATAGGCGGAAGCATAGGCCTCGGCCTTAAATTTAGATCACAACAAACAAGGAGGACTTACTTATGAAAAAGACGGTAAAAGACGTTGACGTGCGCTCCAGGCGCGTGCTTGTGCGCGTGGACTACAATGTTCCGCTTGATGCACAGGGGAACGTAAGCGACGATAAGCGCATAACCGCCAGCCTGCCTACGATAAACTATCTGCTTGAGCAGGGCGCGCGGATAATACTCTGCTCCCATCTTGGCCGCCCCAAGGGCGAAGTGAAGAAGGAGTTTTCCCTTGCGCCGGTGGCAAAGCGGCTAAAGGAGCTGCTGCCCAATGTGAACATATATTTTGCGTCCGACTGCATAGGCGAAGAGGCGCAGCAGAAGGCCGCCGCGCTGAAGGATGGCGAGATACTGCTGCTTGAAAACCTCCGCTTCCATAAGGAGGAGGAGAAGAACGACCCCGAATTTGCCAAGAAGCTGGCCTCTCTTGCGGAAATATATGTAAGCGACGCTTTCGGCACCGTGCACCGCGCCCATGCTTCAACCGCGGGCGTTGCGGCGTATCTGCCGGCGGTGGCGGGCTTCCTTATCGGCAAGGAACTTAGCATAATGGGCGGCGCGCTTGAAAACCCCGAAAGGCCGTTTGTGGCGATACTTGGCGGCGCAAAGGTTGCGGACAAGATAGGCGTTATAACCAACCTGCTCAACAAGTGCGACACGCTGCTTATAGGCGGCGGCATGGCATACACCTTCTTCAAGGCCATGGGCTACGAAATAGGCGATTCCCTGCTGGATGCCGAAAGCATAGACTTAGCCAAGCAGCTTATGGAAACCGCAAAGGAAAAGGGCGTTAAGCTGCTGCTGCCCGTTGATACGGTGGTTGCAAAGGCATTTGCCGCCGATGCGGAGCATATGACCGTTGCTTCAAACGCCATACCCGCGGGCTGGCAGGGGCTTGACATAGGCGAAAAGACGCGCGAGCTGTTCGCCGCTGAAATAAAGAACGCAAAGACCGTTATTTGGAACGGGCCAATGGGCGTGTTTGAATTCCCCGAATTTGCCAAGGGTACCGAAGCCGTGGCAAAGGCCTGCGCAGAGTGCGGCGGCACCACCATAATAGGCGGCGGCGACAGCGCAAGCGCCGTGAAGAAGCTTGGCTATGCGGACAAGATGACCCATATTTCCACCGGCGGCGGCGCAAGCCTTGAATTCCTGGAAGGCAAGGTTCTGCCCGGCGTAGCCGCGCTGAACGACAAATAAGTTTATTGAAAGGTGGGCTCAATTTTATGAGAAAGCCGATAATAGCCGGAAACTGGAAGATGAACATGACGCCGAGCGAAACGGCGAAGCTGATAGGCGAACTTAAGCCGCTGATTGCAAACGAAGCGTGCGACGTGGTGGTCTGCCCGCCCGCATGCTGCCTTGCCGCGGCAAAGGACGCGCTGTGCGGAAGTGAAATCCATCTTGGCGCGCAGAACGTGCATTGGGAAAAGAGCGGCGCATATACCGGCGAAGTAAGCACGGCCATGCTGAAGGAGCTTGGCGTTGAATACGTTATAGTGGGCCACAGCGAGCGCAGGCAATACTTCGGCGAAACGGACGAAACCGTGAATAAGCGCGCCCGCGCGGCGCTTGCGGCGGACATAACGCCCATAATATGCGTTGGCGAAACGCTGGAGCAGCGCGAAAGCGGCAGCACAGCCGAAGTAGTATCCGCGCAGGTAAATAAGGCCCTTTGCGGCATGAGCGAGGCGGACGCGGAGCGCGTGGTACTGGCATATGAACCCATATGGGCAATAGGCACGGGCCGCACAGCCACAAGCGAACAGGCAAACGACACAATAGCCGTTATCCGCGGCGAGGTACGCCGCATGTTCGGCGCGGCGGCGGACAAAATGCGCATACAGTACGGCGGCAGCATGAAGGCCGAAAACGCGAAGGAGCTTATGGCCATGAGCGAAATAGACGGCGGCCTTATAGGCGGTGCGAGCCTGAAGGCGAACGATTTTGCCGCCATAGTGCATTACGATAAATAAAAAGGACTATACGGTTATGAAGAAAATGACTGCGCTCATAATCCTGGACGGCTTCGGCATAAGGGAGGAGAGCAAATACAACGCCGTAAAGACGGACGGCGTGAAGAACATAACAAAGCTTTGGAATGAATATCCGCATACGCAGATAGCCGCAAGCGGCCTTGCCGTTGGCCTGCCGGAAGGGCAAATGGGCAACAGCGAGGTTGGCCACCTTAACCTTGGCGCGGGCAGGATAGTTTACCAGGAGCTTACGCGCATAACCAAGTCAATACAGGACGGCGACTTTTTTGAAAATCCCGCCTTTAATGCGGCAATGGACGAATGTAAAAAGCGCGGCACAAAGCTGCACCTTTTCGGCCTGTGCTCCGATGGCGGCGTGCATAGCCACCTGAACCATCTTTATGCCCTTATAAGGCTTGCAAAGCAAAAGGGGCTTGAAAAGGTATATGTGCATTGCTTTATGGACGGGCGCGACGTTCCGCCCGAAAGCGGCAAGGGATACATTGAGCAGCTTCAATCCAAGCTGAACGAGCTTGGCTGCGGCAAGATTGCAACCGTAATGGGCCGCTACTATGCAATGGACAGGGACAACCGCTTCGAGCGCGTTGAAAAGGCCTATGCCGCAATGACATACGGCGAAGGCGTATACGCGGCAGACCCCGTGAAGGCAATGCAGGCTTCCTATGACGCGGGCGTTACGGATGAATTCGTCGTGCCTGTGGTCATAACCGAAAACGGCGCGCCGGTAGCCAAGGTTGAAGCGAACGACAGCGTTATATTCTTCAACTTCCGTCCGGACCGGGCGCGCGAGATAACCCGCGCATACCTTTTCGATGATTTCACGGGCTTTGAAAGGCGGAACGGCTGCTTCCCGCTCACCTATGTTTCCATGACGCAATACGACAAAACGTTTGAGGATAAGCTGATGGTTGCATTCAAGCCGGAAACGCTTACGAATACGCTTGGCGAATATGTGTCCGCGCATGGGCTTACGCAGCTGAGGATAGCTGAAACGGAGAAGTACGCGCACGTTACGTTCTTCTTCAACGGCGGCGTGGAGGCCCCAAATCCCGGCGAGGACAGGGCGCTTATCCCCTCCCCCAAGGTGGCCACATATGACCTGAAGCCCGAAATGAGCGCGTATGAGGTCACGGAAGAGGCCGTGAAGCGCATAAACAGCGGCAAGTACGACATGATGATACTCAACTTTGCCAATCCCGACATGGTAGGCCATACCGGCGTTATGGAAGCGGCGGTAAAAGCGGTGCACACCGTTGACGAATGCGCGGCGCGCGTGATAGACGCAATACTTGCAAACGGCGGCCGCGCCATACTTACGGCGGACCACGGCAACTGCGAGCTGATGGCTGAGGCGGACGGCACGCCCTTCACCGCGCACACAACAAGCCCCGTGCCGCTTATACTAATCGACCCCGCGTACAAAGGCGCGACGCTCCGCGAAGGCGGCAGGCTTTCGGACGTTGCCCCCACAATGCTGAAGCTGATGGGCCTGCCCCAGCCGAGTGAAATGACGGGCGAAAGCCTTATATAAGCAAAACCAAAGCACAACTATTCAATGCCCGGGCGAAAACGCTCGGGCAATTCTTATGCGGGCGGTAGATTTGTTCATAATTTGTTGCTATACTTGGTTTACCATCAGCTGACAAGGAGCGTGTTATGTATTTCCCCGAGAACATGAATTTTCAATATTTCTTTTTTGCTACCTACATCGGCTATTTTTTGGAAGCATTGCCCTTTGCGCTGATAGTTGGCATAATATACGGCATAATAAGGTTCATGAAGGACCAAGAATCGCCCCTCGGCAGGAAAATATTCTCATGCGTTTTTGTTTGCTATATCACGGGGCTTATATGTTTGGTAATAGGCTTGGATTTAATGCGCATATTCTGGTATAGTCTGTTTTATCACAGGTATTCCGGCATCACCATATATTGGTTCAGCGGCAGCTTTAACATTGTTCCGAACTTTTTCAATAACCTAAACGGGGAAACCATAGGCAACTTTTTGATGTTCCTACCCTTCGGCATACTTTATCCGCTGTCGCAAAAGGAGCCGACATGGAAGAAATCCGTTATTGTAGGGATTATAACGGTTGCGGTTATTGAGGTGCTTCAGCCCGTTTTCGGCAGGGCACTTGACATTAACGATATAATATTAAACTCCTTGGGCATTATCGTTTCCGCATCGGTATTCTTCGGCATCAAAAAGGCCATTGGAAAATAAGCAGCTTCAAGCTTAGCAAATAAACATAATCCTCCGCAAACGGAGGATTTGCTGTTTTATATTCGCTCCGCTATATTCTTTGCGCAACGGCTTCGATTATTTTATCCGCAATGTTCACGCCCGTTGCCGCGCTTATGCCGGCAAAGTGCGCGTTTGAATTGACCTCGCAAACGGTCATTTCACCGTTTTCGCCAAACAATAGATCCACCCCTGCAAACGTGCAGCCGAGTAGCTGCGCGGTTTTTACGGCAAGCACCGCCTGCGCTTCGCTCAGCGTGTATGCATCCGCCTTGCCGCCCTGCGCAACGTTTGCGCGGAAGTCTCCGGATTCGTTGTGCCTTAGCATCGCCGCGGCAACCTTATCGCCCACGATATACGCCCGTATGTCCCGCGCAAAGCTTGATGCTATATACTGCTGCGCAATTGCCGCGCCGCCTGCCGTTTTCATAAGCGCGGCTTTGGCTTCCTCCATATTGCCGGCAAGGTATACGCCCGCGCCGAAGGAGCCGAAGCATTGCTTTATAACGAACGGGAAGCCAAGATAAGCAGCAATTTTTTCAAGAAATGTACAGTCCGTGTACCCAACGCGCGGGAACGTGAGCGGTATAAGCACGGTTTTGGGCTGCGGCACGCGGTTCATAAGCGCTATATGCGTAAGGGATTTATCATCGCAAAGCTCTATTGCGTCCGCGCTGTTAAATAGCTTCATCCCCGCCGCCTCAAGCGTTTTCGCAAGGCGAACGTCCTTATCCCAGAATATTGCAAACGGCGGCAAAGTCTCGTTGGCAACGGTTTTGCCGGATGCAATGTCGCACATCAGCTCTATGTTCGTTTTCAGTTCAAGCTGAAGCCCCGCCCTGTCCGCGCTTTGCTTCAGCGCGGAATAAAGGGAGAAGAACTTCTCCTCCCTAAGAAAGCCGTTTATTATAATATAGCCCTTGTTTTGCTGCATAGTGCGCCTATCTCTGCTTTGCCTTGGCCTGATCGACCTTTATTATGCCGTCCCTGAATGCCTCAAGCAGCTTCATAAGGTCGTCTATGCGGGACTGTATCTCCTCCCCCGTGTCTATATCGGCAACCATAACGCGGTGGGAAAGTTCATCTACGTTGAACGTGTGGCTCGTTATGTCGCGCCCGTTTTTCACGGCGTCCTCAATGCTTGTGAACGGTTCGTGCGCGGCAAGCCGCATGCCCAGCGAATTGAAAAACATTGTGTATCCCGCTATGCCGGTTTGGCTTTGGTACGCGCGGCAGAAGCCGCCGTCTATAACAACCAGCCTGCCGTGGCCCTTCAGCGGGCTTTCGCCCTCCTTTGCCTTAACGGGGACGTGGCCGTTTACTATGCGGCTCCACGGCTTATCGCAGCCGAAGGAGTGCAGTATCTTTCGGCAGAACTCCTCTTCGTCCGTATAGCTGTAATAATGGTTTTTGGGTTCCTTCCATGTTGCCTTGTCCTCAATAAGCGCGCGCTCAAACGTGGCAATATGGTCGCGGCCGAACACGGGCGAATTTCTTCCGCACCAAAGGTACCAAAGATAGTCGCGCCCTTCCTCGCGTTCCTCGCTGCCCTCCGGCGCAAGCAAGCCCTGCCGCGCAAGGCGGTCGGCATAATCAAAATACGCCTTGCCTGAAAGCGTTACGGCCTTGCCGACTTCAAATTCCATGAAGCTGCCGTCCCTGTTGCAGGGCACGCACCCATGGAAAAGCAGATTGCCGTTGCGCTTTAAGTACAATGAACCCGCGGAGCAGAGGAAACGCGCGTGCGCCTGAAGCTTTTCGCTGTGCATGAATGCGGCGCAAAGCTGCTCCATCAGCGCGGCCTCCTCCTCGCTCAGTTTGGTGGGATCGTTGGGGTAAACGGTGGGGAAGTCCGTATCGCGCAGGGGATAATCCGTGCCGTCTATATTTATTGTGCCCGCGCCCCAGTTGACGCGGCTCATCATGTCCCTATCCTCCATGCCGTATTCCTTGCGGCGGTGCACAAGCTGGCCCTCAAGCTTATACATAATTACGCTTATGGCCTTATGCATGCGGGAATAAAGTTCCGTATCGCGCGGCTTAAAAGGCTCCTCCGGCAACTTCCTCGGGGCGAAAACATGCGCGTCGCCATAGCGCTCGGTAGAGAACACGGCAAGCGGCAAAAGATTTATGCCGTATGAATTTTCCAGCATGTCAAGATTATCATACTGCACGCAGTTTTTTACCGCCGTTGCAACGCACGCGGGGCTGCCCGCCGCCGCGCCCATCCAAAGCACATCGTGATTGCCCCACTGCACGTCCACATGGTGGTGCGTCATAAGATGGTCGAGTATAACGTCCGCATGGGGTCCGCGGTCGAATATATCGCCAACGATATGCAGCTCGTCAACGGTCATGCGCTTTATAAGCGTGGCCATTTCTTCTATCATGGTATCCGCGCTGCCTGTATCGACTATTGCGCGGATTATATGGTCATAATAGCGCTCCTTGTTGGGCGTGCCGCCGGTATTGAGCATTTCCTCCATTATGTAGGCATACTCCCTTGGCAGCGCCTTCCTCACCTTTGAGCGGGAATACTTGGTTGTACACTGACGGCATACGGAAATGAGCCGCTTGAGCGTTACCCTGTACCAATCCTCCATGTCTGTTTCGGCACGTTTAACCTCCCTCAGCTTTTCCTTGGGGTAATATATCAGCGCCGCCAGGCTGCGCCTTTCGCTAAGGGTAAGGCTGTCCCCCAGCGCGCTTTGTATCTTTTCCGCCACGGCGCCGGAGCCGTTGTTCAATATATGCAGAAACGCTTCATGCTCGCCGTGTATATCGCTCATGAAATGCTCCGTGCCCTTGGGCAGATTGAGTATTGCTGTAAGATTGATTATTTCGGCGCTTGCCGCCTGCACCGTTGGGTATTCGCGCGCCATCTGCTGAAGTAGTTTCAGTTCTCGCTCCGTCATAGCGTACCTCCGCGTAAGAATAAATATTTGTATTTATATTTGCCGCCGCGCCCCCTCTATGCCCTGCGCGGGGCAAAAAGCCAAATTCAATTACATATTGTCGGTTTTTTTCACGCCGACGTATGGCAGATTGCGGAAATGGCCCATGTAATCAAGGCCGTAGCCTATTACGAACTCGTTTGGTATAACAAAGCCCACATAGTCCGGCGAAATGGCACATTCGCGCCTTTCGGGCTTATCGAGCAGGCAGGCTATCCTAAGGCTTGCGGGCTGGCGGGTTTTCAATATGTTTGTCAGGTGGTTAAGGGTAAGGCCGCTGTCCATAATATCCTCAACTATAAGCACATGGCGGCCGGTTATAGAAAGATCCATGTCCTTTGAAATGCGAACTATGCCGGAAGTGCGCGTGCCGTTGCCGTAGCTGGATATGGACATGAAGTCCATTTCAAGATTGCAGGTCATCTGGCGGGAAAGATCGGAAAAGAACTGCACTGCGCCCTTAAGTATGCAAAGGAGCACAACGTCCTTGCCCGCGTAGTCTTCGGATATCTGCGCGCCCATCTCCTTAACGCGCTGGCGGATCTGTTCTTCGCTTATCAATACGCGTGCTACGTCTTTTTCCATTTCGTTTATCATTGCTGCATTACCCCTTCTTTGGCCCGGTTCGGGTCAGTTTTATTTTTGTATGAATTCTATTTTAACAGCGTTTTTGCTGTTAACGTTCAGCTTTATGCTCTCCGCCGCGCCAAGCCCCGGCGCGAACAGCACATCCCTGCCGGAAGCTATCAGCGCAAGGTCCCGCTTTTCCCGCGGCAGCTTTGCGTCTATATACGCATCCTTCAGCTTTTTGCTGCCGGGGGCGTTTATTCTATGGAACCTGTCCCCCGCTCTCCTTTGCCGGATGAGCGTATCCGCTGGCAGCTTGTCCGCATCTATGCAGGCGGAGTATCTGTCGCGCGGCCTGTCCGTCACGGCGCATTTTGCAACGCGGTATGTTCCCGCCTCGGTATCCGTTTCGCCGTTCAGGCAGAGCGGCTGCTCCCATTCGCCCGTCTGCTTTATGTAATGCCCGAAGCATATCAGTTCATAACTTGTCCATACGTCCGCGCCCGGTATTTCTATCCTTGCGCCTGTGCGGGCTGAAAGGAGCCTTATTATTGAATCTATATGCCCGCGCTCCGCGTCCGTAAGCGCGCCTATTTCGTTCAGCGCCGCGCGTATGCAGCGGCTTAAAATCGGCCGCGG
>ENA-ORMS01002820-ORMS01002820.1-human-gut-metagenome-genome-assembly--contig:-NODE-2820-length-11912-cov-2.360125_pt1 | contig 11912 bp, 11 predicted proteins | sample MGYA00242104_ERZ508997 | MGnify/ENA primary metagenome ERZ508997 (study PRJEB26280, sample SAMEA2338704) | human gut metagenome | biome: human gut; feature: human-associated habitat; material: faeces... | reverse complement strand
GCAGGAAGCCGCCGCCGACGAGACAGTCGGGCAGCCCGACACTGCCGAGGGCGAAGAAAAAACGGAAGCCGCACCCGAAACCGAGGCCGCAGAGGAATCTGAGAAAATATCCGAGGAAGAAACCGAAGAAACGGCAGAAGAGACTGACGAAGTTGAGCTTTGCCTCGTCTGCGGAGAGAGAAGAAGGGCAGAGGGCAGCGACTACTGCGCCGAGTGCGAGGAGCGTATGAGCTCGACCAAGATACCGCTGCTCGGCTGGGTGGCAGGCTTTGCCGCAGTTATAGCCGGCATCTTTGCAATGGGTCTTGCCTTCCTTATCAGCGCGCCTGCGCTCCAGGTCTATAAAGGCGACACGGAGGCCGCAAAGGGCAGCTGGTACCCCGCGTATTCCGCCTACAGCCAGGTCGACGACCTTGTTTCAAGCGTGAATGAAATTCTCAAGAGCGACAGCCCGTTTGTCCGCTCGGGCTACGGCGTTAAGCTCAAGATATTCAAGAGCATAGCTCATTCATATTCGCCGCTTGAGGCCGCCTATAGCGCCGAGAGCATATTCTCCACCTACAATGAGCACGCTCAGAAGAACGCCATGGTCAAGGAATGCACCAAGTTCCTCACCGATTATCAGAATACCTATGAAGCCGTTGCCGACGCAGTCGAGAAGATGCAGTCGGATGAAGCCACCGTTGAGGAGACCCTCGCCGCCTTTGACGAGGCAGCGACCGCTGACGGCGTGAATGCGGTATTCCTCAATTACCTGAAATATAACGTGGCTGCCTATAAGGATATGCCCGACGCCGACAGGATCAAATTCCTTGAGGCTGCCGAGGCGGCTGACAGCGCCGAGAAGAGCGACTATTCGTGGCTCTATTCCCTCGATTACGCCCGCCTGCTTATGAATGTCGGTCAGAGCGACAAGGCGCTGACCTATCTCGATAAGCAGCTCAAATATGATAAATCTTCGTTTAATGCAAACTCAATGAAGATGCGCCTCTATCTTGCCGAGGGCAAGACCGACGAGGCCGCCAGAGTTATGCAGGAGTATAAAGCCGCCTGTAAGGGAACGGACACCGCATATCAGCTCGAGATAAGCTATCTCCGCAGCGTCGGCGAGCTTGACAAGGCAAGAGAGCTTTGCACCGAGGCGCTTAAGGAATACGGCACCTCGCCCGAGATCTATCGCCAGTCCGCCCTTATCTATCTGATGAACGGCGACTATGACAACGCCTATGAGGACGCCTACGAGGCTGATTACGCTGCCTATCAGATATATCAGTATACCGGCGACAACAGCGCCTATACTCAGGAGCTGTCCAACACTATCTACCTTTGCTCTTGGCTCTGCAAGGAGAAGGGCAAGAAGGATACCGATAACGCCGCTTATATCGACGAGATACTTTCTTCGTTCTCAGAGTCCGAAATTTCGGACAGTGTTTTGCAGATAATCAAGGGTGATAAAACTCTTGAAGAAGTCCTTACGAAAGGGGAGTGCGATCTTATATGATGACAAAGCTCTATATTATCGGCAAGATCCTCACGTTCCCCGGCGCATATATCAAGGGCTTTTGGGAGCAGCTCACCTGCCGCATTCTCGGCCTGCCCGTCGAGGTGCCCGGCTATCTGAGGATAGACGAGGCTTGCGGCCATGTGGAGCACGCATTCGCAAAGAAGGGCTTCGCCTCTTATCTTATGGCGACAGGTCCGGGCTTTATGAATTTCATCACTGGCGTGCCGCTCTTTATCGCGGGCTTCCTTAACCTGCGCTACATGGGCATCACTCCCTACGATTCCGTGCCGCTCTTTATCCTCTATGTGCTTATGCTCTATGTGGGCGTTTCGCTGCTCTGCAACGTTTTCCCGCTCACGGAGGATATCCTGAACTTCTGGTATATCGCCTATGAAGAGAAGAATATGAATATCGTCGGCAGGATAATCTTCGCCATACCCGCAATTATCACAAGGGCGGGCGCATTCCTCGAGAAATACTCGATAACCGTTATCCTCTGGATAATCTGGCTCGTCGTGATGTTTGTCATCTGAGCCGCCGAATAAATATCGTACCCGCTTTGCAGCCGAGCCAAGCTGCGGAGCGGGTTTTGTTGACTTTGAAGCCGTATTATATTTCGTTCCTCTACGGAGGCAAGCCTTTCGGAGAATATGCGCCCGAGGTCAGAGCAGCTCTGGTTCTATCGCAAAAAATAACCGAATATGATTTACGGCGGCTCCCGTGTTCGGCGGAGCTGCCGTTTTTGATTGCAATAATGCCGAAATTCACCGTAATTCAAGCGATTTTGCCGCAATTCGCTTGACAAGCGGAAAGTATCTTTGTATAATTGTATACAATTATACAGATTGGAGGGATTCGGATGCTTGAGATATCAAAAAAGACAAATCTGCTTGAGCAAAAGATCTATAAATACGAGTTGCAGGATGTGGAGGAGCCGAATCTCTACAGGGATATTTATGATTACGACAGCGTGCCCAAGGTGGCGTTCAACCATCGCAGGGTGCCGATGAATATGCCCGAGGAGATAAGGATAACCGACACGTCGTTCAGGGACGGGCAGCAGTCGGTCGAGCCTTACACCGTGGAGCAGATAGTGGCGCTCTATAAGCTGCTCTCAAAGCTCGGCGGCCCCTACGGCATAATCAGCCAGACCGAGTTCTTTATCTACAGCAAAAAGGACCGCGAGGCGGTGGAGAAATGCCAGGCGCTCGGGCTGAAATTCCCCGAGATAACCACATGGATAAGGGCGAGCAAGGAGGATTTCAAGCTCGTCAAGGATCTCGGCATCCGTGAGACGGGCATTCTCGTCAGCTGCAGCGATTATCATATATTTAAGAAGATGAAGATGACCCGCTCGGAGTGCCTAAAGCACTATCTTGAGGTGGTCTCGCTCGCGTTTGAGGCGGGTCTTGTGCCCAGGTGCCACTTTGAGGATATCACCCGCGCGGATTTCTACGGCTTCGTCGTGCCGTTTGTGAATGAGCTTACCGAGATGTCGAGGCAGGCGGGTATCCCCGTCAAGATAAGAGCCTGCGACACGATGGGCTACGGCGTGCCCTACCCCGGCGCAGCCCTGCCCCGCAGCGTTGCGGGCATCGTCTACGGCCTGAGGCACTATGCCGACGTGCCGAGCGATATGCTCGAGTGGCACGGTCACAATGACTTCTATAAGGCAGTCGTCAACGCCTCCACCGCGTGGATGTACGGCGCGGGGGCGGTCAACTGCTCATTGCTCGGCATCGGCGAGCGCACGGGCAACGTGCCGCTTGAGGCCATGGTGTTTGAATACGCCTCGCTCAGAGGCTCCTTCGACGGCATGGATCCCACCGTCATAACCGAGATAGCCGATTATTTCAGGAACGAGATAGGCTATGATATCCCCGAGATGACACCGTTCGTCGGCAGGAATTTCAACACCACCCGCGCGGGCATTCACGCCGATGGACTGCTCAAGGACGAGGAGATATATAATATTTTCAACACCAAGAAGCTGCTCAACCGCCCCGCGGGCGTGGCCGTCAGCAAAACCTCGGGGCTTGCGGGCATAGCCTATTGGATAAACGAGAATTACGGCCTTGAGGGCGTCGACGCCCTCGATAAGCGCGACCCGATTGTGGCGGAGCTTAAGGAGTGGGTGGACGGCGAATACGCCGGCGGCAGGGTCTCCGCCCTGTCAAATCACGAGCTTGAAGCGAAGTTAGCCGAGCTTTCGGGCGGCCGCTTCGTGCGTAAATGAGGTGCGGTATGGAGAGAAGAAGCAATTCGATAGCCGATCAGATATTTGAGATACTTGAACGCGATATTCTGAGCGAGAAATTCCCGAGGGGCGAGGTCTTGACCGAGAACAGGCTCTCCGAGCTGCTGGAGGTCAGCCGTACCCCCGTGCGCGAGGCTCTTCGCAGGCTCGAGCAGGAGCATCTTATCGAGATGACCACCAAAGGAGCGCTTGTTATCGGCATATCAAAGGAGGATATCGTCACTATCTATGAAATGCGCCTGCGCCTTGAGGGAATGGCGGCGTCAGCGGCGGCTGAAAACGCCTCGCCCTCGGATATAGCTGAGCTGCGCGAGATACTCGATATGCAGGAATTCTACACCGCCAAGGGCGACGCCGACAATATCAAAAACGCCGACAGCCGCTTCCACCGCGCGATATATCGGGCGAGCGGCAGTGTTCCTCTCTGCGACACGCTCACCGACCTGCATAAGAAGATAATCAAATACCGCAAGGCTTCTGTCTCCGACAAGAGCAGAGCCACGGAGTCCCTCGCGGAGCACCGCGCCGTGCTTGACGCGATAAGCCGCGGCGACTGCGCCCTTGCGGAGGAGCTGACCGTTACCCATATCCGCAACGCCATGCAGCATATAATCGAAAACTGAAGCTCTCTCCCCGAATCAAATTCGGGGAGATTTTTAAAAAATTAATAAAAATCTCTTGCCACGGCAGCACATTATGCAGTAATATAGAGGCAGCGCATTCCTGCACCGCAAACCGAGAGAAAGGAGCTTCGACATGGGTGAATTTGAAAATGTAAAGAGGAATTTCGGCTTCGGCTGTATGCGTCTGCCGATGAACGGCGACGAGGTGGATTTTGCGGAATTTTGCAAGATGGTCGATTACTTCCTTGCACAGGGGTTTAATTATTTCGATACGGCTCACGGCTACCTCAGCGGCAAGAGCGAGACGGCCATAAGGGAGTGCCTTGTGAAGCGCCGCCCGAGAGAGAGCTATATCCTTACCGATAAGCTCACAGGCCCGTATTTTGATAAAGAGGAGGACATACGTCCGTTCTTTCAGAGCCAGCTCGAGGCCTGCGGCGTGGAGTATTTTGACTTCTATCTCATGCACTCTCAGTGCAAGGACGTTTTTGAGAAATTCAAGAGCTGCCGAGCCTACGAGACAGCCTTTGAGCTGAAAGCGGAGGGCAGGGTAAAGCACGTCGGCATCTCGTTCCACGATACCGCCGAGGTGCTTGACGAGATCCTCACGGAATATCCGCAGACGGAGGTCGTGCAGCTTCAGTTGAATTATGTTGATTTGGACGACCCGGAGGTTCAGGCACGCAAATGCTATGAGGTCTGCCGCAGGCACGGCAAGCCCGTCATAGTCATGGAGCCCGTCAAGGGCGGCAATCTTGTCAACCTGCCCGACGAGGCAAAGGAGATAATCGACTCCCTCGGCGGAGGCAGTCCCGCTTCATATGCGATAAGATTCGCGGCGGGCTTCGACGGGGTATTCATGGTGCTCTCCGGCATGAGCGATATGAAGCAGATGGAGGACAACGTCTCGCATATGAAGGAATTTAAGCCCCTCGACGGCAGGGAGCGGGAGGCTCTCGACAGGGTACGGGAGATCTTTCTCTCGAAGCACCTCATACCCTGCACCGCCTGCCGCTACTGCACCGACGGCTGCCCGAAGCATATAGCAATACCCGATCTTTTTGCCTGCATGAATGCAAAAAGGGTCTGCCACGACTGGAATGCGGAGCATAACTATGAGGATATCTGCGCCAAGCAGGGCTGCAAGGCCTCCGACTGCACTAAATGCGGCAAATGCGAGCAGAGCTGCCCCCAGCATCTGCATATCCGCGACCTGCTCAAGGAAGTAGCCAAGGAATTTGAAAAGAAATGAAAAAGAAAGGTGACTTTTGTGTCATATAACTTTGACGAGATAATCGACCGCCGCCACACCAACGCCTTGAATACCGACGGCTTCAGAGGATATATCTTCCACGCCGATGCGGATAAAAAATTCCCGTATAAGGACGAGGAATTCGTGCGTATGTGGGTGGCGGATATGGAGTTCGGCACTGCACCCGAGATAATCAAGGCGCTGCATGAGCGGGTCGACCGACGCATATTCGGCTACACCGCGCTTTACGACGACAGATATTACAACGCATTCTCCGCATGGTGCAAAGGCCACTATGATTGGAGCTTCCCCAAGGAGGAGCTTTGCATAACGCCCGGCATTATCCCGGCGCTCTACAGCCTGACAGAGCTCCTTTGCACCGCCGACGAAAAGGTGCTGGTGAATACACCCGCCTACGGCTATTTCGCCCATGCGGCGGAATACGCCGGGGTCGGGATACTGACCTCGCCGCTGCATAAAAACCCCGACGGCGTTTTTGAGGCGGATTTTGATGATTTTGAAGCGAAATGCGCCGACCCTGCCTGTAAGCTGGTGCTTTGGTGTAATCCGCAGAACCCCACCGGTAGGATGTGGACAGAGGGCGAGCTGAGCGGAGCCGCCGAGATAATCAGGAAATACGATCTTTGGGTCGTTTCGGATGAGATACACTGCGACCTTATCCGCTGCGGCCGCCGCCATATCCCGCTGGCAAAGGTGATGGCTGATTACCCGAAGCTCATCACCTGCATGGCGCCCACCAAGACCTTCAATTTAGCGGGTCTGGCATTCTCAAATATAATTATCCGCGACGAAGCTCTTCGCGAGCGCTTCAGACGCCGCGACAAGCTCTCGGGCGACGTTAATCCGCTCTCGCTCACCGCCGCAACGGCAGCCTACGAGAGGGGCGGGGAGTGGCACGAGGCGCTTAAAGCCTATCTTGACGGCAATTTTGCCTTTGCCAAGGAATTCCTTGACAGCGAGCTGCCCGAGGCGGTCATGTATATCCCCGAGGCGACCTATCTTGCGTGGGTCGATCTCGGCAAATGCCTGCCCGAGAGCGTGAATCTGCCGAGCTTCTTTGCAAATAAAGCGGGCGTGCTGCTTGAGGGCGGCAACGAGCTGTTCGTTGGCAACGCGGCGGGCTATATCCGCCTGAATCTCGCAATGCCCCGCTCTATCATCCGCACGGGTCTTGAGCGGATCGTCAACGCTATACACAGCGAAAAAACGACCCTCTGACAAGGAGACTGAACTATGGAATACAGGAAGCTGTCGAAGGGCGGCGAAATGATAAGCACCCTCGGCCTCGGTATGGGCGGTATACACAAGACCACGCCCGACGAGATAGAGGTCGTCATAAGAAGCCATTGCACCGCCCGCTGCCCCTTCCGTGTCGACCGGCAGACCCGCATCCATACCATCGCGGAATATTTCAAATTATAATTTTCAAACGCCAACCGTGATTAAACAAAAACCGACCGCTCTGCGTTACACAGAGCGGTCGGGATTTTTATTTCTATTGGTTATTTGTCGGATCAGTTATCCTTCTTGGTCTTAACGACTGCGACGGTGCCTGCTGCGAGAGCGAGGAGGGCAACGGCGGGAACGAGGATCTCACTGCCGGTCGAGGGGATAGAGCTGTCAACCTTAGCGGGAGCCTTTTTGGTGGTTGCCTTGGTGATCTTCTCGTCGGGGTCAACATAGTTGGTCTGGCCGTTGGGATTGGTCTTGGTCACATCGGCAACCTTAGTGGTTGCGGTAGTACCTGCGGAAGTGGTGGTCTTGTCGCTTGCAGTAGTGGTAGTGGTGGCTGCTGCGGTGGTAGTGGTGGTAGCTGCGGCAGTGGTAGCTGTGGTGGGGTCGGTGGGGCCCTGAGCATCGTCATTGGTGGTTGTGGTGGTTGAAGCCTCGGGAGCAGCAAAAGCGCTGATAGCGAGAGTGCATACGGCTATAGCAGCAAAGAGAACTGCGAGCACGAGTGAAATTGTCTTTTTCATGGTTATTACCGTCCTTTTTTGATTTTTATAGAATACAGATATATTTATACACGCCGACGGTGCTTTTGTCAAGCGTTATAATTCCCAAATACGATATTAAATGAAATTTAACATTTGTATATTTTGAATTAAAACGCCGCCGACGCAGAAAATAAAATAAATCTATATGAAAGGAGCATAGAAGCTATGCCCGATAATCTTCAAAAGAAGAAAAATGATAAGAATAAAGCGCAGTGGCACTTTAAGAGGAGCAAATCCGAGCGGGGCTATGAGCTGAACGACCCGGATATCCACACCGACGTGCTGGGCAGCTATACGGGCACTCCGTATGACGGCGTGCAGCCGGTGCAGGATGTAGACGATCTCTGATTCGATCAAGGGAGCTTGGCTGAGCACGATGTGCCTTCGTGCTCAGCCGCACTGCCATCTTTGTCCCCCTATGTGCGGCTTCTTTCCCCAAAGAAGCTGCAAGGAGTCTATGTGGAATCCACTTTGTGAGCCCTTCCATCCGATTCAGGTGCGAGTGGATATTCCGTCGGATCATTTGATTTTTACGCTTGAGAGCACGGAGCAGTCCTTTATGGAGAATGCAACGGCTTTCTCGCCTGAAATGGTGTAGAGATTGTCGCCTATCACGGCGGCTCTTGTTGCCGTATCGCCGACAGCCTGAGCGTCGTGGTTATAAGCGCCGACAGGAGTTATCTTGCCGTCGGCAACGCTGAAGAGCATGTAGCTCGACACGCTCGTGCCGTCTGCGGCGTTCACGCTGACAACGGGGATGCCGAAGGTCTCGGTATCCGCTATGAGCATGATCCCCCTGCTGTCGCCCGCCGAGGGCAGACGCATCGTCGACTCAAGAGCATAGCTGCCGACCTCTGTGGGTTCGTTGAGGTCGGTGACGTCGATAAGAGTTATCGTCGCGCCGCCCGCATCCGAGAGCCTGATGCCTATCAGTTTGGTGTCGCTGACGGAGAAAAGTTCGCCTGCAAAGCCGCCCGTATTGATCGAGCCCGCGACCTTGGGCGATCTCGGCTCGGAGAAATCGACTATCTTTGTCTTGTTGCTGCCGCTTTCGACTACATAGGCGTTCTTGCCGATGAATTTGACGCTTTTGGCGCCGCTCTTGCACACTCGCTTAACACCGCCGACATACTCCATCTTGTCGTTAAGGACATAGAAATCAACGGAGCAGTCGTCCGACGCCGCGATATGCAGCAGATCGTTCTCCTCATCGACCGAGAGCCCCTTGAGCACGGAGCCTTCCAGCGTATAGGAGCCGGAGAGCTTGACGCTCGTGCCGTTGACGGCGAATCTGTAGATCTCGGTGAGATTCTTGTATTCGGAGCCTTTATCGGTTGAGACGAATTCCCTCGAAATATAGACCGCCTTGGGCGAGCAATATATCTCGCTGCCGCTGCCTAATACGGCGAGCGAGCCGACCTGCGACTCGAGGGCATCAAGGTTGGTGACCGTAATAAAGAGGTATGAAGCCTCGGGTGAATTGACCGAGATGAATACGTTATCTGCGCTGAGCGCAGTGACCTTACCGTTTATCTTAAGGCTCGGCAGCAGCTTCTCGGCTGCGCCCGCCGCCTTAACGGCAAGCGAATTATTGATGGATTTGGCGGTTATTATGCACAGCCTGCTGCCGTAGAGCTTGGAGGTGATATATGAGCCGTCCTGCACATGCTCCCTTATCTTGACAGGAGAGGTGGGGTCGGAAATATCATAATAGACCGCAACGGTCGAAAGCTCGCTTGCAGCGGACGAACCGGTCATCGAGTAATCATAGCGCTTCATCAGGGCTATCAGCTTGTTGCCCTTGAGGTATATCTCAAAGCATTCGTCCACCGTCGAGGAATTCGACGGATCGGAGAGCACCACGGTCGACACGACCTTCATGTCGTCCGCCGGCAATGCGCTGACTATCTTAATCTGCTCAAGCGGTCTGCCTGTTTTGGCGTCAACGCCTGCGGTGACGATATAGAGATATTTGCCGTCGTTCTTGACTATATCCGCTGACTGCGAATAGCTCTTGGTCGATTTCTCTGAGGAATCCGACACATCGGATTGACCGAGAAGCACCGGAGTCTCCGGCACGGCGGCCACATACACGCTCGTCTTACCGGGGCTTGAGTCGCTGTTTTTCTCTGTCTTGCCCTCTTGGAGAGTTGCCTGCACGGTCGAATTCTCCTGCTCGAGGATCTTGCGCACCGCCTGCTCGACTTCGTCATAGCTGCTGATGCTCTTTATCGGCTCGTCAAGCTCGAAGCCCTCGTATGCAGGGTCGTGAACTACCGTCTGAGGGCCTCTGTTGGGCTTCATCAGGAGCACAGCTCCGATGACTATCACCAGCATTGCCGCCACAGCGGTTATACGCCTGAGCACGATAATGTTATTGTCTTTATACCCCGTTTTAGCGGAAAAATCCTTTTCGCTTTCGCTCTTTTTGCTCCCATTGAGCATTGCAACGATATTGTCTTTTTGCAGCCTCTCGGGCACCTTGACCTCGGAGGCGGCTTTGTTTAATTCCCCTTTTAGCTGCTCAAGCAGTTCCTTATCCTTTTTATTCATCCCGTTCGCCCCCTTTCTCATGTATCTCCGCCCATGCGGCGGCGCAGCTTCTCAAGCGAACGCTTGAGCTTTGAGCGCACCGTCGAGGACGGGCAATCAAGTATCTCGGCTATCTCGTGACTTTTATAATCGCTGACGACGCTGAGCAGGACTATCTCCCTCTCATCGGGCGCAAGCGCCTGCAAGGCGTTGCGAAGCTCGATAGAGATGTCGAGATCGTCGAGCACGCTCGGCTGGTCAAATCCCCCGTTTTCGTCATCGAGATAGACGACGGATTTTTTCTTTTCGTTCTCGGTGTAATACCTTTTGCAGCTGGCGCAGAGTATCTTAAAGAGCCATCCTTTGAACGCTGCGGGCTTGCGAAGAGACCCAATCTGCTGAAAGGCGGAAAGCACCGCGTCCGAAACCGCGTCCTGCGCCAGGCTTTCGCTGCCCGTAACGTAGCACGCATAGCAGTACATATCTTTATAGTATATTTCATACAGCTCGCCGAAGGCTTCGGCGCTACCGTTTTTTGCAAGAGTAACGAGTTCGCTTATCTGAGCGCTCAAGACCGACCCTCCTTACCGCTTCATCTAATAAGTGTGATTATTGTGTGATTTTGTTGCAGCGATCCAATAAAAAATCAAATTTTTTTGAAACGTACGGGAATACTATACATGATTTCAGCAAATAAAGCAAGGTGATTTAATGAAAAAGGTAATTACTGTAATTTTGCTTGCCTCTCTTCTGCTGCTTTGCGGCTGCACGGGCAGAGGCACGATGGAGGAGAACGACGCGAATGCGCCCGTCACCGTCGAGGATAAAGGCAGGCCGACCGCCACCGACGCGCCGACAACAAGCGCAGCCGTCACGTCGCCTCTGACGGGCAGACCCGTGCTCGACGAGGTCAGCTTCTCCGTGCCCGACCCCGAGAATACGAGGGGACTGCCGACCGCAAAGATAGGCCACAGCTACGGCGTCGCCAAAAACGGCATTGTCCACGACAATTCAAAGAACGCTCAGAGCTTTTTTGAGTCAAAGGGCTACAGGGCGCTATGCTACGACACGACCCCGGGCACAAAGGCGCTCTATCTGACCTTTGACTGCGGCTGGGAGAACGGATACACAACGACCGTGCTCGACATTCTCAAGCAGAAGAACGTACCCGCCGCATTTTTCTGCACGCTCTCGAATATTAAGGCAGAACCCGGACTTATCGCAAGAATGATAAACGAGGGGCACATCGTCGGCAATCATTCGACAACCCACCCCGATTTCTCGAAGATAAGCCGCGAGAAGATGGCGACGGAAATCGAGACCTGCGACAACTACCTGCGCGAAAAGTTCGGCTATTCCTCGCCGTATTTCCGCTTCCCGATGGGGTCATATTCCGCCTCGGCGCTCGACCTCGTTTCCTCGCTCGGATATAAATCCGTGTTCTGGTCGGTCGCCTACGCCGACTGGGATGTCAACGACACAAAAGGCAAGCAGTATGCGTTCGACACCGTGACTTCGCGCCTGCATCCGGGCGCGGTTATCCTGCTCCACTCCGTCTCGCCCGACAACGCCGCCGCCCTCAGCGATATCATCGACTGGGCGCGCAAGCAGGGCTACGAGTTCCGCTCGCTCGAACAGCTGCCGAATTAAAGATAAAATAAAACACAAAACTGCCTCCGATCGGGGGCGGTTCAGTCTGTCGAAAAAGTCTGTCATTGCACGGACT
>ENA-ORMS01002814-ORMS01002814.1-human-gut-metagenome-genome-assembly--contig:-NODE-2814-length-11933-cov-3.408486_pt1 | contig 11933 bp, 5 predicted proteins | sample MGYA00242104_ERZ508997 | MGnify/ENA primary metagenome ERZ508997 (study PRJEB26280, sample SAMEA2338704) | human gut metagenome | biome: human gut; feature: human-associated habitat; material: faeces... | reverse complement strand
TTTTCTTTTGCAGGCGTTTTCTTTTTCAAATAAAAAGAAAATGCCGAAACGCGGAGAGTGTAAAATATTCGATTGTTGTGGGACGCGAAGATAGGAGCAAATCCTACAAATTCACATCGTGCCGCTGTCGCGGCAGCGGTGCGTCGAGTCGCCGCACCCTACAATGCGCCTAATAGATTCTGCGACAAATCCCATTTGCACATTTTGCTGCACAAGCATCTATAATATTACATATCAAATTTCGCATATTAAATACAAAAAATCGGCTGTCGTTTTTGTTCGACAGCCGATGATTTTTTATGTTCACTTTTTCATCTGCTCGCGCAGGTGGTTTGAAAGCAGAGCGAGCGACGACGCCATATTCTCGTTCTGGACGAGTATGCCGTCCGGGACGACGAGATGAACCGGAGCAAAGTTCCAGATAGCGCGGATGCCGCTTTCAACAAGCAGGTCGCATATCTCCTGCGCGCTCGATGCAGGGACAGTGATGATGCCTATATGCACATTCACCTTGCGGCAGAAGCTGCCGAGCTGGGCTATCGGGAAGACCGTCTTGCCCTGGAATTCGGTCGGCTCTTCGCACAGGTCGAACGCGGCGATTATGTTGAGTCCGTACGCCTTGAAACCGCTGTAGTTGAGCAGCGCCTTGCCGAGACTGCCCGCGCCGACTATCACGGCATTATCGATATCATTATAGCCGAGGAAAGCTTCAAGCTCCGCGATAAGATCCTTGACATTGTAGCCGACCTTCGGCTTGCCGGACGAGCTGACGCTCGCGAGATCCTTGCGCACCTGAACATCATTGAGCTGAAGCGCTTCGGCGATAGTTGTAGCGGATATATTTTTCGGTGCATCCTCCGGAAGCCCCTGGATATAGCTCAGGTACATCGGCAGTCTCTGAAGAGTGTGTTTCGAGATATTCGGAGTCATAAAAATTTCACCAACCTGAAAATTATACTTGTACTGCAACTATTGTATCATATTTTTTCAGATAGTTCAAGTAAACTTAGGGGCAAAAAATCGGGGGAGCCGCCCGAAAGCGACTCCCCTTCTCACCTGCCTTTTGAGCAGGATTTCAGTTTTTATTCACAGTCTTAGACCGTGAAAGCAAAGTCGGTAGTATCCCAGACCTGCTTGCCGTTAGCGATGTACTTCGCGGTTGCGGTGTAATCGCCTGCGGGAAGCTCAACATTGATCGTCCAGATCTCGCCGTCGCCGTCAGCGACGATGGAAACGTTGGCGTCGTCTCTGTCATAAGTCTTGGTTGCGCCCGAAGCGTAAGTTACCTTGACCTTCTTGGCAGTGCCGTTAACGGTAAATGCGACAGAATCAGCAGAGGCATTGACCTCAGTAACGCTGACAGCCTTTACAGGCTTCTCGCTGATAACTACGTCGAACTCAGCGCCGTCAGTCCACTTGTTGCCGTACTTCGCCTTGGCAATGTGCTTGCCTTCAGCGATGTTGAGGCTGACAGTCCAAATCTCATAAGCGAGGTTCGTGCTGTTCGCATAGACTTCGTTGCCCTGTGCATCGTAGGACTTAATGGAGACTCTCGGATCAAGTCTTGTAAGAGTGGTAGTACCGCCGTTTGCATACGCAATCTGGATCTTGTCAGCCTTGCCGGCAACCTTAACCGCGTAATCCTGCTTGCCGCCGTAGTTCGGGGTGTTGTAGGTTACATCGATAACGCCGTCTGCAATGGGCTCCTCGGGCTTGGTATCGAAAGCAACTGCGAAGTTGCAGCCGTTCTCTTCCCAATCCTTGCCGAACTTCGCGAAGGCAGTGTACTTGCCCTCAGCGAGCTTGACATTCAGGGTCCAGATTTCGCCGTCCTCAGTCTTCTCTATCTTCAGAATACCGAGTGCATTGGCATCGCTTGTCATGGAGGTGTTTCTGTCAAACGTGCGGGTAGTGCCGTATGCATCAACTATTCTGATCTTCTGAGGCTCGCCCTTAACCTTAACAACATACTGATGCACGCCGCCGTAGTTCGGGGTCTCCGGAGTGACGGAGATGATGGAGGAGTTGCTGGCAACAAGGATAGCGTCAAATCTGACATCCTCGGTGCCCATGGTTTCGACTGCGGGATCCCAACCGTTGAAGTTGTAACCGTCGACAGACGGATCCTTAGGAGCTATGATCTGCTCGCCGACCTTCGCCTGAACGGTTGCATGAACAGCGCCGTCAACATAGAAGGTAGCGGTGTAGGTCATAACCTCGAGAGCTGCAGCTGCGTCGTTGATAGCCTTGGTGGCTGCATCAACAAGACCCTGCTCGGAGTACTTCTTGCCGGAGACATCCTCTGCGAGGGCTGCTGCAAGAGCAGCTCTGGTCTCGGCGGTGTACTTCTTGTCGTAGTTCTCTTCGCCCTGCTTCGCCTGAGCCGCTGCGACTGCCGCGTTGTAAGCGGTGTAATCAGCGCCGTCCTCTGTCCACTTAGCAGCGACTGTTACGTCATGTGCGGGCATGGTCTCGGGAAGCTCAGGATCCCAACCTGCGAAGGTGTAGTGCTCCTTGACGGGGTCTGCTACGGAAACAGCCGCGCCATAGTAGAAAGTATACGCAACGCCTTCAGCGGTAAGGGTGTACTGGTTACGGCTGTAGAATACCTTGAGGACAAGGCTTCCGTCTGCCGCGATCTCGCCGGAAAGAACGCTCTTCTCATTGTCAACCGTGAAGCCCTCGCGGGTTTCGGGGACGAATGTTGCAGTAGAACCGGTGGTTCCGGTGAGAGTATCGGAGGTAGGCTCGCCGTAAACGCCGTCGGTGCCCATTACATAGGTGTTGACGGTATAAGCGGTGTTACCTGCCGCTGTGAACACTGCCTCGAAGGTAGCGTCTGCGGTACCCATAACGCCGACGGAGGGTCTCCAACCTGCGAAGGTGTAGCCTTCCTTGGTGGGATCCGCGGGGGCGACGATCTGCTCGCCGACCTTAGTCGGAACCTTAGCACACTCTACGCCGTCGATGTTGAATATCGCATTGTAGGTCATCAGCTCGAGAGCTGCGACTGCGTTATTGATAGCGGTTGTTGCCGCATCAACAACACCCTGCTCGGAATAAAGCTTGCCGGAGACGTCCTCTGCGAGAGCTTCCGCGAGAGCATTTCTGCTCGCCTCGGTGTATCTTGCTGTGTAGTCGGACTCGGCCTGCTTTGCATGGGCTGCTTTGACTGCCGTGTTGTAAGCAGTGTAGTCAGCGCCGTTCTCGCTCCACTGGGAAACGAGAGTAAGATCCTCTGCAGGCATGGTGGCGGGAACCGCGGGGCTCCAGCCGGTAAAGGTGTAGCCCTCTCTGGGAGCCGGATCGGCTATCTCGAGAGCTGCGCCGAAGTAAACATCAGACTCTACGCCGTCAACAGTAAGCTTGTACTGGTTACGGCTGTAGTAAACCTTGAGAACAAGGCTGCTGTCAGCTTCGACTTTGCCGGTGAGAACGCTCTCGCCTGCAACCGTGAAGCCCTCGCGGGCGTCGGGGGTAAGAGTTATCTCTGCACCGGTGGTTGCTGCAACGTTCTTGGAATCGGCTGCGCCGTACTGACCGTCAAGACCCATGACATAGGTCTCAACAGTGTAAGAAACTTCGCCTGCGGAGAACTTAGCATTGAAGGAGATATCCTCAGTGCCCATGGTTCCGACCTCGGGATCCCAACCGGTGAAGACATAACCTGTCTTGGAGGGATCGTCGGGCTTGGCGATAGCTTCGCCGACCTTCGCAGTAACAACCTTGTATTCAGCGCCGTCAACATAGAAGGTGGCTTTGTAGGTCATGAGCTCAAGAGCTGTGACCGCATCGTTGATTGCCTTAGCGGCTGCATCAACTTCACCCTGCTGGGTGTACTTCCTGCCGGAAACATCCTTCGCAAGGGCATCGGCGAGAGCCTGTCTGGACTCTGCGGTGTAGGTCTTGTCGAAGTTTGCTTCTGCCTGCTTAGCCTCAGCCGCTGTCTTAGCCGCGTTGTAAGCGGTGTAGTCAGCGTCGTTCTCGTTCCACTGGGAAACAAGAGTTACATCGGAAGCGGGCATGGTTTCAGGAACATCTCTGTCCCAACCGGCGAAGGTGTAGCCCTCACGAGCTGCCGGCTCGGCAACACTGATGGCTGCGCCGTAATAAACATTGGTCACATTGCCGTCAACAGTAAGCTTGTACTGGTTGCGGCTGTAGTAAACCTTGAGAACAAGGCTGCCGTCAGCCTTGACTTCGCCGGAAAGTACGCTCTCAGCTGCAACCGAGAAGCCCTCACGAGCCTCGGGAGTAACGGAGACGGTCTCGCCGGTAGTAGCGGACTTGTTCTCGATAGCAGCGTCGCCATAGTTGCCGGTGACATCCATTACGTATGTCTCGACAGTATAAGCAACGGTGCCTGCGGAGAATACTGCGTTGAAGGAAACATCCTCAATGCCCATCGTTCCGACTTCGGGAGTCCATCCGGTGAAGGTGTAACCCTGCTTGGAGGGAGCCTCGGGGGCGACGATCTGCTCGCCGACCTTGGTGGGAACGACTCTGTACTCTTCGCCGTCAACATAGAATGTTGCGTTATAGGTCATCTTCTCAAGACCCTTAACAGCAGCGTTGATAGCTGCGGTCTGAGCGTCGACAACACCCTGCTCGCTGAGCTTCTTGCCGGAGACGTCAACTGCAAGAGCGGCGTCAAGAGCTTTTCTGGAAGCCTCGGTGTAGGTCTTGTCGTAGTTGGCCTCTGCCTTCTTAGCTTTGGCAGCATCAACAGCTATGTCATAATCGGTGTAGTCTGCGGGATTCTCGTTCCACTTAGCCGTAAGAGTGATGTTCTGTGCGGGCATGGTGGAGGGAACCTCTTCCTCCCAACCCTGGAAAGCATAGCCAGCCTTCTCGGGAGTACGGGCGGAAACAGTAGCGCCATAATAATATGTATCGGGTTCGAGATCCGTGTTAGCATAAGTTATGGTGTACTGGTTACGTGAATAGTAAATGCTGAGGACAAGAGAACCGTCAGCGGCGATGGTGCCGGTAAGGGTGCTCTTTGCCGAATCGAGCGAGAAGCCTTCAGCGGCGACTGCATCGGCAGTGATATCGGCTGTAGAATTGGTCTCGCCTGCGCCCTGATAGGTGCTGTCGGGAGTTGCCGGATAGTTGCCGGTGGTGTCCATATTATAAACATTCACGGTGTACTTTGTATCCGTGTTGTTTGCGAACTGAGCTTCGAATGTAGCGTCAGCGTCAAACGTTGCGGGTACATTGCCCCAACCGACGAAGTGCATGCCGACAGGTGCGGCAGGAGCTTCGATGGAGCTAAGATCAACGGGATCGCCCTGGTTGCCGGTAAGAACCGCGTGAGTCACGCCATTCACGGTGAAGGTGAAGGTGACGGTGACAACGGGGTTAGCAATAAGGCGCTTCCAGTTGTAGATAAGGTTGTTCATAGCTTCTCTGACCTGCGTGCGCATGGTCGTAGAGGCGTTGAACGAGGTCGAAACCTTCTGAGCATAAGCAAATGACTTTGCATATGCTTCCCATCTGTCCGCATCATACTTGGAGGCATCGGCGGAGTCGATGGTGCACATCTTGATAGCCGCATCGAGGTGCGTCTTGACAGCGGCAAGCTTTATAAGTCTGGAACCCCAAAGCTCGATCTGCTGCTCAGCATAAGCAACATCGATAGCGGATATTGTGGGCATCTGCCAGGTGGCAATCGCGGTCTCCCACGCTGCGTGGTCGGTCTGCCACTGTGCATATGCCTTCTCATACTTCTGCTTCTCGATCAGAGTGGCGTCATCGCCGGGCTTCTCGGGAGCAACAGGCTCCACGGGAGCTATGGTCGAGTTGTAGAGGTTGAGGGCGCGGTTTCTGGCTTCTTTCCAGCCGCTCCATGTGACAGAATTGAAGTCGTCATAACCGAAGAAGTTATAACCGTCATCCCAATAAACGGCATTGGCTGCGTTTTCCTTGCCCTGGACTGCCTCAACGGCGGTCTTGAGCGAGTCAACAGAAGCGGAAACCAAATGCGTCTCCAAAGTTTCAACTGCAGAGGCAAGCGCCTTCTGTCTAGCTTCAAATCCTGCAAGGAATTCACTATTGGTGTAGAGCGCAATCGTACCGGGAAGAAGCGTATATATAGCCGCATTGTTAAGGGCGGCCATATATGCGTCCCAAGCTGCATCCGCGCTGCTGTCATAATCTGTTCTTGCGCGATTCTTGCCAGCTTCTATATTGTAGAGCTCAGAAAGTCCGTAATCGTTATAACAGATAATACGGGTAGCACCATTGTAATTGTCGGTTTTGTTACCCTTCTTTGCCGTAGCAGCCCAATTGATCGTAGTGTCAAAGCCAACTTCAAACTTTGCAATAGAAGCTGTCTCCTCCCAAAGATCAATGCTGTCATAGGCATTTGAACCTGTAATAGCATTTCCGCCATCCATTGACGCCGAAGAGGTCGCACTCTTAAGGTTGGAACTAAGGCCACCGAGATCAGCTGATGCATTAGATCCTGTATGTGAACCTTTGCCCTTCGGCACCTTGAAAGTAACACTCTGCGCACATATCGTCTTCAGCGGGTTGGTGTTGTTCTGATTAAACAGCAGAAGCTTGGGCGGGCAATCATTAACAGACGCGCTTGTCTTGTTTGAGCCCGTCTTAATTCCGCTGGTATTGTTATCAACATCAGCACCATCAAGCCTATAAGAATAGAATCTGCAAACCGAAGCATCGTTTGTCAGCTTATTTCCCGCCTCATCGAGGACAAAATAATATACAGTAAAGACAACAAGCGTATTATTACTGTCGATTCCGCTTATCTTCACCGACCTATTATCGCCGCCATTGAGTTCCTCATTGGCAGTAAGACCGGATACCGAAAGATCCTTTTGTTTGCTGCCGTCATAGTTATAAGCAACAGCGCTCCAACTATCGATTGTATAACGGGGAAGCTTGTCCTGAGTGAAGTTATTGTTCTTATCAGTATAACCTCTGTTAATGCCCTGGCTTCCGTTATGAACCGTGAGATCAAGTTCGCTGCTGTTCTTGATTCTCTTTGAACCGGCGATCTCCATTTCCTTGAACTTTGCCTTATCAGTCAGCTTCATGACCTGAGCCACGATGTTGACGATAGGCGGAACAAGCTTGTCCCTGTTGGAGTTCAGGGATCCGAGAAGGTTCTCGACTATCGAGCCGAGCTCAGAGTTCGAAACGATCTCATTGAGCGAGCCGTAAGTCTTGGTTACCGTTCCCGGAAGAACTGCGTTGAGGATACCGGTGACGAGTCTCACGATGCTCTGCTTGAGAGTCTGAGTGGCGAAGACGCCGGACTCATTCTTAACAAACAGGTCTGAGATGCAGGTCAGATCCTGATCAACGAGCAGTCCGTTGAGGATAGAATAAACAATATCCTTGAGGATAGTCTCGCTTCCGCTGTTGGCAAACTTTGCGGGAAGAATAGATTTGTCCAACAGCTTGAAGAAGATATCATCGAGTGCTTTCCATCCGTCAGAGGTATCGATAGCAGTGCTGGGAAGAAGACCTGTGTAATTCTGCGGGTCAGCTTTAAGCCACTGAACGGCAGTAGTCAGCATCTTATCCATACCGTCGCCGTAGTTGAGCGCCTTCTTCAGATCGCCTGCGTTGAGGTCGATGCCGGGATTGACGTTGTAGGCGACATAATCCGCAAGCATATCAAGGATACCCTGAACAGTCTTGGGATAACCGCTGTAATCTCTTTCGGGAAGGAACTGAGCCATGAGCTGCTTAACAGCCTCCCATGCAACTCCCACAACAGTCGTGACATCCTCCGGGATGTACATATAGCCGACTGATGCGTTGATGATCGAGCGCGCAAGATAAGCGATAAGCTCTTCCTTGCTCATTGCGTCGATCTCTTCGGCGGTTGCGATGTGCTTCTGCCAATCCGGGAAAAAGTAATCGCCGGTCTCTTTGAGAATGTATCTCGCAACTGCGACAACATTATCGGTGAGCTTTGAATTGTCACCCGAGACCCAACCGTTGTAGTTCTTCAGAAGTCCGTTAACAATGCCGCCGGCAATGTTATTGAGCTCAGCAACAAGAGTGCTGCCCGCGGGGACGGTATAGGCCGAAACCCTGAAGTCCCTGTTGAACAGACCCGCAAGAGTACCTGTGGTATCCTTGTCGATCTCCTGACCGAGCCACTTCATTGTCTGGTCATTGAGCATCGGAACAGCTATATCGTTATAAGCTGTCTGAAGAAGATCCTCGATGAAGTCATATGTAGACTTTGTCGAGTTGAGGTCAACGAGATTTCTGACGCTCTCAGGAATCTCTTTAACGCCTGCAAGAGCGTTCTGAATGATGACCTGAAGCATGCTGTCGATGTTATTGGAGCTGTTGTATTCCGTATTCGGATATGCAAGACCCCAAATCATCTCTCTGAGCATAACTTCGACATTCAGCTCGACCTTTACGAACGAGTTGGCAACACCGAGATCGATTCCGCCGTCTCGCTTGTACTTACCGACACCGCCGACGACAGCCTTCTTGACGATTCCCTTGTTGTCCGCAAGGAACTGAAGGAGTGACTTGATAACTGCTACATCGGTGCCGTTGCTTCTGCGCGTACTCTTTATTGCGGAAACATTGACATGTTTCAGGTCGCCGGCCAGATTAAGAATGGCTCCGTTGCTGTTGATGAGCTTATAGACGCTCGAAAGAGCATTGTCTATAGACGTCGCATCAAGCTTACCGAGAATCGAAAGATCCATCGTGATGTTCTCTTTGGCGAGCGCCTTGTCAGCGTAGTCAAGAAGCGCAGACGCATACTGTTCCGTGGTCAGAACCGCAGTGTCAGTAAAGTCGTACTTTGTCAGCGCGTCATCCTTATAAGCCTGGTACGCACTCGCAGCGGCGGTAGCCGATGAGAGTATGAGCAGTGAAGCAAGGATGATTGCTAACAAGCGTTTCATTTTCTTCAAATTTACACCTCCATTTTTAAAATTTCACCATATATCAGAGCATTCCGTCTCCCGCAAATTGACGGAACACATTGGCGACAAAGTCATTTTGCTCTGTTCGGGCAATACAAAGCAAGAGGGTATGATTATCCCCCATGTAAAGAATAACCCCTCGTTCGGCACTTTGTCAATAAGTTTAAAATTTTTTAATCATTTTTGTGCGTTTTGTACAATGAAAGTTCAATTTTTTATTGTATGCTAACAATACAGATTTAACAAATATGTTGAAAAATGTCATCTTTGTTCTATATTTCCATTAAAATTAACGCTTTTATGGGTTTGAGGAATTAATTTTGAATTTTAGTGGGTAAAAATTGCACAAAAAATCATGAGCTCTGAGAATAATAACGCCTATTTATCATATTAATATTTGTTATGGAAATAAGTAGGGCTTTTATTTGCTGATAATTAATAAAGACACGGCTTTTAAGGCTATATTTGTTTTACATAACCGCTATATAAAAAGGCTTATATATATAATGTATAGTAACATGGCATCGCGGCAGTGATTTATCGGGGTAAAAAGCAACACAGATAAGCAGAAAAACCGGCTCTGTCACCCCTATACAGACTTCAAAGGCAGGCGAGCGAAGTCCGCCCCTGCGGTCAGTAGAACAAATCTTGCGAAAACTTCGTGCCGCCGTCGGCGGCAGCGGTGCGTCGGGTCGCCGCACCCTACAAGGTACAGGGTAATAAATTTAGTGCGAATTTCGTGAAATAAGCTCTCAGTCTCGGCTTCGTCAATCAGGTTTCCCTGCACGAAAGCCTGACAAGCCTATTAATAACACAAAAACCAGCCGTAAAGCGATTATACTTTACGGCCGGTTTTCGCGTTTTTTCACTTTTTCTCCCTGCACGCGGCTATTATGCTCAGCGCCGAGCAGGCGGCTGTCGCTATCGCCGCGGCGGCGATAAGCTTTTTGATTATATCGAGCCAGCGCATCGAGGTCAGCGCGCAGCTGACGAGCTTCAGGCTCTTTGAAACACTCTGCACAGTATCCATTGCTATCCCCCTTCAGTTTGTCAGCAGGACCGCGTGGGCTATCGACGGCACTGTCTCGCCCTGGAGCGGCGAGACTGCCGAGAGCAGCGCGCCCGTTCCGACGAAGAGCACTTTGTTGAGCCTGCTCGAGCGCATCTCGCTGACGATATGCGAGCAGACCACCGCCGCGCTGCACCCGCAGCCCGAGCCGCCGGAGTTCACATCCTGCTCGTTGAGCCGATAGAGCATCAGTCCGCAGTCGTTGTGGCGGGTCGTGATATCGATATGCTCCTGCTTTCTCATCAGCTCGCGCAGGAGCGTTGAGCCGACATAGCCGAGGTCGCCAGTCAGGATAAGGTCGAGATCCTCCGGCTGTGTTTTTGTGTCCTGCAAAAAGGCGGTTATTGTCGAGCACGCAGCGGGCGCCATAGCCGCACCCATGTTGTTTGCGTCTTTGACTCCGTAGTCGGTTATCCTGCCGAATGTGGCGGCTTCTATATGCGGCGATGCGGACTTTCCTATCACGGCGCACCCTGCCGCCGTCGCCGTCCACTGGGCAGTCGGAGGACGCTGACCGCCGTATTCGAGCGGTGTGCGGAACTGCTTCTCCGCCGAGCAGAAGTGCGACGAAGTTGCCGCGGCGGCTATACGCGCCGCACCAGAATCGACGCTCAGCGCCGCCAATGCCAGCGAAAGAGCCATTGTCGAGCACGCGCCGTAAAGCCCGACAAACGGTATGCCGAGATCGCGTGCGCCGAACGCCGAGCCGCTGCACTGGCTGAGCAAATCACCCGCCATTAGCATATCTATATCGGCGGCGGTCATGCCGGATTTTTCAATAGCCTTCACCACGGCGCGGTGCTGAAACGCGCTCTCCGCCTTCTCCCATGTCTTTTCGCCGAATGTGCCGTCGGTTATAATTTCATCGAAGCTCCCGCCGAGAGGTCCGTCCCCCTCCTTGCTGCCGACTATCGTGGCGGATGCGATTATTCCCGGACGGCTGCCGAATTTCAGCGTGTATTTTCCAATTCTCTCTGCCATCGGTTCACCCCATTATCCTGAGCGCGATATAATAAATCACGCCGTAGACGACCGCCGCGGCACTGCCATAGACTATAACAGGCCCCGCAACCTTGAACATATTCGCGCCCGTGCCGAGAATCCTGCCCTCGCTCTGAAACTCCATTGCGGGCGACACGACTGCATTTGCAAAGCCGGTTATCGGCACGAGTGTACCGGCGCCCGCATGGCGGGCGATTTTATCGAACACGCCGAGAGCGGTCAGCACGGCGGCAATAACGACAAGAGTGCATGGTACAAGGCTCGACACCGTCTTTTCGTCCGCGCCGAGCGACTCATAGAGCATAGAAAATCCCTCGCCTATCGCGCAGATGAGCCCGCCTATCAGAAAAGCTTTCAGCAGGTTCATCAACTTCGGGCTCGGCGGCGAGGCGCGCTTCGTCATTTTTTCATATTCTTTTCCGGACAGCGACATACTTTCATCTCCCTTGCGTCTATTTTCTGCACGCGCGAAAGAAATATACCGCCGCGAAAATAATTTACAAATGTTGACTTGACTTGATGAACAACATCGCGATAAAATTATAAAAAACACTTGAGGAGCTTTGCAATGGCGCATCTTATCGAAGTCAAGGACGCATATAAAATATACAATCCCGGCGAGAATGAAGTTCACGCGCTCGACGGAGTTTCGCTGACCGTTGACCGCGGAGAATTTCTGATGATCGTCGGTCACTCCGGCTCGGGCAAATCGACGCTGATGAATATGCTCGGTCTGCTCGACATCTGCACGAGCGGCGAATATCTCATCGACGGCAAAGATGTTTCTAACCTGTCGGACGACGAGCTTTCGGAGATACGCAACAAAGAAATCGGCTTTATATTCCAGGGCTTCAATCTGATCCCGAGCCTCACGGCAAAGGGAAATGTTGAGCTGCCGCTGATATACAGAGGCGTAAAGAAAGAGGAGCGCG
>ENA-ORMS01002812-ORMS01002812.1-human-gut-metagenome-genome-assembly--contig:-NODE-2812-length-11940-cov-3.716281_pt1 | contig 11940 bp, 6 predicted proteins | sample MGYA00242104_ERZ508997 | MGnify/ENA primary metagenome ERZ508997 (study PRJEB26280, sample SAMEA2338704) | human gut metagenome | biome: human gut; feature: human-associated habitat; material: faeces... | reverse complement strand
CGCACACGAGCCTTGAAAGACCGTCGTTCCGGTAATTCATACGTACCAACCGACAAGCCCTACATCACACTGGAAGGCAATAAGACCCGATTTGTGGAATACAAAGCCAACATCGACCGACAGCCATGGATGGACAAGGCTCGATTGATACTTAGAGAAGAGGTGGTAGGGTGTGCCTGTGGCGGGCTGCTCGACAACGAACAGACCGTAGGCGACCTGCTGTATGCACCGCAACTGGCACTGTCGACCGAGATGAAATGTCCTAAAGAATACGATATCAGGACGAAGAGTTGCGATGCCTTTCTGATATACCCTGTCAACAAGACCATCCTGCTACCCAATCGCTATGGCAACCGCCAAGAACTAAACAAGATAGATTCGGTGTTGACAGCTGTCGAGAACAACCCTGTCTATGTCATCAACCGAATTGACATCGCAGGCTATGCATCGCCCGAAGGCACGCTGAACCACAACAAGTGGTTGGCAGAAGGCCGCGCCCAGGCATTGAAAAGCTACGTGAGCAAAAGATATTCATTTGCCAACTCGCTGTTGACAGTAACACCTAGGGGTGAGAACTGGGATGGACTGAAGGAAATTCTGTCCAAGATGGAGATACCATACAAAAGTTCTATCATGGAAGTCATAAAGAGAGAAAACGATTTGGACAAAAGGGAAGAGTCCATAAAGTCGATAGGCAGTGGCGAACCTTACAGAATCCTGCTGACCACAGTTTATCCCATGCTGAGGAAGAATATATTCAGAGTGGAATACTACAGCCGGGAAAGAACACCGGAAGAAGCACGAAAGATGGTTGAGACCCATCCCGAAGAACTCAACGTCTACGAGTTTTACACCGTGGCCGACACATTCTATGGCAACGACAAAGCGCAAAGAGACCGCACATTGATGGTTGCTGCCGACAGCCACCCTACCCACTCCATAGCCAACCTCAACGCCGCGATAATCGCACTGCAACGAAACGACACCACCAAGGCTGAGAAATACCTGCAACACACGGCGAACGAACCGTTTACATGGAACACGCGTGCCTGTCTGCTTTGGAAAGAAGGCAAGGAAGAAGAGGCCGTGGTATGGTGGAAAAAGGCTGCAGAGGCCAACGACCCAAAAGCGGCTATGAATCTGGAAGAAGTGAGAAAGAGAAATTCTGATATATAATCATTTAATTAATTACTTAACACATGAAAACAAAACAACTTTTCTTTTGTGGCATGACGGGGTTAGCCCTGTTGGCTGCCAGTTGCTCATCGAACGATGAAGCTTTAAATGGTGGTGATGGAACCACTAGCGAAGGCAAAACCTACGCACAGATTGCCATTTCTGTAGCAAACAGTGCTACCACGCGTGCCGTCGCAGGTATTACCGGTGACGAAGCTTATGGTGACGATGCAGAATACACCGTCAACGACCTTACTGTGGTGTTGGCCAATGAGAATGGCATTGCTATGCAGGTCATTACTCCAAAAATGAAAGAAGCAACGGTCAAAGACGAGAATGACAAACTAGTTCGTGTTACAGAACCATTCAAATGTACTCCCGGCAAGTATAAGGTATACGTCTTGGCCAACTACAAGAACAGCCAAAGCTCATTAAGCCCTATCATCAAAGGGTCTACAGATATGAAGGCGGTATTCGGTATAGGCGAAATCGCCAAACTCTATACAAAGGACAATTTCTTCATGACCAATGTTTCTGCCCCGGAAGCGCAAGAAATTAAAACGGATGCAACTGATAAAGAAGTAGATGATGCTGGAACAGTGATAACAGGTGGAAAAACCAACTTGAATCTCTTGAAAGTAGACGTTGAACGTGCCGTTTCAAAGGTCACATTCAACAATGACGTCGACCACCTATCCTTTGATATAAAACAAGGAGACAACACCCTAGCCACCACCATAGCCAAGGCCACGTTGAAAGGTGTCAGCCTGATTAACTTGAATAAAAAGATGTATCTTGTAAAGGAAGCAACATTTGCAACGAACAGACCTGTTGTTACTAACGATTGGCCTTACCCAAAAGATCCTAACTATAATGAAACTTCGATAGACGCAGCTTATTGTGAAGCAAACTTCGAGCAAAGAATCGCAACGAATTTCTCTGCTCCAAGCGAAGCCAAATTCTATTGTCCGGAAAACACGATGGAAGCCTCTGCCCAGTTAAACGGTCAGACCACCGGCGTTGTCTATAAAGTGAAATACGTACCTGAAGGCAAGTATTATACAGAACTGGCTGCTAAAAATGGAACAGACAGCTACAGCAAGATGTTTGAAAATGTACTGAACCTTACTGGAAAAGACGCTGCCATCACGGATAAGATATTCACTGAAGCAAAAAATACAGACGGAACAGACATAACAGACGGAACATTCTATTCATACAACGGCTATGTCTTCAAAAGTAAGGCAGGTGCATGCTTGTACAAGGCCATTGCAACAAATACGGACGATAAAGCCGAAACTGTCAACAAAGATTTCGCAAAGTCAATGTCTGAAAACGATAAAGATATTCAGACCTACGAGGAGGGTTACTGCTACTACACCGCATGGATTAAGCACAACCCAACAAGCACAGTAACTATGGAGCAAGACAAGTATGGAGTGGTGCGCAACTTCTGGTATGAACTGACTGTAAACAGCATTAAGAAGCTGGGCTACAGCAAGGCAACCTATAAGGACCCTACAGATCCTGACGACAAGGAAGAAGCAGCCATACAGGTGCAAGTCAACATCAAGAAATGGCGTGTGGTTAAACAAAACTTAGATTTGGAATAAGCCGCCAATAAACACAGAATACGAATATAAACAAAAGCTCGGTATCTCCTTCCTGGCAACAAGAAGGAGATACCCCAATGGAACAAAACATTCCACCAATATTAACATTATGCATAACAACCGCTTTTATTATCCGATGATAGTGTTGTGTCTTGCACTGACCGCCCTGTTGTCCTCCTGCGTATACGAGGATGAGAAGCCATGTCCGTGCGAGGTGCGCTTCGTCTACAACTACAACATGGAGTTCGCCGATGCCTTTCCATCGCAGGTGAACTGGGTGAAGCTGTTCATCTATGATGACCGTGGGCGGTTCGTTTCAACCGTTGAAGACCACATCACACAACACGATGGGAATTATAGTCTACCACTCCGATTGCAAGCCGGAACGTACACACTGGTGGCATGGGCAGGAACAGACAACACGCCTTCGTGCTACAACATCTCACCCCAACAACCCACCACAGAAAACAGCATCGACCAGCTGCAGCTCAATCTGAAGCTCGGCGATACACAGACCGTCTACGACAAGTCGCCCGAAGACTTGTGGCACGGTATCACTGAACATTTCACCGTCAGCGAGACAGCACCCAGCCGGGCTGTAGTCCCACTGGTAAAAGATGTCAACCGATTCAAGGTGTTGATACAGTCGGCGGACGACAAGCCTCTTACGGCCAACGACTATTCACTGGCCATAAAAGCGGCCAATCATACCTACGACTACCGCAACAACCTCACAGACTGCCCGGCGCTGGAATATCGCCCCTACAGCATGAAAGAGGCCGTTATAGACAATCAGACCGCTCCCACCAATACCGCCCTATTGGCAGAGATGGCCACCCTCAGACTAACCACCGACAAAGCGTCGCGGTTCGTCGTACACAACCAAAAGACCAACCAGGATGTGTTCAACATCGACTTGGTGAAATACCTGGAGATGATGCGTCTAGACAAATACAAAGACATGTCTCTACAGGAGTATCTCGACCGTGAGAACAACTATCAAATCATACTGCTTATCGGCCGTGACAGAAACAACGCCGAAGTGGTGCTGTCGCTGCAAATCAACAGATGGCGAATAGTGTTCAACGACAACGATCTGTAAAATAGACAACTGCCATTATGAGAAAGTATATTTTGTTATTATTCAACATAGCCATCCTACTGATGACAACAGGATGTTCGGACTGCGGGTTTGGACCTGACGGCCCGACACATTCCGTGACTGTATATATCCCCTACAGCAATGTCACACGAGAAGGCACTTCCGACGGTGACGATATTTCGGACAAAGAAGCTGACATTTCGGGCAAGGAAGGAGTCATAACCGACCTTTGGTTCTTCGCCTATCCTATAAAAGGAAATGGCGAGGCCGTGGTGCACAGAATAGACATCAACCAACTCTCATCCGACAACAACTATCGAGTGTTCTACTGCGACCTCAAGCAGGGGGAATACAAAATATATCTGACGGCCAACATTCCGGGCATAAGCATATACACAACAGAAGATCAACTCAAGGCAAAAACGCTCGACTTCAGCAACGGCAATTTGCCGGTGCAAGGTAAGCTGCCACTACTATACGAATACAAAAATAACGAAGATAACAATAAGCTGAATGTGAGCCCATCCACCTCGGCTACCATAACAGCCAACATGATCTTTGTTTGCTCCAAGGTGAGGTTCTCGTTGCGTTTCAACAACAAAACTTTCTCCCAAAACTCTTTCGGATCCAACCGGTTGAAGATTACATCAATCACGGTGAAAGACATTGTAAACACAGGGGGACTGTTTGACGGAAAGGGAAACAATGGAACACAAGAACAGACGCTCACGGTCAAAAATGAAGTTGACTTCAACAAAGACGAATGGAGCTACACTGACATTCTCTATTTGCCAGAGAACTATAACAACAAAAAAAACACCTATCTTGAGATTAAAGGTACAGAACTTACTTCCAAAGGAGACGAGACCACAATCACCCACACCTACATACTGCCCTTGGGAGGCGTAGCAGGGAATAAATCGGGAGGCGACTTGGAACGAGGTACGTTCTACGATATGACTGCCAGCATCACCGGCAAGGGTAAAATGGATATGGATATCAATATGAGTGTCTTTGACTGGACATTGCAGGATGTCTATGCCGACTTCAGCCAAACATCGCTATGGGTGTCGCGCACAGGAAAGCTCGTCGACAGCAACGACGACAGCAAATTTGACCACGACAATAAAACCGGCCAACAGATACTCGTCACCTCACAATACAACGACTCTATCGGATATAAAACAAACGCCAAAGAGGTAACGGTGGAATGCGTGAGTAAAATCGGCAAGAAACCTCTTGTTCTGGCAACAGTCAACAAACAGAGCGGACAAATCCTCTTCACCGTCAATCCTGAGATACTGATGGGCGAATATGATGGGCAAACTAAAGGTACGGCAGTGGTAGCCATCCGCGCCAACAATCTCGTGAAATACATTGACGTGCAATACAATGTAACGCCTTTCCTCAACGTCACACCGCTCGAAGTGGAGATACACACGCATGAAGGTGAAGTGCAGCCTACGTATACAGTCTTGTTCGAGACCAACCTTGGCGGTATAACGATTAAACCAGAGTGTCTCACCAGCGACAACAACGGCAAGGTGGAGATAACGTATGATAAGGAAACTTCAAAGGGAAAAATAATCCTCCAATCAGACGGAAATGCCAAAAATACATGGACAAAATCTTTCACCGTCTCTCCAAGCAGTTCGGGATACGACGAATTGAAGAAGCAAGTGAAGGTTACGGTCATTCCTCCTCTGAACGACTATAGAATACATTTCATTGCCCTCAACGATAGCCGACAAGTGCAGCAAGCACACTTCCATCTCCTCACCGATCTTACCGAGCTTGCCGGCAACAAGAATTGGCAAGCCTATTACATATACCTATACACCCAGTATGGCATGACCGATAAAAAAGATGGAAACGGTATCCCCAATAGCGTGTGGTATTTCTTCGACAAAAAAGAAGGTCAAGATAAGCCTTCTTGGCCGGGAGTAGAAATGAAAGAAGACTTGGAAAACGAGGGGTGGAAGCTTTTCGAACTATCCACAAAACAAAAAGGATGGTGCAGCATCGTAGGAGCGAAAGACAAATATCCCAAAACCGGCGAAACACTGATAATGTTCAATAGTGGCGAAGGCAATAACGTCCAGCGATATCCGTTCTCTATGGAACCGGGTGTGCCGCTCTTCGATTTCAAAAACCGCGAAGGATGGTTTGTCTACGACCCTACTTCCAACCTACACGAATTTTTCGAGAGCAAACCCGAAATCTATCTGGAAACATTTTATATGTACTATCCCAAGGATAAGGATGATCACGCCATAAACAACTGGTACATACAATATGGCACAGACGGCAGCAACCGACAGATTACCCTATACGGTAAGGCCGGTGATGAAGGATTCAGCTACCAAGGCAATTCTAGCAAATACGCTGATTGGAAACTCTCCACCTTGAAATTTTGGTGCGTCAAAGGACGAGAAAACAAATATGTCATTGTGAAAGACGAAGGTAAAAACAAAGAATACGGTATTCTCTTCGGTGGCAAACGCTTCAAGGGCAACATCGGATATTACAAGGATGGAAGTTGGTATGAGGGCACTCCCCCGACAACCACAAACACAAAACAAAAAAGAAGAACTAGAAGATGAACAGCAAATACACAAAGATTTTACTGGCTCTGACGATATGTCTGTTGATGTCGGCCTGTTCAGACGACATTTTCAGCGGAACAGACTATTTCGACAACGGCAAGGTGACACTACGGTTGGTCGTTCCCGCCACTACCGTAGTGAACACAAGAGCCAATCCCGATGAGACAATCAGTGGCAACGATTTATATGTCATCGAATACGGTGACCAAGGCAGCTTTGTGGCAATGAGAAAGGTCAAGTCAAGCAATTTCAGCGACAACACCCTGACCATCAATGATGTCAATACCAAGACAACCGACATTCACATTGTTGCCAACGGCGATGACATACTGAAAGGCAAAGACAATATGGCAAAACTTGACGATGTGTACAGCGATAAGATACCTGTGTACAGCGATAAGGTACCATCGCCCCCCGTACTTTGGGGACATATCAAAATGAGTGAACTGAAAAGCGGAACGAGCAACACGGTCAGCTTATTGCGCAATGTGGCGAAGGCCACTCTGAACAAAGCAGAATCGATAAAAGATAAGTTCGAGATAACGGGTTGGGAAATCACTAAAACGGCCAACCAAGGCAGTATCGCTCCCCAGGACTATACTGTCCCTGTCGAAAACACGAACGAGCTGGCCGGAGACGAGCTGAACAAAACGACAGGCGATTGCGACAAATCCAACCCCGCCGAGCTTTATCTCTTCGAAACCCCTGAAACGGTCGACTCGCGCATAGTAATCAAAGCAAACAAGAAATACTACACGGCCAACTTTCTGGATGATAAGGGCAGCAAACTGCCCCTGCTGCGCAACCACTACTACAAGATGACTGTGACCGCCACAGGTGACGGCTACGCCACTAAAGACGAAGCTCTGAATGCCCCGGCAGGCAACATCAAGGTAGAGATAAAAGACTACAATTTCATGGTGACCAACCTCATATCCAACGGGGCTTACGAACTAGGCACTTGCGACACCGTGCGGGTAGATGCCAATGGGAAGATATACAGTGTCGGAGGGGCTTACTTCGTCACTATGTGGGGCAACGGTGTAAATGCTGAAAACATTAAGCCTTCGCTCAGCGACCCAACAGTCAAGTGGCTGAAAGACGTCAGCAAAGATACAGGAACACCCATCTCTTCAACCTATTCGTCGGCAGGCAAAGGCTACAAACTGACCTTCACCTGCGACAAGAATCCCAGTGAGGAAATAAGGCGAACCACACTTACCGTGACTTTCGGCGTACTGAAACGCGACATCGTGATAGTGCAGCAAGGTAGCAACTTAAAAAAAGCCCGAACAACAATGATCTACGGACTGAATGGCGACTTTAAAAAAGGACAAGACTACATCGAGTTTTCCAAAGAGGTGAAAGGTATATCACGCGCAGCTATGGGCGGAACCTCAGAGCGCGACAATGGATTGCAACTGGGCATAGGTAGAGAAAACAACTACCATTATACCATTAAGAAGGAAACCGGAGACAAAATTTCCCAGGTCGAAGGGGCATTCGAGGTAGATGACAAAACCAATGGTGACTACTATACCATCAAGGCAAAAAACCAGAACGACGAAAGCGTATGGACTGGACGATTCACCATAACAACCCAAGAAGGGTACAAAATAATATACGACATCTACCACACGGGCATATTCTGGGAGGATAAGGCCGCCTATCAGCCGGCAAGCAACCGAACCAACACAAAGGGATGGTACTACTATGAGCTGATAGAGAGTAAAAACGGTGTGAGGATGCTCGACCGAAACCTAGGAGCAACATCTGTAGACGATCCTGGTGGCTACTATCGCATAAAAGAGAGTGACGACAGGGCCTCGGCTATGGCCGACATCTGTCCTCCAGGCTTCTCTATACCTACCGCCTCACTGTGGAAGCAACTGACACCTGAAATGAAACTGGTGACACGCACCACTGGCAAAGGCACCATCTACCAGTCTATCGAACTGCCGGCTGCCACCTCCACCCAAAGCATACGATTCCCTTACGGAGGTATGCACAACGGATATGAGGTGACCAACCCATCGATTGGCTACTATTGGTCGTCTACCATCGTTTCAGGCAACCAAGGTTTCGATTTCACCAGCAACGAATATGGCTATTGGTACAACGTGGCGCGCCTGTCGAGCGGCAGCAAAAGTATGCAAAACGTAAGGTATGTAGGGGGCAGCAACGGAACGTCTACCGGTGTGTACAAATACTTGAACACCCGATGCGTGAAATCAAGCAGTGCCGTGCTCGACAAAAACCGACTAACGATACACGACAACAGAGGAAGCAAGGAACCACTGTATATCTACATACATACCGAAAACGATGAATACAGGAACAGACGTTACGGTGAGATGATACGAAGCAAATCGGATGGCTCTGAGACCACCATCTACTACGATATGATCGACCCTGACCGGATAATGGAATCGATTGGCAAACCGTTGTACATCCGTTTCCGACAGGGGGATGATTTAGTGGACAGTGGATGGATTGGCGAAAAGAAATTGGTGGGAAACCAACGAGAATTTACCGTTGAATAATTACATTTCCTTCATTCCGCAACACTATTATAAATAAAACTTTTAAGTACCTGGGCAACAAAAAGTTGCCCAGGATTTTTCTCATATCGAAGAATTCACTTATCTTAGTGTTGTAAAACAAACAAGAGAATTCAACGATAGATATGGCAAACAAATACGAATTAGCAGAGGGTGGAGATGAAAGCCTGAAGGTGAAAGGCCTGTTCTATTATGGTGTTGTGAAGGTGAAGGGAAAAACCCATACCTACATCAGTTTCGTGAGTGGCAGTAATGGTAATAACACAGGCCGCTACAAAGCGATGCCATTACGATTGATAAGTAAGAAAATAATTGATAACTAAGACAATATTATAAGGATGCTTACACTTTTATTATAATTTCAGGGTAAAATAACAGAGAGTCCACAGCAGGCTAACATGCCAGCTGTGGATTTCTTGATTCTTAGCTTCACTCAAATCTGCACTAGTGTCCCGTTTAGTCTGGACGATTATTATATAAGTTATTAATATCCAATATTTTATGTTCTAGAAGTTGTGTATTCGATTTGATTTTGTACCTTTGCACTCATATGGTATCCTAGCCTATTTTAACCTACTAAAACAGTTCTTTCAACTGAGAAAAGAAACATTTATACTTAGATAAAATCTCCGTTCATAGACGTTGAATGTCCGTTCAAAGACGTTGAACCGCCGTTCAAAGACGTTGAACCGCCGTTCAAAGACGCTGAACCGCGGTTCAACGTCTATGAACGGAGATTTCAATAGGGTTAAAGAACATTTTATCCTATAATCAACCAAGACTTTTCCCGAGATTAACCCATTATTAATACAGCAAGAAGGAAGAAAGGAGATAAGAGGAAGCCTGAAAAGAAATAAAAGGAGGAGAGAAAAGAAATAAGAGAAGGGAGAAAAGAAATAAAAGGTATAAGGAAATGAGATAAGGGGCATAAATGAAGAAAAGATGTTTTTAATTTGGTGGTTTCACCATTTATTCGTATCTTTGCCAACAAAGAGAATATCACTTAAAAGAAAGGCGAGCAATTATGGCAAGAAAACTATATCCGATAGGATTACAAACTTTCGAACGAATCCGAGTAGAGGATAAGTTCTACATTGACAAGACGGAATATGTATATCGTATGGCACATACTGATGGTACTTATTTCTTCCTGAGCCGTCCACGCCGTTTCGGAAAGTCGCTGTTGCTGACTACCATGAAGAGCTATTTTGAAGGAAAGAAGGAGCTTTTCAAAGGACTCGCCATCGAAAAGCTAGAAAAGGATTGGATAAGCTATCCGGTGCTTCATTTCGATATGAGCATGGGCAAACACATGGAGATAGCCCAGCTGGAAAGATATTTCGACCAGCGACTTGCAGAACAAGAGCAGAAATGGGGTATTACGAATCCGGCTATTGATGCCAACGACCGCCTCATCTCACTTATCCAAACTGCCTATAGGGAAACGGGCAAGCAAGTGGTAATACTGATTGACGAATATGATGCCCCTTTGCTTGATGTGGTGCACGAGGATGAAAAACTGGAAGAACTTCGCAACGCCATGCGCAATTTCTACAGTCCGCTAAAAGGATGCGAGAAATTGCTCCGCTTCGTATTCCTCACAGGCATCACCAAATTCTCTCAGCTCAGCATCTTCAGCGAATTGAACAACATCACCAATATCAGTATGGACGAGCCGTATGCCGGCATTTGCGGAATTACGGAAGATGAACTGGTGAACGGAATGCGGGATGACATAGAGGCACTTGCTGAAAAATTAAACTTATCGTATGAGCAGACGTTAGCTAAGTTAAAGGATAATTATGACGGCTATCATTTTACATGGCCTTCTCCAGACGTTTATAATCCGTTCAGCTTATTAACCTGCTTTGCCAAGCAGAAGATTGATTCCTACTGGTTTGGATCAGGCACTCCTACTTATCTGATCAATATGATGCGCAATTTCAACTTTCTGCCAGCGAACCTGGGCGAGAGCATGGAAGCCGGAAAGGATGACTTTGATGCTGCCACGGAAACCATGACCACCATCATGCCACTGCTCTATCAGAGTGGCTACATCACCATCAAGGATTATGATGAAGAAACGGAGCTCTATACCCTAGCCATTCCTAACAAGGAAATAAGAGTTGGATTGTACAGAAGTTTGTTGCCTCATTATCTGACCTCAAAGACTGCGATGTGCAATACCACCATCGCCAAGATGTCGGTGCTTATTAAACAGCGCAAGATAGACGAAGCATTACAGTTGCTGAAATCGTTTTGGGAGACGGTGCCTTATTGCAACAACACCCATTACGAAGGGCATTACCAGCAAACGATGTATATCATCTTTGCCTTGCTCACGAATTTCAGGATTATAGTGGAGCAACATACGTCAAAGGGGAGAATTGATATAACCATGGAGACGGACGATACTATCTATGTAATGGAGCTGAAGTTTGGAAAGACTGCCCAGGAGGCTCTTGAGCAGATAGAAAGCAAGCATTATGCCGATGCCTTTGCCATGAGCGGCAAGGAAATTATCAAGGTAGGTATGAGCTTCAATATCAAAGATGACAACACCATCGTGTTCGATTGGAAATCATCAGAAATTTAGATGACAAAAAAAGCGTGCAGGCGACTATGATGTGGCTTGCACGCTTTTTCCTTTTATATTCTTTTTATATTCATCCTACAGCCACGCTGCTCTTGATATCAGTATCACACCGAAGTACCTCTCCACCATCAGCAAGAAAGTCAGCGGCAAATCACCGAATTTCTTCCTCAGTTATTCTCATGGTTTATGCAGTATAAAGATTTAATTGACGCAAAAGTTCCCTACCTCAGCAAGCTTTCCCCAGGCGGTCCCATCCCGCACAACCATGGCGAGGGCTTTGATGCAG
>ENA-ORMS01002801-ORMS01002801.1-human-gut-metagenome-genome-assembly--contig:-NODE-2801-length-11972-cov-15.024251_pt1 | contig 11972 bp, 9 predicted proteins | sample MGYA00242104_ERZ508997 | MGnify/ENA primary metagenome ERZ508997 (study PRJEB26280, sample SAMEA2338704) | human gut metagenome | biome: human gut; feature: human-associated habitat; material: faeces... | reverse complement strand
TAGCAGCCAGTTTATCAATGTTTGGAGTCTTGATAGTCTTGCTGCCGTAGCAGGAAAGGTCGCCATATCCCAGATCATCTGCAAGGATGAAGATGATGTTAGGTCTGTCGGCTGTAGCCTTTACAGCCTTGTTTTGTGCCATTGCTGCCTGCCCTGGCACGAGCGAGGCTGCAATGACTCCGATAAATGCTTTATTATTCATTGTTAAATTGTTAGTCGATTTATTTTGCAAAAGTATGAAAAATAAATGAGAAAAAGTGATTTTCTAAATAAAAAGTTATACCTTTGTCTTCAAATCTATCGCAGCCATAAACTATCTTCAAGTAATGAAAAATGGAGGTAATTGCAATGCTGAGTACCCATAGCTCTAGTACTATAACAGTACTAGCGATTCATTAATGAAGTAAGCATCGTTTGACCTCCTAATATCCATATTTCTTGTTTTTGGATGCAAAGTTACAACATGGGTATGCAGTCTTTCTGCGTAGATAAGAAAAAATATACTCAAGCCTGAAAAAAACAAGGATTGAGCATGTTGTGAATATTTATCAATTTGCCATAAATCTCCTTTAATAAAAAAGGGGTGATGTGTGTGTACAAATCCATATTTTTATTTAAAAAACTGTTTCTTTCAGAAAAGTGTGGTTTTCGATCCCCCGTATTCGTAGGAAAAGTGTATTTTTTATTTGGTTATTCCGTAGGAAAAGTGTATATTTGCACCGTTAAAATCATAAGAAAAGTGTAATTATGCTGTATAGAAAGATAGAAAAATATATCGTAAGTCACTTACAATCAGGGTCTGACAAGATTCTGATTGTAGATGGTGCACGCCAAATCGGAAAGTCGTACATTATCCGAGAAATCGGAAAGAAGCTTTTTCCCAACTATATTGAGGTGAATATGGAAACAGATAAGCTTGGAGACCGGACTTTTGCTGACGCAAAGACGGTGGATGATTTCTATTTGGCTTTGAGTACGGTGGCAGGTGATAGGATGAAGGAAAAGAATAACACTTTGGTATTTATAGATGAGATTCAAGCCTATGATCATTTGCTTACTTTGCTTAAGTTCCTGCGTGAAGATAATAAGTTTACTTATATCGCCAGTGGTTCGTTGCTGGGTGTTACGCTTAAGACAACATCATCTATTCCTTTAGGCAGTATCATTATCCGTCACATGTATCCGTTAGACTTTGAAGAGTTCCTGATAGCCAATGGAATCGGACAACTGGTGCTTGATGCGATTCGCAAGAAGTTTGCTGCACGGGAGTCGATGCCGGAAGCTATCCATAACAAACTTCTAGATTTGTTCAAGAAATATCTCCTGGTAGGTGGATTGCCTGATGCTGTCAATGAATTCTTAGCAACCAAGAATATCACAACCATTCGTACCATTCAGAATGAAATCCATCATCTCTATGGAGTGGATGCGGCACGTTACGAGGAGATGCACAATCGCTTGAAGATTCAGCGCATCTACAGTATGGTTCCTTCTAATTTGGAAAACAAGAAAAAACGTGTGGTGGTGAAGGACATTGAGGACAAGAAGGGAAAGCGAATGAGTGATTATGTAGAGGAATTTGATTATCTGATTTCTTCTGGCATTACCTTGGGAGTGAAGGCCATCAGTAAGCCAAGTTTCCCTCTGATAGAGAATAGTGGTAAGAATCTGCTGAAGCTTTATATGAACGATGTGGGTATTCTGACCGGCATTTTCTTTGGCACCAACATCAAGGCGGTGATGGATGATGTGGCAAGTATTAATCTCGGTTCCGTTTATGAGACGGTGGTAGCACAGGAGTTGAAGGCGCATGGCTTCAATCTTTATTATTACGACAACAAGAAGACGGGGGAAGTAGATTATCTGATAGATGACATGGAGCACCTTTCTGTTCTTCCGTTAGAAATCAAGTCTGGTAAGGATTATCAGGTGCATAGTGCCTTGGATAAGTTCCTGCAAGTCAAGGAATATAACATCCAGCAAGCCTTCGTTTTATCCAATGCTCAGCAGGTGAAGGTGAAGGATGGAATAACTTATCTGCCTATCTATTATATAATGTGTATAGAGCCAAAGCAGGCAGAAGATGAAGTGTTGCTTTAGGACGATTGGTAAGATATAACAAGAAAAGCGTAAAAAATATTTATCATAATCATCCTTATATGTATAATGTCCTTATACATAAATTTGTAAGATTCCAAAGCCAGGAGATACTTAATTTGGTCCATCATAGGACAGATGTTCTTGTTGGCATCCCAGGTTCCGCATGATGCAGCATGAAGTTGGGAAATCCCACGTTGCTTATCAATTCCTCCTCATGCAAATGCTCCGTTGACTTCCTGGTCTCCACATTCAAACGTGTGGCATACTTGCCAAACTTGAATTCGTTTGCTGACCAATGATCAGATACAAGTCAAGATGCCTAAAACAAGGATGATAGTCAATGCCTTGTCATAACCACGCTCTGTATTCCAGACCTTGCTGGTAACGAAGAGCTTGTCACGGCTGATGCCAATGATAGCTCCAATCGGTACAAATGGAATGGTGCAGGTATCATATATTTGCTATATATTTCCCAAGTAAATAAATTTCATCCCTTCTTCCAATGCAACCCTTTTTGCCAAATATATGGTTTCTTTTGGCGTTGGAGAAGCATCCTGCATCTTATAAAGAGGGAAGAACCTGCTGAAATGTAGTGGATTCTGGGCAAAGCCATTCGAGACGAGCCAGCGACACATCTTCCTGATCATCTTCTCACTATCATTGACACCTGGAATCAAGAGATTGGTTATCTCCAGATGAACATTAGACTTCTGCATGGCTAGCAAGGTATCAAGTACTGGTTTTAGATGTCCACCACATTGATGCATATACATCGTATCGGAGAAAGCCTTGATGTCTATGTTAGCGGCATCTATATAAGGAAGGAGTTCCTGCAAGGGCTCTGGATTGATGTAACCTGCCGAGACGAGAATATTCCATAGCCCATACTCATGTGATACCTTCGCTATGTCATGGATATACTCATAATAGGTAAGAGGCTCTGTATAGGTAAATGCGATTCCTGGCAGATGATGCTGCATGGCGATGTCAACAATTTCATGGGGTGATAGCTCATAAAAATTCACATCAGAGGGCAGCGCTTGCGAAATGTCATAGTTCTGACAGTTAAGACACCGAAAGTTACACCCCGTACATGACAAGGACAGGCATCGGGTGCCGGGATGAAACTCATTGAGAGGCTTCTTCTCGACAGGGTCATCTGCCAAGGCACATGGCTTGCCATAAACAATGGAATACAATTTGCCCTTGAAATTCCATCGGCTTCCACATATCCCATGCTTTCCATCCGGGATGACGCAACGATGGGGGCAAAGCTCGCATCTTACCTTCAGGCTCTTGCCTCCATCTTTGCCCTCCTCTATCTTCGTATAATATCTACATTCCTTCATGTTTCCTAACCTTTTGTTTTATCATACGATTTTGAATTCTTTGGGTGTTTAAAATCAGAATATGATTGCCTCGTAGGTATAAAGTTCGGCAGTTCTCCAGCCTTCCCAGCCAATGCCAGCTTTATCTTGCGCACAATGTCCGAGAAATTCCTCCTTAGTCCAAGACACCTCATCGGCAACTTGTGGCAAGAAGGTTCCTGCACGATTGCCCTTACGCATATAAATGCCTTGTTTGCCCAGTTGGAATTTGTCGATGGAATGGATGCGCTTCATCGGGGTAAGCACGGAAATCTCTATGTCGATGTCTGGAAGCTCGGTTATATTGACTGCTGGAAATCTTGGGTCTTCAAAGGCTGCAGCCTTCGCCATTTGGCAGACCGTCTTATAGAGTGGCATATCCTCTCCGAAATGTCCGATGCAACCTCTCAGCCTGCCGTGCTTATGCAGAGATACAAAAGCTCCACATAGGGTCTTTAGTTTTTCCGACAGATGGCTGGGAAATTGATAACTCCTACCCTCCAAGGTCATCCTGATGGCATCGTAAGCTATCTCCTTGAGCATCTTTTTGTCTTCGTCACTTAGTGAAAAGTTTGCCTCGTCTTTTTCTCTTGATTCAACCGGCTTTACTTCATCTCTTGTAAAGATAAATGAATGATACCCCACTACCCTATCCTTTCCTCCGTAGGGCGAATCGCCCGAATTGTGGTACATGATGTGATGTGGATGGATGTTGGCATCATTTTCTGTCATCATCAGGAGTGTGGCAATAGCCGCTTCTCCACAAGCACTTGTGGCAAGACTGTTGATGTTCAATTCCTGGTTGTGCAAGATGGCTTTTACGAATGCTTCCGCCTTGCCCGTCATGATGGCATCCTTAGTAAGTCCATCCACCCTTTTGGCATCAAGATAAGCTGGATAATGTGAGAAATCACTACTGATGACAAACAGATTTCTTTCGTTCATATATGGCTGGAGGACACGGGCTATCTCTTGAAGTATGCTCAACTTTTGCGTGGCAATGATGATTGGAACGATGGGAACTACCTTCTTGAAGTGATACTGCAAGAAAGGAAGCTCCACTTCCAGACAGTGCTCGCTGTCGTGTGCCTTATTATTATAGGTAAAAGCATCGCTCTGTTCCAACAGAGATTTGCAGAGTGCAGTATCCACCGGGACATTACCAAGTGGCGTTGCATATTCTGTCGCTTCAATATTCACCGAAGCTTTGTCAAGATAAACATGATGACTAGGTCCCAACAAGAAAATGTGTTCATATTGCGCGTCTGGCTGGATGCAGGCAAAAGCAGATGCTGTGGTTACGCCAGAGAAGACATAACCGGCATGTGGGACAATGATAGCTTGCACAGGTTTCAAGGGTGAAGCCTTGCATTGCAGAAAACACTCCTTCAAGTCATGGCGAAGTTCCCGGGTATCGCCCGCATAAAATTGTCCTGCTACGGCAGGTTTACGTATCTTTGCTTCCATCATCATACACATGGTTAATAAAACGACTAAAACAATTTTTCTCATATCTAAAAGCGTGAGAAGAATGGCAACTTTCCATCCTTTCGGCAAAGATACAAAATAATATGATAGAATGTACAAATCCAGCTAAAAAAATGCAAAAATGTCAGCAATGATTAAATTATTTCTGGGTCCACTTAAAAAATGGGCTTATTCTGACTTCATGCAAGAAACTGCAAAACCAACAAGGCGAGCATGGGTTAGGATAAGGAAAGCTCACATGGAAAGCCTGATTAAGGGCATTATGGAGGTAAAAGGATCATTTCATACAATCCTTCATACTTTCAGGAGAAAACATTGTTATCACACAATCCAGGCATAGTAATTCCTTTTTCAATATAACAATTTAAAATATAACGTTTATGGAGAATAACAAAAATAACATTTTGGATTTTTTCTTTGATGGCGACATCATCATTGCTGGGCCACAAGAATATACGAATATCAGCAAAGTTCTGGAGACAGAGGAGTATAAGTTCATAACAAATGACAATGATGGTGATTTGAAAGATTTCTTCATGCATGTTTTGCTAAAATCATCTATTAGGGAGGGCAACACCATCAACATGGTACTTCGTGTACCTTACGGTAAGCGAGACATACAAAAAGAACTGCGTGAACTGATTCAAGCCCAGGAGACATTTGGTTCAGACAAATGCACCTGGTCTGTCATCGAGGATATATACAATCAGACTAAAATCCAGGTTGGAATATTAGCATACAGAATAACAGAGTAGTTGATGTCCATGCAATAAAACATAAAGGTTTTGTGGCAAGCATAAAAGAGGTGGAGAAATTCTCCACCTCTTATTTTATATATGGAAAAGGAGAAGGCAAAGGAGGATGCCCTGAAGGGGGATGGAAAGACATTTCTATTTATGATTGTATCGATTTTGCCGGTATCTCTTTTCCGTCGTAATAATCTAAAAAGTTACCCAAATATTTTTTCTCCAAAACGGGAACTTAATTTTTGTCTAAGAGTATTGGGGAGATAGCAACCAGCAAACGCACCAACTCCAATGCTCGTAACACCATCAGGAATAACAACGCTACGCAAAGCATCGCAATAATAAAATGCCCAATCCCCAATGCTAGTAACACTATCGGGGATAACGAGGCTACTCAAAGAAGAGCACTCACCAAATGCATAAATTCCAATGCTAGTAACACTATCAGGAATAATTATATCATTCAAAGAAGAGCAAAATTGAAATGCCCCATCCCCAATGCTGGTAACACCATCAGAAATAACAACGCTACGCAACGAATCGCATTCATTAAATGCCCTATTCCCAATGCTCGTAACACTATCAGGAAGAACAACACTGCTCAAAGAAGAGCAATCTTCAAATGCGCCATCCCCAATGCTAGTAACACTATCAGGAATAATTATATCATTCAAAGAAGAGCAATCTTCAAATGCACTATCCCCAATGCTGGTAACATAATCAGGAATGATATATGATGTAGTATCTTTGTCTCTAAATGCGATAATTTTGCTTTTGTCCTTATCAAACAACACCTTATTATTATCATAAATAAAGTAAGGTGACAAACATTTCAGTTCGCCATTCCACCTGCAAAATGGATTACCTTTCAAGTTCACTACACTGTCAGGAAGAACAAGACTTTTCAAAGACGAACAATCACAAAAAGCCAAATCACCAATACTAGTTACGCCATCAGGAATAACAAGAGTGCTCAAAGAACGGCAACCAGCAAATGCCTCATTCCCAATGCTAGTAACACTATCAGGAATAACAAGGCTACTCAAAGAAGTGCAACCCCAAAATGCGCCATCCCCAATGCTAGTAACACCATCAGAAATAACAACGCTACGCAACGAATCGCATTCATTAAATGCCCCACCTCCAATGCTTGTAACGCTATCTGGAATAACAACGTTACGCAAAGATTTACAGTATGCAAATGCCATGTCACAAACAATCTTTGTTCCTTTTCTTATTGAATAAGTACGATCAAGTTCTTGTGGAGCTTTCAATAGTTTTCTTCCATCCTTGCTATATTTCACACCAAATTCATCTATAATGGCCTCATTTAACTCAGCATTCGTTGCTTCTGTGGACATATCAAGATTATCACTAGCATCTTGACTTGCCTTTACATATTCTGATATTGTTGGATACTGCATAGCTTTTACAATTAATGATTCGTTTCATTCAGTCGTATTTTCAGACGACAAGGCAAAAGTACATATTAAATTTCAAACCGCAAAGGAAACTGCAGAAAAATGATTAATCATCGCTTATTATTTCTATTTCGATGGAAATATATGAGAGAAAAACTATTTCGATGTCGTGTGTACATCTGTAAATCGGCCAAACAAGCGGGTAGAGGTGGAGAGTGTTCTCCACCTCTTATTTTATATATGGAAACAGAGGAGGAACCGGAAGAAAAAATGGAGAACTTTGAAGGATATTCTTATTTATAAAATGGAATTGATTTTTGTCTGTACATCTTTTTCATCGCAATAATCAAGAAATAATGTATACTGACAGCCAGCAGTATAATTAGTACATCCATATAATCTCCAATGCTTAATACCATTTTCACCTTCCTTAACCACTTTCAGATTACCGTTATGACACCAAGGGCATTCAAACATTCCTTGCTTTTTTGCCAGTTCTGTTATGAAACAGGATGGTGATTTTTCATTATACATCACATAGGTTTGTTTCCTTGCTCTTGTGATAGCTACATAGAACAATCTTCTTTCCTCAGCGTATGGAAAGGTCTCAGGGGCACTGAGAACATAACCTAAAATAGGATCATCACTAACTCTTGAAGGGAACCCATTGCCGTCTTGGCTGCAAGATACGACAATAACATTGTCAGCTTCCAGACCTTTGGCTGAATGAATGGTATTATATGGTATATCTCGTTTAGAAATATGCACAGAAACAATGTTTCTCTTTTCATTTCTCATCACAAGTTCATTAGGTATGAACTCGGCATCGCTATGATAACGTCCAATGAGCATGATAGATTGCTCTGCAGGAATCTTGGATACAATCTTTTCCAACACCATATATTGTGAATCTCCTGTATCATCTGTATGATAAGCGACAGTTTTAATTTCTGTTCTAACAGATTTGTTCACAGGCTTAATTTCTTTAGGAACCTGGGCGCTATTTTCCATAATGAATTGGGAAGAAATGTCTATTGCTGGATTTCCAAATCTATATGTTGTTTCGATGGCGCATTTCTCTGAAAAGCCAAAACGCTCCTCAAATCCATTGAATAACGAGATGTCACTCCCAGAAAATCTGAAAATGGATTGCCAGTCATCGCCAACGCAATATAGTTTAGTGAGATTCTTTTTGTTTCTTAAAGACTGTAAAAGCTCGAATCTATCAACAGATATGTCTTGAAACTCATCAACAAGAATCATGTCATATTCTTTCTTGTATAACCCGGAGTTGCATACATCTGTCGCTTTGAGGATTAAATCAGTATAGTCGATTTGATTATTCTCATGCAACATATTCTCGTACTCGTCAAAAATTGGCTGGAAAATCTCATGAATCATGAATTCAGACCTCTCGATAAACAAAGGATTGTTATTTTCCTTTTTTATAAGGTTCAACACAGACTCAGGATTATGTCTATTAGATTTCATGAGGGTGATGAAGGTCGTAATGAGCTGGAGGATGGAGTCTTCCATTCTCTTATTGCGTTTTACCAGCTTTTCAAATTTCTCATCCTCTGTCAATTCTCTCATCGGGATTCCATATTGTTTGAGTTGCTGAGTCAATCTCTCGTATATGGTTCCATCATGAAACATGGCGCTTGTGGTTTCAAGAAGTATTGTGTTATACTTCCTATTAATTGCTCTTTTCCACTTAATGCCTTCGTTGTAGATAACGTTTGCTTCGTAAAAGCCACCTTTCTTACCTTCGCCAAACCACCCAGGAACATTACCATTGGCATCTATTCCAAAGTGTTCAAGTACGACAAAGACTGGCCTTCCATTTTGCTGAAAATAAATAGTAAAGTCTGGTCTGTATTGTCTCTTGAATTCAGTAGCAGTATTTTTAAAATATGGATGTTCGTATCTGAATGAAATTCCATTCATAGAGAGAAAGGTGCATATTTTTTTTCTTCTTCGCTTCTCGTGAAGATGATTCTGCCGTCCATGTCCAAAAAAGGGGCCTGTATTCCATAAAGAGCCCTGTCCGCATAGTAGTCTTCAGCCTTAACATATTCGTGTTCGTTTTTTGTCAATGACTTTTTGTCGGTAAGGAACTTGTTGATTGCTTTTTTGAAATCTGCATTGTGATTAACCAGATAGTAGAAGCATTTCAGCATGGTGTTTGTATCACAAACATCAGGCTTCTCTTGTGTCGCTTCCGCTAAGATGTGAAACGCCAGACTGTGGAATGTATAACACCGCAAGCCCTCCGCTGACAAGGCCAGTCTGTCAGTAAGTTCTTTGGCAGCCTTTGCTGTGTAGGTTAATGGTAATATTCTTGCCGGTGCAATATGCCTTTTATCAACGAGATACTTGATTTTTGCCACACTTGTTGAAGTCTTGCCACTACCTGCACTACTGATAACAAGGCAGTTATCTTCCAACTTGACTATTGATGCTCTCTGCTGTTTATCCAATGGATATTTGAGTACGGTGTCAAAATATTCTTTGTTATTAGCGAGTTCCTCCTGCACAAACTTTTCATTATGCTTTTGAGGAATATCAGAGAAGCCGATGGACAATGCGCGTTTGTACTTTTCCAAGTCAAGATAAGATTCAGGAATCACATTGTTGACATATTTCAAAAACTGGTTATTCAGGAAAAATTCCGTATTTTCCTCTATATTCAATTCTTCCATGCATTTTAGGAATTCACTATGTGCAAAATAATGGTCATCAGACATGAATGACGACATCCTTTCCATGAAAGTCTGAATTTCATCGAACCAATAGAGATATTTCTCCATGTATATTTTCCCTCTAGTCCCAAGAAACCATGAATTTCTATGTTTCTTGCACTTGGCGAAAAGAGCCTCATATTCTGTAAACGTGGCATGATTTTGCGGATTATAAAATGCCGTATCATGGCAATTCCGAATGAAATAATCAATGCACTCGTAGATGCCACGATAATATTTGCGTTTTAAAATAAAGCGCATGATGAGTATGGTAGTAACTATTACTAAAATTACTACCATACTAACAATTACGTATATGTTTTCAAAGGTTAAGTAAATAACATCTTCCATTATTCCTACCATTGTTTATTTTTGTAATATCCATCATTTAGAATGTAAGAACATCCTTAAATAGAGTTTCTATTTTAGAATCTCATCATAGAAGAAAACATTCTGTTCATCCCTATACTTCTCCCACATAGGCATGAGCTTGTCAAGCACAGTTTAAACTGGGCATCGTGATTTTTAAACACGATGTGGGCTAACTCATGCCACCATACCAGCTTTCTGAAAAAGAGCTCTTCATCCATGTTTGCTCGAAGCCGATGCTGCCCAATCTCCCATAATAGCTCCTATCCAAAAAGTTACCTAAATATTTTTTCTCCAAAACGGGGAATTAATTTCTGTTTAAGATCATTTGGGATATTGCAGCCCGAAAATGCACACCCCCCAATGCTAGTTACACTGTCAGGGATGACTATATTAGTCAAAGATTTACAGAATGCAAATGCATAAAATCCAATGCTGGTAACACTATTAGGAATAACAAGATTACTCAAGGAACTACATGCAGTAAATGCACCCTCGTTAATGGTAGTAATTCTATCAGAAAGAACAATATCTGTCAAAGAACAGCAATCACCAAATGCATAATTTCCTATGCTGGTAACACTTTCTGGAATAACAACGCTACTCAAAGATTTGCAATCATAAAAAGCACCATTCCCTATGCTGGTAACATAATCAGGAATGACATATGATGTAGTATCTTTGTCTCTAAATGAGATAATTGCGTTTTTGTCTTTATCAAACAACACTTTATTGTCATAAATAAAGTACGGCGACAAACATTTAAGTTCTCCATTCCAACCAGAAAAAGGATTACCTATAATGTTGCCAACACTAGCTGGAATAACGAGACTCTTCAAAGAACAGCAACCACTAAATGTACTTCCCCCTATGCTAGTAACACTATCAGGAATAACGAGACTCTTCAAAGATTCGCAACCAGAAAATGCCCCACCACCAATGCTCGTAACACCATCAGGAATAATAACGCTATTCAAAAAAGAACAGTCCATAAAAGCCATATCCCCTATGCTGGTAACACCATCAGGGATAACAAGACTCTTCAAAGATTTACAACCCCAAAATGCCCTATCTCCGATGCTCGTAACACCATCAGGAATAACAAAACTACGCAAAGAAGTGCAACCACTAAATGCATTCTCCCCTATGCTAGTCACACTATCAGGAATAATTATATCATTCAAAGAAGAGCAAAATTGAAATGCCCCAATTCCAATGCTAGTTACACTATCAGGGATAACGAGGCTACTCAAAGAAGTGCAACCTTCAAATGCATTATCACATATTATCCTTACCCCCTCTTTAATAGAATAAGTACCATCAAGATTTTGTGGAGCTTTTAGCAATTTTCTTCCATCTTTGCTGTATTTCACTCCAAATTCATCTGTATTGGCCTCGTTTAACTCTGCATTCGTTGCTTCTGTGGACATATCAAGATTATCACTAGCATCTTGAATGGTCTTTACATATTCTGATATTTTTGGATACTGCATAGCTTATACTTTTTATTAATTCATTTCATTTTGCCGTATGAATATACGACATGGCAAAAGTACACATTAAAATTAAAACCGACAAAAGAAACTGCAGAAAATTGATTAATCATTGCTTATTATTTCTATTTCGATGGAAATATATGAGAGAAAATCCATTTCATCACTTCTCTCTTTTTCCCTTCCCATCTCCTTGGCTATTTCCTTTAGTTGAGGGTACTTGTGGAAGAAACGAGCCTTCTTCTGT
>ENA-ORMS01002798-ORMS01002798.1-human-gut-metagenome-genome-assembly--contig:-NODE-2798-length-11983-cov-2.482562_pt1 | contig 11983 bp, 8 predicted proteins | sample MGYA00242104_ERZ508997 | MGnify/ENA primary metagenome ERZ508997 (study PRJEB26280, sample SAMEA2338704) | human gut metagenome | biome: human gut; feature: human-associated habitat; material: faeces... | reverse complement strand
TCACGTTCTTTGATCTCGGCCAAAAGGCGCTCAAAGTTAACACTAAAGCCCTTCTCCTGCAACTGTAGCATGCGGCGATGCGCACGTTCTTCCGAGGAGGCGTCAAGGAAAATTTTCACTGGCGCATCAGGGAATACCACCGTTCCCATGTCGCGCCCATCGGCAATCAGGCCTGGTAATTCGCGAAACGCGCGTTGGCGACGCAATAATGCTTCACGAACGCGTGGGAATGCCGCGACTTGTGAAGCAGCATTCGCCACCTCCTGAGTACGAATTTCGCCGCTGACATCTTCCCCTTCGAGGATCACTTCCAGATTGCCGTTGGTTGACACAAAACGTACATCCAGATGGGATGCCAGCGGCACCAGCGCATCTTCCGATGCAACATCAACATGGTGATGTAATGCCGCTAGTGCCAGTACGCGATAAATTGCACCCGAATCCAGCAGATGCCATTGCAACGCTTCCGCCATAGCCTTACACAAGGTGCCTTTCCCTGCACCGCTTGGGCCATCAATGGTAATAACCGGGGCAATTGCCGTCATCTTTATCTCCTTAAAACAGGCGTACCGTTAACATAACCGCGCGCATTATACGCGCCGACGCCACAAATCGTTAACGTTGTGTGCAAAAACCAGTTTTGTCTGTATTCAGATGGGGATTTATTGCGCAATTATAGCGGGCAGGCAGAAGACCAGCCCGAAAGATGACAATGATTTACTTACCAGAGGCGATACGATCACGGATGTGTTGCGCACGCTCTGTTGATGGTGGGTGAGAATCAAACATGGACTGGGTGCGACCGCCATCCAGGCTGGCCAGTTTTTCAAAGCTACCAACCAGCCCCTGGGTACTGATGCCACGTTTCTTCAACAGATCAAAAGAGAAATCATCTGCTTCGGATTCTTTATCACGGGAGTATTTAGCATTGATAGCGCCTTCTGCGATATCACCTAATTGTGAACGGGAAAGCTGGGAAGCCACACCGCTGGTAGCTGAAATGGCATCGCGTGCGGCCACGATCGCATAAGAAGCTTTCATTTCAGCCAGCGAGTGACCCAACGCGACGTGGCCCAGTTCATGGCCCAGAACGCCTTCAATTTCGTTGTCGTTCATCATGTCCATCAGGCCACTGTAGACACGAACACAACCGTTCGCCATCGCCCATGCGTTGACGTCGCTGGTCATATAAACCTTATAGTTGACTGGCGTGCCATTAATATTGTTACCCAATGCTTTGGCGATTTTTGCCAGACGTTTCCCGTACTTGCTGGATTTGCTTGCCACTTTATTGCCGCTGTCCATTTCGACACAGCCCTGATTGGCGATTGCTTTAGCATCAGCATCGCTTAATGTTGCGGCTTTATAAGCATTCAGACCTGAGCTGATAGCCAAATCGGTATTAATACCGTGCGTATTCTGACATCCTGTCAGTAAGGCTGCAGAGGTCGCAATCGCCAGCAATAATTTAGTATTCTTCATGTGAATCATCCGTTGATTAATTATATATAAACATTATGTATCAACAAGTTACATTGATAATTAACGCTACCATTAATAAAAATACCCCACAAGGTCCGAAAAAAAACGCCGGCAATGTGCCGACGTCTTTGAAAAGAAAGGATTGTCTATGTTATCGCCCGTTATTCATTCAGCCGGGTTGACTTATCCGCGCCAATTGCTCGAAATAGTCTGGAAAAGTTTTAGCGGTACATTTTGGATCAAGAATCGTCACAGGCGTATCTGATAATGCGACCAGCGAGAAACACATCGCCATCCGGTGATCATTATAAGTGGCGATCTCAGCAAATTTCAGTTTTTCCGGTGGCGTAATGCGAATAAAATCGTGCCCCTCTTCGACTTCCGCACCGACTTTACGCAGTTCTGTTGCCATCGCAAACAGGCGATCGGTCTCTTTAACACGCCAGTTATAGATATTGCGCAGCATGGTGGTGCCTTTTGCAAATAACGCCGCGGTGGCAATGGTCATCGCCGCATCGGGAATATGGTTCATATCCATATCAATGGCGTTCAGTTCACCACGCGTGCAGGAAATATAATCATCGCCCCAGCAAATGGTCGCACCCATATTTTCCAGAACATCAGCAAAGCGAATATCACCCTGCATACTGTTGCGTCCAATGCCGGTCACTTTTACAGTGCCGCCTCTGATTGCTGCTGCTGCCAGGAAATAAGAAGCCGAGGATGCATCGCCTTCGACCAAATAAGTACCCGGAGACTGATAAGACTGCCCCCCTTTTACGACAAATTGTTGATAGTGCTGATTTTCAATTTCAACACCAAACGTCTTCATCAGATTGAGTGTGATGTCGATATAAGGTTTAGAAACCAGATCGCCTTTAATATGAATCACCGTATCTTCCGGCGCAAGAGGCGCAGTCATTAACAGTGCGGTGAGGAACTGGCTGGAAACGGAGCCATCAACATCAACGTTGCCGCCAGTAAAGCCGCCCTGTAAACGCAATGGCGGATAATTTTCTTGTTCCAGGTAAGTGATCTTCGCCCCGCCCTGGCGCAGCGCATCCACCAGATGACCAATCGGGCGTTCTTTCATTCGCGGTTCACCGGTCAGTACAATATCATTGCTACCCAGGCAAAGTGCTGCCGCCAGCGGACGCATTGCCGTTCCGGCGTTACCGAGGAACAACTCACGGGCACTTTCTGCGTGTAATGGACCACCGTTACCGATAATTTCGCAACGCGTACGATCGGCTGAAAGCGTATAGCTTACCCCTAACGCTGTTAATGCATTCAGCATATGGCGCACGTCATCGCTATCCAGCAGATTGGTTAATACTGTTTTGCCGTGTGCTAATGCCGCCAGCAATAAAGCGCGGTTAGAAACGCTCTTGGAACCGGGCAGATTAATAGTGCCATCGACACGAGCGATGGGTTGTAACGTTAGGGATTCCATGAACTCAACTCTCTACAACAGAAATAAAAACCCCACAGGCTGGCTGTGGGGATTATGCAAAATTTCGACATTAGCCGTGACGGCGTTCGAACTCAACCATGAAGTCTGTCAGCGCTTTAACGCCTTCCAGTGGCATGGCGTTATAAATAGACGCACGCATTCCGCCGACCACTCGGTGGCCTTTCAGCGCATGTAAGCCCGCAGCGAAAGACTCTTCGAGGAACAATTTATCAAGCGCGCTATCCGCCAACTGGAACGGCACGTTCATCCGCGAACGGTTAGCTTTCGCCACATCATTGCGGTAGAAATCGCTGTTATCAATCACCCCATACAGCAGTTCTGCTTTTTGCTGATTTATCTTATCCTTTGCAACCACACCGCCGTTCGCTTTCAGCCATTTGAAGACCAGGCCAGATAAGTACCAGGCAAATGTCGGCGGCGTGTTGAACATGGAATCGTTATCGTTGAGGATGGAGTAATCCAGAATCGATGGGCAGGCGATATTCGCTTTGCCCAGCAAATCTTCACGAACGATGACGATTGTCAGGCCAGCCGGGCCGATATTTTTCTGCGCGCCAGCGTAAATTACACCATAACGGCTGACGTCAATCGGACGGGAAAGAATGGTTGAAGAGAAGTCAGCGGCGACCACCACGTCTTTACCGAAGTCTGGTGTTTCATCGATAGCGATACCGTCAATGGTTTCGTTCGGGCAGTAATGCATATAAGCAGCATTATCAGAGAGTTGCCATTCACTCATTGGCTTAACTGCGCGAAGACCATCAACGGTCACTTTCGCATCAAACACATTTGGTGTGCAGTATTTTTTCGCTTCTTTGATAGCACTTGCTGCCCAGTAACCCGCATCAACATAATCTGCAGTGGTTTTATCACCAAGAATATTCAGCGGTACAGCAGCAAATTGACCGCGACCACCGCCATGGCAGAACAATACCTTGTAGTTGGAGGGGACGTTAAGAAGATCGCGAAAATCCTTCTCGGCTTCCTCTGCAACCTGAATGAACTCTTTGCCACGGTGACTCACTTCCATCACCGACGTACCAAGACCGTTCCAGTCGCGCAGTTCCTGTTGAGCCTGTTTAAGCACCTCTGCCGGTAGCATTGCCGGACCAGAACTAAAATTGAAGATTTGAGCCATTTCCCCTCACCACGTTGCGTTGCCATTAACCCGCGGTCAATCAATTGCGACCACAGGCAATACATTATTCCTGTGGCTATCGGTTTTATCATTCAGTGACACGCATCGCAATGAGTAAAACCGTTGAGGGCAAAAATGAGGCACGCGTCACACAAAAGAATCTCTCGGATTATTTTCAAAAAACCGATGTTTTGGCTGTCAGGTCACCCGTTTAGCCCGACTTGCCTTCGTCCATTCTGGATTTGCACAGCGCGGACATAATTGTTTTTCCCCCGCTTTCATATGAATGATTTCACTACAACGAATACAGGCATAGTCCGCCGACTCCGGCACCACTTTGTAACGCTGAGTACAGTCACTGGGTAAAATAAGTAACCCCGGTTTCACCTTGTCATCTTCAAAGAAATAAACACTGATTTGCCCGTTGGTTTCGAGAATCGCCAGACGTACCTGCCCCAACTGCTCTACACCGCGCAATCGTAGCTCCATAAAGAACTCAAATTCCGTCATGTTGGAGTTATTGAGTTTCGACCAGGCCAGCTCGCCATCTTCAATAATGACAACCGGCTTGCCTTCCAGAAGATCTTCCAGTTTTTCACTGTGCGCCATCAACCACATTACCAGGCGGTATAACAACGCCAGAGTAATAAAGACGATAAGTACCGGGACCATCGGCACATCATCATAAAACGCCACATCTCCCGCCGCTGAACCCAGTGTCAGAATGATTAACACTTCAAACAGCGACATCTGCCGCACACCGCGTCTTCCGGTCATTTTGAGGAACAAAAAGACCAGTACAAAGGTATAAAGACTACGTAGTGCAACTTCGCCAAGGAAATCAAAAGGCACTTTATCGAATGCCATACGGTGGAGATCAAACGCCTTCATTTTTATGCTCTTATCGTAGTTAATCCGCTAAAAGCATAGCTAACAGTTCATCAGCGTGGCGGCGGTGATAGCACCTTTGAGATAAAACCCGTATTATTGCGCGCTTTCCGTACGACTAAAGTGATTTTCATGACGCAAACATTTATCCCCGGCAAAGATGCCGCTCTGGAAGATTCCATCGCACGCTTCCAGCAAAAACTTTCAGACCTCGGTTTTCAGATTGAAGAGGCCTCCTGGCTGAATCCCGTGCCTAATGTCTGGTCTGTACATATTCGCGACAAAGAGTGCGCACTGTGTTTTACCAACGGTAAAGGCGCAACCAAAAAAGCGGCGCTGGCTTCTGCCCTCGGTGAATATTTCGAACGTCTCTCAACCAACTACTTTTTTGCGGACTTCTGGCTGGGCGAAACCATCGCCAACGGCCCATTCGTGCATTATCCCAACGAAAAATGGTTCCCACTGACCGAAAATGACGATGTACCAGAAGGGCTGCTCGATGACCGTCTGCGCGCATTTTACGATCCGGAGAATGAACTGACCGGTAGTATGCTGATTGACCTGCAATCCGGTAACGAAGATCGTGGTATTTGCGGTCTACCGTTTACGCGCCAGTCCGACAATCAGACCATTTATATTCCGATGAATATCATTGGTAACTTGTACGTTTCTAACGGTATGTCTGCTGGCAATACCCGTAACGAAGCACGCGTTCAGGGGTTGTCCGAAGTTTTCGAACGTTACGTGAAAAACCGCATTATTGCTGAAAGCATCAGCTTGCCGGAAATCCCGGCAGACGTGCTGGCACGTTATCCAGCAGTAGTTGAAGCGATCGAAACGCTGGAAGCGGAAGGTTTCCCGATCTTCGCTTATGACGGTTCGCTTGGCGGCCAGTATCCGGTGATTTGCGTGGTACTGTTCAATCCTGCTAACGGTACCTGCTTTGCCTCATTCGGTGCGCATCCTGATTTTGGCGTTGCACTGGAACGTACCGTGACCGAGTTGCTGCAAGGTCGTGGCCTGAAAGATCTGGATGTGTTTACTCCACCAACCTTCGATGATGAAGAAGTCGCTGAACATACCAACCTCGAAACGCACTTTATCGATTCCAGCGGTTTAATCTCCTGGGACCTGTTCAAGCAGGATGCCGATTATCCGTTTGTTGACTGGAGCTTCTCCGGCACCACGGAAGAAGAGTTCGCCACACTGATGGCTATCTTCAACAAAGAAGATAAAGAAGTTTATATTGCCGATTACGAGCATCTGGGTGTCTACGCTTGCCGTATTATCGTGCCTGGCATGTCCGATATTTATCCGGCTGAAGATCTGTGGCTGGCGAATAACAGTATGGGCAGCCATTTACGTGAAACGATTCTTTCGCTACCAGGTAGCGAGTGGGAAAAGGAAGATTACCTGAACCTCATCGAGCAACTGGATGAAGAAGGTTTTGATGACTTTACCCGCGTGCGTGAACTGTTGGGTCTGGCGACCGGGTCGGATAACGGCTGGTACACTCTGCGTATCGGTGAATTAAAAGCCATGCTGGCGCTGGCTGGTGGCGATCTGGAACAGGCTCTGGTCTGGACCGAATGGACGATGGAGTTTAACTCATCAGTATTCAGCCCGGAACGCGCCAATTATTATCGCTGCCTGCAAACGTTGTTATTACTGGCGCAGGAAGAAGATCGCCAGCCGCTGCAATATCTGAATGCGTTTGTTCGCATGTACGGCGCAGATGCCGTGGAAGCCGCCAGTGCGGCAATGAGCGGCGAAGCGGCATTTTATGGCTTGCAACCAGTAGATAGCGATCTGCACGCGTTTGCTGCACATCAGTCGTTGTTGAAGGCCTACGAAAAGCTGCAACGCGCCAAAGCAGCATTCTGGGCAAAATAAAATCAAATAGCCTACGCAATGTAGGCTTAATGATTCGTCTGAGTTATATTACGGGGCGTTTTTTTAATGCCCCGCTTTACATATATTTGCATTAATAAAATAATTGTAATTATAAGGTTAAATATCGGTAATTTGTATTTAATAAATACGATCGATATTGTTACTTTATTCGCCAGGTGCTCCCTTTTAATTAACTGTTTTAGCGGAGGATGCGGAAAAAATTCAACTCATTTGTTAATTTTTAAAATTTATTTTTATTTGGATAATCAAATATTTACTCCGTATTTGCATAAAAACCATGCGAGTTACGGGCCTATAAGCCAGGCGAGATATGATCTATATCAATTTCTCATCTATAATGCTTTGTTAGTATCTCGTCGCCGACTTAATAAAGAGAGAGTTAGTGTGAAAGCTGACAACCCTTTTGATCTTTTACTTCCTGCTGCAATGGCCAAAGTGGCCGAAGAGGCAGGTGTCTATAAAGCAACGAAACATCCGCTTAAGACTTTCTATCTGGCGATTACCGCCGGTGTTTTCATCTCAATCGCATTCGTCTTCTATATCACAGCAACCACTGGCACAGGTACAATGCCCTTCGGCATGGCAAAACTGGTTGGCGGCATTTGCTTCTCTCTGGGGTTGATTCTTTGTGTTGTCTGCGGAGCCGATCTCTTTACTTCCACAGTGTTGATTGTTGTTGCCAAGGCGAGTGGGCGCATCACCTGGGGTCAGTTGGCGAAAAACTGGCTAAATGTTTATTTTGGCAACCTGGTCGGCGCACTGCTGTTTGTACTTTTAATGTGGCTTTCCGGCGAGTATATGACCGCAAATGGTCAATGGGGACTAAACGTCCTACAAACCGCCGACCACAAAGTGCACCATACTTTTATTGAGGCCGTCTGTCTTGGTATCCTGGCGAACCTGATGGTATGTCTGGCAGTATGGATGAGTTATTCTGGCCGCAGCCTGATGGACAAAGCGTTTATTATGGTGCTGCCGGTCGCGATGTTTGTTGCCAGCGGTTTTGAGCACAGTATCGCAAACATGTTTATGATCCCGATGGGTATTGTAATCCGCGACTTCGCATCTCCGGAATTCTGGACCGCTGTCGGTTCTGCACCGGAAAATTTTTCTCACCTGACCGTGATGAATTTCATCACTGATAACCTGATTCCGGTTACGATCGGTAATATTATCGGCGGTGGTTTGTTGGTTGGGTTGACATACTGGGTCATTTACCTGCGTGAAAACGATCACCATTAATGGTTGTCGAAGTACGCAGTAAATAAAAAATCCACTTAAGAAGGTAGGTGTTACATGTCCGAGCTTAATGAAAAGTTAGCCACAGCCTGGGAAGGTTTTACCAAAGGTGACTGGCAGAATGAAGTAAACGTCCGTGACTTCATTCAGAAAAACTACACTCCGTACGAGGGTGACGAGTCCTTCCTGGCTGGCGCTACTGAAGCGACCACCACCCTGTGGGACAAAGTAATGGAAGGCGTTAAACTGGAAAACCGCACTCACGCGCCAGTTGACTTTGACACCGCTGTTGCTTCCACCATCACCTCTCACGACGCTGGTTACATCAACAAGCAGCTTGAGAAAATCGTTGGTCTGCAGACTGAAGCTCCGCTGAAACGTGCTCTTATCCCGTTCGGTGGTATCAAAATGATCGAAGGTTCCTGCAAAGCGTACAACCGCGAACTGGACCCGATGATCAAAAAAATCTTCACTGAATACCGTAAAACTCACAACCAGGGCGTGTTCGACGTTTACACTCCGGACATCCTGCGTTGCCGTAAATCCGGTGTTCTGACCGGTCTGCCAGATGCTTATGGCCGTGGTCGTATCATCGGTGACTACCGTCGCGTTGCGCTGTACGGTATCGACTACCTGATGAAAGACAAACTTGCACAGTTCACCTCTCTGCAGGCTGATCTGGAAAACGGCGTAAACCTGGAACAGACTATCCGTCTGCGCGAAGAAATCGCTGAACAGCACCGCGCTCTGGGTCAGATGAAAGAAATGGCTGCGAAATACGGCTACGACATCTCTGGTCCGGCTACCAACGCTCAGGAAGCTATCCAGTGGACTTACTTCGGCTACCTGGCTGCTGTTAAGTCTCAGAACGGTGCTGCAATGTCCTTCGGTCGTACCTCCACCTTCCTGGATGTGTACATCGAACGTGACCTGAAAGCTGGCAAGATCACCGAACAAGAAGCGCAGGAAATGGTTGACCACCTGGTCATGAAACTGCGTATGGTTCGCTTCCTGCGTACTCCGGAATACGATGAACTGTTCTCTGGCGACCCGATCTGGGCAACCGAATCTATCGGTGGTATGGGCCTCGACGGTCGTACCCTGGTTACCAAAAACAGCTTCCGTTTCCTGAACACCCTGTACACCATGGGTCCGTCTCCGGAACCGAACATGACCATTCTGTGGTCTGAAAAACTGCCGCTGAACTTCAAGAAATTCGCCGCTAAAGTGTCCATCGACACCTCTTCTCTGCAGTATGAGAACGATGACCTGATGCGTCCGGACTTCAACAACGATGACTACGCTATTGCTTGCTGCGTAAGCCCGATGATCGTTGGTAAACAAATGCAGTTCTTCGGTGCGCGAGCAAACCTCGCAAAATGCCTGCTTTATGCAATCAATGGCGGTGTCGATGAGATGACAGGAAAACAGGTCGGACCGAAATATCGTCCGATTACATCCGAATACTTAGATTACGATGAAGTATGGGATAAATACAAAGATATGATGAAATGGTTAGCAGGAGTGTATGTGAACGCATTAAATATCATTCACTACATGCATGATAAATACTGCTACGAAAAATTAGAGATGGCATTACATGACAAAAATGTGAGAAGATGGTTTGCAACCGGTATTGCAGGATTTTCTGTAGTAGCAGACTCCCTTTCTGCGATCAAATATGCAAAAGTCAAACCAATCCGTGACGAGAATGGTGTGACCGTTGACTTTGAGATTGAGGGTGATTTCCCGAAATATGGAAATGACGATGATCGTGTTGACGAGATCGCAAAACAGGTGCTCCACACCTTTATCGGATATGTAAAAGGAAACCATACTTACCGTGGCGGTATCCAGACAACATCGATTTTGACCATTACATCCAATGTTTCCTATGGTAAAAATACAGGAGCAACACCGGATGGAAGAAAGAAAGGTGTAGCATTTGCTCCGGGTGCAAACCCGATGCATGGACGTGATACCCATGGTGCGGTTGCATCTCTGGCATCTGTCGCTAAACTGCCATTTATGGATTCACAGGATGGTATTTCCAATACATTTACCATTGTACCGGATGCACTGGGCAAAGATGAGGCAGCACAGGAGAACAATCTTGTTGCAATGTTAGACGGCTATGTTGTCAAAGGCGGACATCACTTGAATGTAAACGTTTTAAACCGTGACACATTATTGGATGCACAGAAACATCCGGAACTGTATCCACAGCTTACCATCCGTGTATCCGGATATGCGGTCAACTTTATCAAACTGACAAAAGAACAGCAGGATGAAGTGATCGCACGTACCTTCCACGAGCGGATGTAGTGCAACAGCTCACACGTCATATCTGTGCAGACAGACTCATGCTTGCATGGAAGACTGTCTGCACAGATAGTGACGGAGGGAGCGCCAGTCTATGAGCAAAAGGAGCTGCGCAGCAGCGGAAAGCACCGCAGGAGCGGTTTTGCGAATGGCGCGGCAAGCGATAGGAATCAGAAAAGGAGAACAACATGGGGAAAATTCACTCGTTAGAAACATTTGGCACAGTGGACGGTCCGGGCGTACGGTTTGTCGTATTTTTTCAGGGCTGCCCGATGCGCTGCCAGTATTGCCATAATCCCGATACATGGAAGATAGAGGATGGGGAAGAAATGACAGCGGATGAGATCATAGACCGTTTCGAGCGCAACCGTTCATTCTATCAGACCGGAGGAATCACGGCGACGGGGGGAGAACCTATGTTACAGCTTGATTTTCTGACGGAGCTTTTTACGAAGGCAAAGGAAAAGGGCATTCACACCTGTCTGGATACATCCGGAATTATGTTTCCAAAGAAACATACAGGAACAGATCAGATCAGTGAGAGAGAGATCAGTCTCACTGGAATAAGTGAAAACATGGCATCAGACAGAATGGAAAAGACAGAACAGCTCATGTCAGTGACAGACCTTGTCATGCTTGATATTAAGCATATCAACGATGAGGAACATCAGAAACTCACTGGGCAGTCCAACAGCAATATTCTTGCGTTTGCAAGGTATCTTGATTCGATCGGAAAGCCGGTCTGGATCCGCCATGTAGTCGTACCGGGCATTACGTTTGATGAGAAAGAACTGACGGAACTTGGGCTGTTTTTAAAGACGCTCCACAATGTGGAGAAACTGGAAGTCCTTCCATATCATTCTATGGGAAAAGTCAAGTACGACAATCTTGGCATGGATTATGTTTTAAAAGATACGCCACAGCTTACCAAAGCAGAAGCAAAGGAAGCGGAGAATATGATTCGGGCGGCAATGAAATGACAATTTACTTCGCATATAAGCAGGCATTGTATGTACAAAAATTAAAAAAACAAAAAAAATAACGGCACAAAATTAATACACAGAATTTACAAAAACTGTACAAAAATATATTGAAAAAACTTAATGCTAATGCTATAATGCGTATGTAAATTAAAGAAAATGAATGACAATTATTGTATGAGAGCGGAGACACAATAATCTTTTATAAGATTTTGTGTCTTTTTTTTACAATTATTTGCTTGCATGAACATAAATGTATTGATGTTTTTATATTTGAAAAAGGGGGGAAAAAAGAAAACTGTTTCGTGAAGCAAACGTCATTCGCCAGATGTAAAGGAGATTGTGTTATGGGAAAAAAATTAACAGCAAAAACGTGGTTAGTCATATCATTGATTTTGTGCTTTGTCAGTATGGCAGTATCTTCTGTGATACAAAGTTCTGGTGGAAGGGTAAAAGTATCTGAACTACGCCTTGTGGATTCAACAGGTCATGAAGTAAGTGCGCTGTTATATAAACCAAAGTCTGCAACGGAAGAAAATAAGTCGT
>ENA-ORMS01002792-ORMS01002792.1-human-gut-metagenome-genome-assembly--contig:-NODE-2792-length-11997-cov-3.239993_pt1 | contig 11997 bp, 9 predicted proteins | sample MGYA00242104_ERZ508997 | MGnify/ENA primary metagenome ERZ508997 (study PRJEB26280, sample SAMEA2338704) | human gut metagenome | biome: human gut; feature: human-associated habitat; material: faeces... | reverse complement strand
CTCAGGGCGGTTCGTCGCCGCTAATATGATAACGCCGATATTTTCCTGGAAACCGTCCATTTCGGTAAGCAGCTGGTTGAGGGTCTGCTCGCGCTCGTCGTTGGAGCTGAACTGGCCGTCGCGCTTCTTGCCGATGGCGTCGATCTCATCGATGAACACTATGCAGGGGGCTTTCTCTTTTGCCTGGCTGAAAAGATCCCTGACCTTTGAAGCACCCATGCCGACGAACATCTCGACGAATTCCGAACCGGACATCGAGAAAAACGGCACATTCGCTTCGCCCGCAACAGCCTTCGCGAGCATTGTTTTACCTGTTCCGGGAGGGCCGACGAGCAGAACGCCCTTGGGCATCGACGCGCCGACGTCGGAATATTTCTTTGGATTGTGAAGATAGTCGACTATCTCCGAAAGGCTCTCTTTCGCCTCGTCCTCACCTGCAACGTCGCTGAAATGTATGCCCTGGGTCGACGGGACATAGACCTTCGCGTTGCTCTTGCCGAAGCCGAACGCCATGGAGTTTTTGCCGCCCGCCTGTTCCATCAGCTTCTTGCCCATATACTGGCCGAGTCCGATGAAGATTATCAGCGGGAGCACAAAAGTCAGCAGGAAGCTCACCAACGGCGAGGTCGTCGTCTCGATATCCTTTGAGAACTTTGCGCCGGAGTCATAGAGCCGCTGAGTCAGCGTCGGGTCGTTCATCGCGCCGGTCTTATAGATTTTCTTCGCGTCGTCCTTGTTGGTGAAGATTATCTGATCGTCATCGACCTCGACATTGCCGATTTTTTTCTGCTCAATCATGCTCATGAATGTGCCGTAGTCAACTTCCGTCACCCGCGCCTTGACGAGCAGGGGAGACACTATCACATTGAACAGCACAATGACGAGCAGCGCAATGCCGTAGTAGAATATCAGAGGCTTCTTTGGGGATTTCACTTCTTTCATTTTCCGCACCTTCCTTTTTTAGGATTGATGTTAATTGAAAATATATATTAATTATACTCTTGCGTCAATATAAGTTCAATACAATTAAAGAATAACAGCGAAAAAGGACTGTCCGGAAAGCAGCCCTTTTAATTTTATTTCATATTGGCGATTGGGGACTTGAACATTATCTTTACCGTGAATGTCCGTCCGTCTGAGCAATCAAATGACGCCTGTCCGTCGTATTTTAGGATTATTTTGCTTATGCGCGCCGCCCTCTCGCTGCTCTTTATATCCGGCGAACCGTCCACGCTGTGGCGGACGTTGAGCACGACATATGCCTCGTTGAAGCTGCCGATGCTCATGTCGATAAAGCGCTCTTCTGATTTTTCGGCGGATTTGTATGCCCCGTTGAGGATGTTGTCGAGTAATATTGTGAGGTCGCTGTCCGAAAGAAAAGAAAAATCGATGCTGCGCACATCGCAGTTGAATTTTATCTCCGAATTTGCGCACAGATGCGCGTATCTGCTGATTATAACATTCGCGAGCTTGTTGCTGCTGAACTGCTTCACCGCGCCCATCGCGCCGCTGTTGTATATCGAGTCGATGTAGCTGTTTATGCGGTCGTTTTCTCCGTTTTGCGAGAGCTGCTTTATCGTGCGGAGATGTCCCTTTATGTCGTGGATAATAATGTCGCGCAGGTCGTATTGATGCTCAAGCTCCGCATAGTATTCCGCGTTCAGCTTCTGCCGCTGTTCTTCGAGAAGCGATTCGGTGGAGTTCGAGATTTTGCAGACCAATTTTCTGTGCGCCATGCAAACTGCGGATATCGCCAGCGGAAGAATGACCGATATCAGTGTCAAAACCAGGTTGCTCCCCGGGAAAAATGCGAAGCCTGCAATCATTGCGGCGCAGACCAGCGAGAGCAGGGACACCAGTACGTAATAGGCAATCATATTGTCGTTATGCCTTGATACGGCATAAGCGAATGTAAAATACAGCGCGCTCGCCGATATGCCAAGCAATATCATTCCGTTCCCGGGCGGCTCATGGCCGATAATTTTCGGCAGACCGAACATTATTATAAATGCCGACATCGCGGCAAGAACTTCGAGCAGTAAGCAATGGATCAGCGTCTGCTTTATTCCTGCACGGTATATTATGAGCGCGGCGCAGAGATTGCTGATAAAGAGCAGGGCTATGTTGAGCGCGGCAAGCCCCGCGAAGCTTACGGCAAATTGGACGGCAGCAGCCGCCGCAAAGAATCCACAGACTGCGGCAATCGGACATTTTGTTTCAAACCGCCTTGAAAAATAGCAGTACGCGGCAAATTGTCCGAAAGCGCAGGCAATCAATTTACACACAGTGTCCATCACATACCTCCCGCAAAGTTAAAAAATGCCTTTCTGAAGGCGGGGTATTTGCGCTGGGACATATATACGCTTACCGTTTCGCCGTCGCCTTTTCTGAGCGTGACGCTGTCTTTTGAAAAGTCGATGACGTTTTGCAGATTGACTATGTAGCTCGCGTGGGAATAGACAAAACAGTCCGGCTGACCGGTTTTGGCTATCCAGTCTTTTAGTCTGACTCCCGTCGCATATTCGGCATCTGTCGTCACGAGCAGTGCGCCGTAGCGCCTGTTTTCAATATAGAGAATGTCTTTTGTCTTTATCTTCTTGACTATGTCGTGAGTCTCGAGAATTATCGTCTTGCTCAGCGTGCGGTATTCCTGAACGGCGTCAAAGAGGTTCTTGTTGAAGCGATTGACATCGACGGGCTTCGAGAGATATCTGAAAACATGGATGCGCATCGCGTCGTCGAGATATCGCTGGAACGAGGTCAGAACGATGATGAGTACATCCGGGTTCTGCTTCTTGAGCTCGACCGCGAGTTCGAGTCCGCTCATTTCGGGCATCTCGATATCAATGAAAGCAATGTCGTATTTGTGCTTGTTTTCGAGAATAAATTTTCCCGATTGGCGGCAGTCTATATTGAAGCTGACAGTGTTCACTTTTTCCCATGCGCACAGCAGTTTTTTAACCTGTTCAACTATTTCCGCGCTGTCATCGCAGACAAGTATATCTATCAAAAGAATCACGCTCCCGCAAATATTATACCACATTTTGTCGAAAAAGCAAACAGAAAAATAAAAAATGTCATCAACGATTATTTTTTACTGTTTGCCGGTCACCGCCTGAATTGAGTTTTGCAACCTCGGCAAATTAAACTCACGAAAAACATCGTTTTCGCCCAAAATCGCATCACTTTTGCAAAAATTCACACTTCCGGCGGCAAATGCGCTAAAATAGTGTTGACCTCTGAAAAGAGCATGAATTTGAAATCTATCTCCTACATAACTCCTATATAAAAGAAAGCAGGCAGGGTACACACCTTGCCTGCTTTCTTTATTTATAATGACAGTGTCTGAGCATAAAAAATATTTCAACCGACTGCGCAGGTGTTTTCTTACAACTCTGCACCGCGGCGGACTTATAAGGTATGTTCTTACACTTTTTAACTGTGTTATTATGCCGTACAAACAAAATGTTCTTTTGGCACTGATAATTATACGCAACAATCTGTCAAAATATGTCGCATGTTTGCTGTGTAGAAAAATAACTGCTCAAAATATATCGTTTTTGCCCATTTTTACATCACTTTTTGAAAAATCAACACTTTTTGCTTGCATTGCGTTAAAATTATGGCGTACTCAAGCAAAGTACATAAATGAAGTCAACTACCTCCTATACTCCTATACGGCGGGAAGCGGGCGGGTTTTTCCGTCTGCTGCCTGACCGCCGGAAGCGCGGAGGCATACGGCAGGCGGCAAAACGCACCTGCAGATAAATTCAAGGGACGGATAGTAATGCTGAAAGAATACGACGGACTTCCGGATATCGGCTCGCGCTATGTGCTCGAATGCCGATGCAAGAAAATCGGAGAGGACGGCAGCGAGATAGGCGCATGCGATGACACCGTCAACCCCGTCAGCGGATTTATTTATGCCGAGAATGAAGAACAGGCTGTCAACTACGGTATAGACTTCATCATGAAGTATGCGGGAGATAACCTCCTGCTCGAGGATAACAGCATTCTCCTGCTCGACGATAATCGCCCGATGGATCTGTACTATGACTTTTCGGCAGTCGAGGTCGGATGATTTAGACTGCCGGGCGAGAATAAGCAGAAAGTAATACTTCGCTGATTTCACCATCCACGCAAAACGCAGAAACCCCAACCTGCGTTTTGGAATTTCCATATTATCTTTTTTATCTCCACTTCCTCAACGATACAGGCGCCGTGATCCACCAGAGTCACGGCGCCTGTATCTATTTTATTTTCAGCAGTCGCAGGTCTTGGTGCGCTGGACTGTTCCTGCCGCGTGGTGCGGCGGAGCGTATACGGAATATACCTTGAGCGGGATGCTTCCGCTGTTTGTTATATTGTGCCAGGTTCCGGCGGGGATGAGGCAGGCGTCGCCGCCGTTTGCCCTCTGACCGTCGCACATGGAACATTTCGTCGCGCCGAAGCTTATTGTCGCGCAGCCCTGCACGATGCAGACGAGCTGATCTGTGTCCTCGTGGATCTCCGCGCCGATGTCGCAGTTTGTGGGTATGCACATCAGCGTTACCTGCAGATGCTCGCCCGTCCATGCCTCTTTTCGGAAATTTGTGTTCTCTTTCGTCTCGCGGTCAATGTCCATGACTGTCGGCTGTCCGCAGCCGCAGCGGTTTTGATTGTTGTTCATTTGGCACCTCCAAAGTTTTTTCTGTATATTCTATGCGCCGAAGTTCATTTGCGATACTGTTTTTCTTGAAACGCGGCGGCGGATGCCGTATAATTATTTTATATACAGCCGAAGTTTTCGGTCGGATTCGTCCGTTGATTTTTATGAAACAGTTTTCGGAGGTGCGGTATGTACAGGCTCTTTATCGTTGAGGATGACCCGGGGATAGCGAACGCCGTCGCGGCGCAGGCACAGGCGTGGAATCTTCAGACGCATATCGTGCAGGATTTCAGCAATGTTATGCACGAGTTCGCCGAGTTTTCGCCGCATATAGTCCTGCTCGATATCATGCTGCCGTTCTTTGACGGCTATCACTGGTGCAGTGAAATTCGACGCGTCTCGAAGGTGCCGATAATCTTCGTCTCGTCGGCGTCGGATAATATGAACATCGTCATGGCGATGAACCTCGGAGCGGATGATTTTATCTCGAAGCCGTTTGACGGCAGCGTCCTCATGGCGAAAATTCAGGCTCTTCTGCGCCGCACTTACGATTTCGGCGCCAATGTTCCGGTGCTCGAGCATCGCGGCGCACTGCTTGATACGGGCGAAAATTCTCTCGTTTTCGGCGATGAAAAGATAACGCTGACAAAAAATGAATATCGTATTCTGCTCTGCCTGATGGAAAATAAAGGCAAGGTGGTCAGCCGCGAAAAGCTGATGGAGCGCCTTTGGGAGACGGACTCGTTTGTCGATGAAAACACGCTGACCGTCAATGTCAACCGCCTGCGAAAAAAGCTTGACGCGGCGGGACTCAAGGATTTTATCGCCACAAAGTTCGGCGTGGGGTATATAATAGCTTGATTTCGGAGGGGTTATGAGCTTTTTTAAGGGTTATCTCAAGGAGCGCTGGAAGCGGCTCTTGATGCTTCTGCTTTTCGCCTGCATATTCGCGTTTTCTTTTTGGGTCTACCGTCTGCCCGTGCGCGCGGTCATATATCCGTGCGCCCTGTGCCTGCTTTTCGGCGCGGTGTTCGCCGCCTATGATATTACAAAAGCGTATCGCCGCCACAAGTTTTTCGAAGAGCTTCACCGCAGGAACACCGAATTAATATCTGCTTTGCCCGAGCCGGAGGGGATAGTTGATTCCGACTATCAGCAACTGATATCCGTGCTCAAAGAAAAAATAGCGGAGATAACGGCGCAGACGGACAGCCGCATACGCGACACCGTCGATTACTACACCGTCTGGGCGCACCAGATAAAAACGCCGATAGCGGCGATGCGTCTGACTCTTCAGAAAGAAGATGTGCCCGAAGCGCGCAGACTCGCATCCGAACTGTCGCGGATAGAGCAGTATGTCGAAATGGTGCTCGTCTTTGTGCGTCTCGGCTCGGATTACAGCGACTATGTTTTTACTCAGCAGGATATAGATGAAATAATCAGAAGCTCGGTGAAAAAATTCGCCTCGGAGTTTATTGACCGCAGGATTCGCCTCGAATATGACAGCGTTGATATTCAAGCTGTTACGGACGAAAAATGGTTCGCGTTTGTCGTCGAGCAGCTGCTCTCAAATGCGCTCAAATATACCCGCGAGGGGAGCATAAAGATTTATTCCGAGGGAAAAGTGCTTTGTATCAAAGACACCGGAATAGGCATCGCGCCGGAGGATCTGCCGCGCGTGTTTGATAAAGGCTATACCGGATGCAACGGCAGAACCGACCGCCGTGCGAGCGGGCTCGGGCTTTATCTCTGCCGCCGCATATGTCAAAACCTCGGTATTGATATCTCGATTTCTTCAACAGTAGGCGAGGGGACAACGGTTCGCCTCGATCTCGGGCAGTATAAACTGGGAAAAGAATAACTTCTTACAAAACCGTAAGATTTGAAAGGGGAAATGTAAGCCTTTTCTATGGAGGCGCATTTCCCTTTTCGGCTATAATAGAGCCACAAAATGACAGGAGGTCAACTACAGTGAGTATTTTGGAAGTCAACGGACTCAAAAAAGTCTATTCAACCCGTCTCGGCGGCAATAAGGTCGAGGCTCTTAAAAATGTTAACTTCAGCGTGTCAGAGGGCGAGTATGTCGCTATAATGGGCGAATCCGGCTCCGGCAAGACCACTCTGCTCAATATTCTTGCGGCTCTTGACAGACCCACTTCCGGCAGCGTTATGATCGACGGCAGGGATCTTTCAAAGATAAAGGACTCCGCTGTCTGCGCTTTCCGCAGAGACAACCTCGGCTTCGTGTTCCAGGATTTCAATCTTCTCGATACTTTCACGGTCGAAGATAATATCTATCTTCCGCTCGTCCTCGCGGGCAAGAGCTACGATGAGATGCATTCCCGCCTCGAACCGATAGCAAAGCGTCTCGGCATAACGGAGCTGCTCAAGAAATATCCCTATGAGATATCCGGCGGCCAGAAGCAGAGGGCTGCTGTCGCCCGCGCGCTGATAACCGAGCCGCGCATGATTCTCGCCGATGAGCCAACAGGCGCGCTCGATTCAAAGTCCACCGATGAACTGCTGCGCCTGTTCACCGAGGTCAACGCCCTCGGTCAGACTATTCTTATGGTCACGCACTCCGTCAAGGCGGCTTCCTCCGCAAAGCGCGTGCTCTTCATAAAGGACGGCGAGGTGTTCCATCAGATCTATCGCGGCGCCGATACCGACAGCCAGCTCTATCAGAAGATATCCGAGACCCTGACTCTGCTTGCGACAGGCGGTGAGCGCAAATGAAAAAGTTTTTCTATCCGCGCCTCGCGTTTGACGGGATAAGGAAGAATAAGCGCCTCTATCTGCCGTATATCTTGACGCAGATAGGCATGATAATGATGTATTATATCGTCATCTTCCTGCGCTACGGCGAGTCGCTCAAGGGCACATTCGGCGAGGGTACGGTCAACATCGTGCTCATGCTCGGCGGCTGGGTCATCGCCATATTCGCCTGCATCTTTCTTTTCTATACAAATTCATTTCTCATCCGCCGCAGGAAGAAAGAGTTCGGACTCTATAACATCCTCGGCATGGACAAAAAGAATATCAGCATCCTGCTCTTTTGGGAGAGCCTGATAACTTCTGCCATATCGCTCTTCTGCGGTCTTGTGCTCGGCGTCGCGCTCTCGAAGCTCGCCGAACTCGGACTCGTCAAGGCGATAGGCGGCACTGATATCAGCTATGTTTTCCATGTCTCTCCGACTGCAATATTGCTGACCGTCGGCGTTTTCGCCGTTATCTTCCTGCTCCTCTTCATCAACTCCGTGCGCCAGATAATGGGCGCGAGCGCGGTGACTTTGATAAGGAGCGAAAACCTTGGCGAGAAGCCGCCGAAAGCTAACCCGCTTCTCGGCATCATCGGCGCAGTTTTGCTCATCGGCGCATATATTACCGCCGTTGTGATAACAGAGCCCCTGAGCGCGATACTTGTGTTTTTCATTGCGGTCATAATGGTCATCATAGGCACTTATCTTCTGATGATATTCGGCTCGGTGCTTCTCTGCCGTTTCCTGCAAAAGCGCAAGAACTATTATTATAAGCCGAATCACTTCGTCTCCGTCTCTTCGATGACCTACAGAATGAAGAGAAACGGCGCGGGACTCGCGTCCGTCTGCGTGCTCGCAACAATGGTGCTCGTCATGATATCCTCGACCACCTGCCTGCTCTTCGGCACTGAGGACAGCGTCAACACCCGCTATCCGCGCGATATCGTGCTCTCGACAGGCTTTGATACTATCGACGGACTCGATGACGGCAATATCGAAAAAGTCGCCGCAGGCGTCGATTCCCTTGCCGCTTCGCATAAGGCGAACGCCTCAAATTTTGCGTCCTACAGATCCGTTGTGACTGTCGGCACGATTTCCGACGGCGGCAAGCTGATCGCAGGCGGCACGGGCGTAACAATCGGTTCAAACTCGAATGCGTATATCTGCTTCGATGTCGTGCCGATAGAGGACTACAACGCCGTCATGGGCACGAACGAAACCCTCGCGCCCGATGAGGTCATAGTCTATGGCTACAGAATGAAGTATAAATATGACACCGTGACTCTCGGCGACGGCAAGACCTACAAAGTCAAAAAGACAGTCGACAGCTTCCTCATTGACGGCGACTCCGCCGTAAATATTGCGTCCTCGATATATATTTTCGTGCCCGACTTCAAAAGTGCAGCCACGGATTTTGCAAAGCCCGAAAACCACAAGGGGGTGCGCACCGTCAACTATAAGTATTTCAGATTTTTCGATACCGATCTCGATACCGCCGGCGAGAGAACGCTGTGCAATGACTATATCGACGCGACAAAACCGGCAATGTCGTCTTACGGCAATATGATGACATTCTCGATAGACAGCCGCAATGCCGGCAGGGATGATTATTATTCTGCCTTCGGCTCGCTGTTCTATCTCGGCGTCATGCTCTCGGTCGTGTTCATCTTCGCGGCTGTGCTGATAATCTACTATAAGCAGGTCTCTGAGGGCTACGAAGATCAGTCACGCTTTGAAATAATGCAGAAGGTCGGCATGACGAAGAAAGAGATAAGAAAGAGCATCAATTCCCAGCTGCTCACGGTATTCTTCCTGCCTCTTGCGGGAGCGGGTCTGCATATGATATTCGCGTCTATAATAATCCGCAGAATATTGCTCGCCTTCAACTTCAACAACCCCGTCCTCTTCGCCGTGACAACTCTTGCGTGCTTCGTCGTGTTCGCGCTGTTCTATACTCTTATTTACCGCGTCACCTCCAACGCTTATTATAAGATAGTCAGCGGCGCAAAGGAGAGAGAATAATGAAAAGAGCAGCGGCTGTTCTGCTGACTCTTGCGCTGATGCTCTCGCTCACGGCGTGCATGAGCCGCGGCAGTATGCAGCTCAAACGCGCGGACAGATACTTTGACGATCTGCGCGGCGCGTTCAAAATGTCCGATGTCACGAACAGCGCCAGGCTCATCGGCAAGCGCGAGAACAACGGCAAGGATTGGTTCACCGGCAGCTACACCGCGCAGTGCGAGAACGAGACCGGACGCGATACCGTGTTCGGCGGCGCGTCGGCGCGCGAAAAGCTGATAAAAGTGAAAGCTTATATCAAAACCGAGTCCGGCAGCGCGGTCATCCGCCTGAGAATGAACGGAAAAGTGATCGAATATACGCCCGACACCGACGGCAGATTCGAACGCGAGTTCGATTTCCAAAACGGCGGCAACTACATCATGATAGACTTCGACCGCTTCACCGGAACAGTTCAGATGACAGCAGAATATGTATAACAAAAACGGCAGGAACCGTAAAAAAGTTCCTGCCGTTTTCTCTTATTTTATATATCCCGGCGCATCGCTTTCGGGAATGTACATCGTCTGATTGTATCCGTCGGTGAATGTTATCTGCGCGATATAGCCGCCGAGAGAGGTGTAACACTGTCCTTGAGCGAGAGCGAACAGCTCGTCTGACTGCTTTTGATTTGTAACGCTCTTTATGAAGCAGTCATCCATGTCGCCGAAAGCTTTGTTCACCAACTTTATTTCTTTCGTGTTGAACATCGTGCTCATAATAAAAATCGGGTTTATCGCGGTGCCGCCGTATTTTCCGCTTTTGTTTATCTCCTGCGCCTGCAAAATGATGCGGCGGCAGTCGTAAATATTGACGCTCTTCACTTCACGCTTTTGCCCGAGCGCGTCCGCCATGCCGTGTTCTTTGATAAACTTCAGCGTCTCGGTCATGTCGTCCGTGACAGTCGCAAGAACAGATCTGCCTTCAACATTTTCTTCATATCGACCGCCGTAGTTCGTGGCGTTGTCGATGAGATAAATATATGCTACTTCCTTTTCGCTGCCGCGAAGAATATCCGTATATTTTTTCTTCGATATGTCACTCCATATGCATTTGCCGAGCTTATCAAGCTCATCCGAGCTCAGCTCGCGGCAGAAGCTGCCGTCCTTGCTCGCTATTAGAACGCCATCCTTATTGCGCAGCGGATTGCCGTAGTTCCGAAATAAGAAATAGCCTTGCAGGTTCGACATATTCGGAGCTTTTACGTCTTCGCTTTCGAGCTTTTCGCGCTCTGTATCGGAGGCGGCGAGGAAAAGATATTGCTGTTCCTTTACCCCGTCTGTGTCGGCAACGGCGAAATATGAGTTGAGGTCTTTTTCGCTTATGTTTGTGAAAGTGCGCTCCATGCTCTTCCCGTTCTTGAAATAATACTTGACGGAGAACTGGGTGTTTGTCTTTTCGTCGCTCTTCTTCTCGTTCGTTATGAGCTTGTGGATGGAGAGCACCGTGTTTATGTCCTTTTCCGTCGAGAGAGTTATGCAGTTTGTATAGGGCTTGAGAACCGTTGCAGTGCCCTTGACGGTGCGGAGTATACTGCCGTTTTGCGCCATTCCGCTCTCAAAGCTGAACGGCATCGACACCGTGACATACTCTATCTCTTCCTCCTCGGGAACGCGCGCGGTGTAGCCGAATCCGCCGGTCAGGAATATTGCGGTGATTATCGCCGTTGCGCCGACCGGCATTGCAAACTGCCAGAGATTCTTGCGAACCGCCTTCAAATTCCTGCGCGCAATGAATGTGTAGGCAAAATATGCCGCGAGCATGACGGCGATACCCAAAAGCGCGGTGAGCGCAGTATTAACGGAGGGGATAGTGGTTTTCAAAACCCATGCGGGAACGGAAAATCCGCAGAACACTACTATCGCCGAGGTAAGCGCTGTGAGCACACGGCTCGCCGCCGGAACTCCGAGCTCTTCAAGCTTCTTTTTGTCGAACATCCGCTGCGCGAGCACGATCAATACGGCGGTCAAAACTATCCAAAGCAGTATCGGAAGCCATGCGTCTATCCCGGGCAGAGATGAGCCGTCCTTGCAGAAACCGAAGTCGATAGGACCGAATCCGCGCAGATCCGAGATTGCAGAATCCTCTATACTCGTTCCGGGAACGCGGAACAGCGTGAACGGGCAGAATGCCATTATCCCGCGTCCGCCCCGTTGGATGGAGAAACTGAAATAGTAATGCTGCATATCCATGTCGCCGGTGTAATTCACGCCGGAGACTGCCGTCCTGCCGCGCAGAAATACCGAAGAAAGGGCGTCCCAAGCAGTTGAGAGAAGCGGCAGGGCGAGAATGAGCACTACAGAATAGAATATGCTCTCCGCAACGCTGCCCGTGAGCGACGCCGTCAGCGCGCCTATCGCAAAGCCCGCGAACATCATCGTCAAAAATCCGGAATACTGATAGAATATTACCGGGAGAACTTTTGCGGCGGAGCAGCCGGACGCGCAGCATATTATCGCGCTGATTATTCCGGGTATTATTATCGCCGCGCCGAGGAGCGTCAGCGAAGAAACACAGCGGTTTTTAAAGAGC
>ENA-ORMS01002790-ORMS01002790.1-human-gut-metagenome-genome-assembly--contig:-NODE-2790-length-12007-cov-3.641148_pt1 | contig 12007 bp, 11 predicted proteins | sample MGYA00242104_ERZ508997 | MGnify/ENA primary metagenome ERZ508997 (study PRJEB26280, sample SAMEA2338704) | human gut metagenome | biome: human gut; feature: human-associated habitat; material: faeces... | reverse complement strand
CCGATTCATATTTGCTCATCGCCGCATCCGCATTTGCTAAAAACGCCTATCAGGGCATATTTAAGAAGAACGCCACCGATAAGGAGGTTATGACGCTTTCGCGCATAATGCTGCCGGTAATAACCGCCATAGCCATAGTGATTGCGCTGGATGAAAACAGCGTAATATTCACAATAGTCTCCTTCGCATGGGCTGGCTTCGGGGCAACGTTCGGGCCGCTGGTGCTGTTCAGCCTGTTCTGGAAGCGCATGACCCGCGCGGGCGCGATAGCCGGCATGCTCTCCGGCGGCGGCATGGTGTTCATATGGAAGCTTGTTATAAAGCCCCTCGGCGGCATATTCGGCATATATGAGCTTCTGCCCGCGTTCATAGTGTCCAGCATATTCATAATTGTCGTGTCTCTGCTCACAAACGCCCCTTCAAAGGAGATACAGGACGAATTTGAGCGGGTGAAAAAGGGCGCATAAAAAATATTTTGAAATTGTGCAAAAAGTGTAAGACTTTTCTTATTAAAAATGCTACAATACCCCTACAAGCGGCGAGGCTTGGGGGGAAGAAAAAGCGGACTTTACCTGAAACAGCGTAAAGCCCGCTTTTTTGTCTCTTTTCTTATTCCTTGAATTGATACATATAAAGGCCGGCATACATTTTATTAAGCTTCATCAGCTCATCATGCGTACCGCGTTCCTCTATGCCGTCCTTGGTAAGGACGATTATCTCATCCGCATTCTTGATCGTGGAAAGCCTGTGCGCAACTATTATGCAGGTGCGGCCCTTGGCAAGCTCCGACAGGGACTGCTGAATGAGCATTTCGGTTGCGTTGTCCAGCGCGCTCGTGGCCTCGTCCAGAATAAGTATGCTGGGGTTTTTCAGGAACACGCGCGCAATGGATATGCGCTGCTTCTGCCCGCCGGAAAGCTTAACGCCGCGCTCGCCCACGTTTGTGTCGTAGCCTTCTTCAAGGGTCATGACATAATCGTGTATGTTGGCTTTCTTTGCGGCTTCAATTATTTGCTCGTCCGTTGCGTCAAGATCGCCGTAGGCAATGTTTTCGCGTATGGTGCCGTTGAAAAGAAAAACGTCCTGCTGAACTATGCCTATGTTGCGGCGCAGGGAATAGCGGGACATATCGCGTATGTCCATGCCGTCTATGGTTATCGCGCCGGAGTCTATTTCATAGAATCGCGGTATAAGGTTGCAAAGCGTGGTCTTTCCGCCGCCGGAGGGACCTACCAGCGCAACGGTCTTGCCCTTGTCTATGCGCATGGAAAGGTGCGATATCACCTTTGATTCGGTATCGGCGGAGTCGCTGTTTGAATAGCGGAAGGATACGTCGTCAAAAACGATGTTGCCTTCAAGCTTGTCCGGATTCAGCTTGCCGTCGTCCGCTTCTTCGGGTTCGTCCATTATCTCCACGAACCGCTGGAAGCCTGTCATGCCCTCCTGAAGCTGCTCAAACAGGCTCACAAGGCGGTTTATGGGCTTCATGAATATTGAAACGTAAAGCAAAAACGCCACAAAATCGCCGGAGTCTATCTTGCCGTAATAGAAGAACAGGCCGCCCGCCGTAAGCACCAGCAGATAGAGCATATCGTTAAAGAAGTTCATGCCGCTGCCAAACGTTGCCATGGCGCGGTATGCACGGCTGCGCGCTTTTTTGAAGCTTTCGTTGGCCACGCCGAATTTGGCGTTCTCATGCTCGTCCGCGGTATATGAACGGGAAACGCGCATGCCGGCTATCGCCGTTTCAACATTCGCGTTCACCTCGCCCACCTGCACGCGGGACGCCTTGAACGCGGCGTTCATCTCCCTGCGCGTTTTAACGGCAAAGAATATCATAAGCGGTATCACCGCAAAAACTATCAGCGCAAGGTAGAGATTTATGTTTGCAAGCATTATAAAGGAACCTATCAGCGTTATGCCGGATATGAACGCATCCTCCGGCCCGTGGTGCGCCAGCTCCGATACTTCAAACAGGTCGTTCACAAGGCGGCTCATTATCGCGCCGGTCTTGTTTTCGTCAAAGAAGGAGAAGGGCAGCTTCTGAAGATGGCGGAACATGTCGCGCCGCATATCTCCCTGTATCCTTACGCCCACGATATGGCCCCAATACTGAATTATATAGTTCAGTGCCGCCTTTATAAGATATATCCCAAGCAGCACGCACGCCCAAACCAGCAGCAGCCTGAGCTCCTTATTGGGAACATAGACGTTGGTTATGTTTTTGGCTATCATCGGGTAAAAAAGATCGCATACGGCGACCATTAGAGAGCATGCCGTATCCAGCATAAAAAGGCGCTTGTGCGGTTTATAATACCTGACAAACCGTTTTATCATGTCCATTTGCACTGTACTCCTCTTCGTTTTAATTCACACTTGTTTTATTGAATATATATTGTATCATACATTATTGGCGTTTGCAAAGGGCGCATATCTATTGCATTTGAGCGACGCTTTCGATTATAATATGCCAAAAGCAGAAACGGAGGATGAACGCTATGCCCTCAACCAAGGCAAAAAGCCTTACCGAGCGCACAGGAGAGGCGCTTTACGACATGATACTGATACAAAAGCAGTTCAAGCCGGGGGACAAGCTGCCCAACGAGTTTGAACTTTCCGCAAGGCTTGGCGTTAGCCGCGCAACGCTCAGGGAAGCCGTGAGCGCGCTGATAGCGCAGGGGGTTCTGGTGGTCAAGCGCGGCAGCGGCACATTCATCGCCAACGAACTGCCCAGCATAGGCGACGTAAGCATAAGCTCGATTGATTTTATGCGCGTGCGGCTGAGCGATCTTTACGAAATACGCCTTATGTTTGAACCGCAAAGCGTTAAGCTTGCCTGCGAACGGGCGGACGACAGCGAGCTTGCCGCAATAGAGGAGCAGTCGAAGAAGGTTAACAGACTGCTCAGGAGCGACGGCAACTGGCCGGATGCCGACCAGGAGTTTCATGAGATGATAGGCGCGGCAAGCCACAACGAATTCATAAGCCGCCTTTTCCCCATTATAAACAGCGCCGTGCATGAGGTAATGCTCGTATCCACCAATCAAAAGCTGCTCAAAGATATTGTGCGGCGGGACAACGCGATGATAGTTGAATTCATTATGAAGCGCGACGGGGACGGCGCAAGCCACGCCATGAGCATACACATACGGCACATGATAAACGCGCTTAAACTGAACAGCTGAGGGAGAAGCAATGGCACAGAGCGTATTTGAAAAGGAATATATAATTTCGCCGGACTATTGCGACGCGGCGGCGGCAATGTCCCCGCTGGCGGCGTTCACTATATTTCAGGCAATGGCCGCGGAACATGCGGAGCAGATAGGCGTTGGCGGGATGGCAATGGCCAAGCGCGGCGAATTTTGGCTGACGGTACACACGCGGATAGATTTCTTCTCCCGCGCGCGGCTTATGGATACGGTCACGGCGGCAACGTGGCCCGAGCAATGCGCGGACGAAGCATACCGCTGCTTCAGAAGCTACAGCTTAAAGCAGGGCGAAAGGCTCATCGCCCTTGGACGGACGCAATGGGCAATACTCGGGAATGGCGGCAGACTGATGCACTTTGGCGATTCGGGCTTCCCTAAGGACTTTGAATACAGCCCCATGCAGGGCATAACGGACGCGCCCGCACGCTTTGCGGATGATTTCGGCGAGGATGACTTTGCGTTTGAATATACCGTCCGTTCAACGGACATAGACTTCGGGCAGCATATGAACAACGTTTGCTATGCGCGGCTGGCGCTAAGCTGCCTGAGCGCGAAGGAGATAGCATCGGACAAAATAAAGTCCGCAGAGATACATTTCAGCGCGCCCAGCCTTGAAGGCGAACGGCTGAGGGTTTATAAAAAAGCCGACGGCAATGCGCTTTATATCTGCATCAAAAAGCCGGATGGAAAAACCAGCGCACTTGGCAAGATTGTAATGTAGAACAGAAGCTTTGAAAAAGGGGTTGTTAAGGGGCGATAAGCCCCTTTAATTTTACTCCGGCTTTGGCGGCTTTGCCGCCGAAACGGAGAAAGCCCGAAGGGATTTCATACCCTGCGGGTTTTGCCGCCCGGGAGCGAACGCGAGAGGAAAAACCCGAGAAAAAGTCGAAGAAGCGGCAATTAACCGCTTCTTCGAAAAAGCTATGCTTTAAGCCTTCGGGCCGGCTTCGATGATGTTCTTGGGCATGTTGGAATACTTCTCGAAGTTCTTCACGAAGCGGGCGGCCAGATCCTTTGCGGTGGCTTCGTATTCGGCGTCGTTGTTCCAAAGCCTGCGCTGGCTGAGGAATTCATCCGGCACGTTGGGGCAGGTGGTGGGAACCATAACATTGAATATGGGATCCAGCACGAATTCGCCCTTCTCCAGGTCGCCGTTCAGCGCGGCGGTAACCATGGCGCGGGTATACTTAAGCTTCATACGGGAACCTACGCCGTACTTGCCGCCGGCCCAGCCGGTGTTTACAAGATAAACGTTGGTGTTGTGCTTTTCAATGCGCTCGCCCAGCATGTTCGCGTATACGGAAGGATGCAGGGGCAGGAAGGGCGCGCCGAAGCAGGTGGAGAACGTGGTCTGCGGTTCAACTATGCCGCGCTCGGTACCGGCCAGCTTGGAAGTGTAACCGGACACGAAGTGATACATGGCCTGGTCGGCATTGAGCTTGGAGATGGGAGGCAGCACGCCGAAAGCATCCGCAGTAAGGAATATAACGGTCTTGGGATGGCCCGCAACGCCGGGAATGAGGCAGTTGGGGATATAATCCACGGGGTAGCCCACGCGGGTATTCTCGGTCAGGCTGTTGTCCGCATAGTCAAGCTTACGGGTTTCGGGATCCATAACAACGTTTTCAACCAGGGAGCCGAACTTGATGGCATTCCAAATCTGGGGCTCGTTTTCCTGGGAAAGGTTGATGCACTTGGCGTAGCAGCCGCCTTCGATATTGAATATGCCGCTCTCGCTCCAGCCGTGCTCGTCGTCGCCTATAAGGCTGCGGTTAGGATCGGCGGAAAGGGTGGTCTTGCCGGTGCCGGAAAGGCCGAAGAACAGCGCGCTGTCGCCCTCCGCGCCAACGTTGGCGGAGCAATGCATGGTGAACACGCCCTGCTTGGGAAGCAGATAGTTCATCACGGAGAATACGCTCTTCTTTATTTCGCCCGCATACTGGCTGCCGGCAATTATAACGGTGCGCTTGTTGAAATTGACTATTATTGCGGCCTCGCTGTGCACGCCGTCCACTTCGGGGGAGCACTTGAAGCCGGGGGCTGCGATTATGGTGAAGCCGGGAACGAAGTCCTTGAGCTGCTCCTCGGTAGGACGGACAAGCAGCTGATGGATGAACAGGTTCTGGCTGGCAAGCTCGTTAACAACGCGCACGGGCAGATGATACTGCTCATCAGCACCGGCAAAGCCTTCGAACACGAACAGCTCGCGGCCCTGCAGGTAAGCGGTCATGCGGTTGTATATGGCTTCGTACTTTTCTTCGCTTATGGGAACGTTTACCTTGCCCCAATCTATATCGTCGTGAATATTGGGCGCATCGACCACGAAGCGGTCGTCGGGGGAACGGCCGGTATATTTGCCGGTGGTCACTACCAGCGCGCCGGTCTCGCTCAGCGTGCCTTCGCCGCGGCGAAGCGCATGCTCTACAAGCTGTGCAGGCGTAAGATTCTTGTACACGGCCTTGGGCGCGATTATGCCAAGCGCCTCAATGTAATCACTCATTTTCAAATAGCTCCTTTCAACGTTGCGCGATGAATATCGCATAATAAGGTCATATAACCTTAACCGAAATGATTATACCCCGAAGCAGTACTTATTGCAAGCGCGGCGGCATATGTGTTACAATAATGTCATGAAAAACAGGAAAATACACAAGTATACATTGTTGCTTTGTATACCGCTGGCGCTGCTGATGGCTGCCTGCGGCATAATCAATCCTTATGCGCCGGTGGAAACGGTTGAAATACAGCCGCCAACGCCCGCGCCCGCAACGCCCACTCCCGTGCCTACGCCTACGCCCACGCCGGAGCCAACGCCCGAACCTACTCCCGAGCCGACTCCGGAGCCTACGCCTGAACCCACGGCATACCGCAGCGAGGATTATCCCCTTGCGGCAAAAAGCCTGCGGACGCATGAGGGCGGGCGCTACGCGGAGGAGGCTAAGCTGAACGATGATCCGGCGCTGTTTAAGGCGGTGGTGGATTTGACCAATCAGGCCGTTTTTGTATATACCGCGGATGAAAACGGCGAATACACCACGCTTGTGCGCGAGATGATATGCTCAAGCGGAATAGAGGAAACCAACCGCAGCCCGCGCGGAACGTTTACAATGGGCGATGATTACAAGCGCTTCGCGTTTTTTGTGCGGTTCAACTGCTATGCCCAGTATTGGAGCCAGATACGCGGCAGGATATATTTCCACTCCGTGCCGTATTCCGAGCGGGACGACAGATATCTGATGGAAGAAGAATTCTGGAAGTTGGGCGAGCCCGCATCGCACGGATGCATCCGGCTGCTGCCGGACGATGCGCAATGGGTGTATCTTTACCTTTGCCCCGGCACAACGGTTGTTATAACCGATGAATTAGAGCGTGATGAAGAGCTGCGCGCGCGGCTTTTGCCCAAGGAAACGCCCACGCCGGATTGCTACATGATACAGGGCAAGGAATAATAAACAGGAGGATATATTAATGAAGGTATTGCTTATCAACGGAAGTCCGCGTCCGCACGGATGCACCTATACCGCCCTGAAGGAGACGGAAAAGACGCTGAACGAAGCCGGAATAGAAACCGAGATATTCCACATAGGCGCAAAGGCGATACAGGGCTGCACGGACTGCGGCGCATGCGCCGGCGGCAAGCCTTGCGTGTTTGATAAAGAGGACGAAGTTGTTGCCGTCGCCCGCAAAAAAGTGAACGAGGCGGACGGCATAATAGTAGGCAGCCCCGTATATTTCGCCGGCCCCAACGGCAACCTTACAGCATTCATGAATCGCCTGTTTTATAGCGGCAGCGTGAACTGCGCCGGCAAACCTGCCGCGGCAATAGTCTCCGCCCGCCGCGCCGGCACCACCGCCACGCTTGACGTGCTTAACAAGTATTTCATAATCCGCGGCATGCCCATAGTGCCCAGCCAATATTGGTGCATGGTGCACGGCAACAGCCCCGATGAAGTGGCGCAGGACAAAGAGGGCCTTCAGATAATGCGCACCCTTGGCCGCAACATGGCGTGGCTGCTCAAGTGCATCGCTGCCGGCAAGGCCGCCGGCATAACCCTGCCCGAGCGTGAGCCCCGCGTGAGTACCAATTTTGTGAGGTAAGGGATAGGATTGGGGTTGTTTTACTCCCTCAGTCTATTCGCTAACGCTCATAGCCAGCTCCCCTGCTACGCAGGGCCACTCCGGTTGGAACAAGGTCGCCTTACTCACTGCCGTTCGTAATTCTCCCTGTTCCTGCCCGTTCTCCGTTTCGCTTCATCCGCCACAGGCGGCGCTCAACTCCGAACCTCAAGGAGGGAGGCTAATCTGTGAGCTTATAAAGCGCACCAAAAGGCACGGATTGACATTTCTTCACAAACGTGCTAATATAGCGGCGAAAAGAGAATAATCACCCGCTGGGGGAGCTTGTTTTCAGGCTGAGATATACCCTTGGAACCTGTACGGATAATGCCGGCGTAGGGAAGCGGAGAGAATAGATTTGGCGCATGCGAAAATGCCGTCCGGTTTCTCCGCAAAGAATTGCGGAGATTTTTCTTTTTTCAAAAGAAACACACGGAGGTTTTAAAAAGAATGGAATTTGTACTTCTTAAAAAGCTTGCAAAGCTTGAGGGTACGGAACTTTGGATGTTCATAGGCGCCATCGTGGCGGTCGCCGCGCTGATAGCGGTGCTTGCGGTGCTGAATAAAAAGCACGTCAATGCCGCGCCGACAGTTGAGAAAAAGGGCAATAAGCTTACCACCCGCACGCTGGTGCAGGGCGCGCTGTGCATAGCGCTTGCGTTCGTGCTCAGCTATATCAAGCTGTTCTCCATGCCCATGGGCGGCAGCATAACGCTGTTCTCAATGCTGCCCATATTCGTGTTCGCGTGGATGTACGGCCCCGCAGCCGGCCTGCTGGCGGGCTTTGCGTATAGCCTTTTGCAGGTGGTGCAGGGCGCGTACGTTGTGCATCCTGTTCAGTTTGTGCTGGATTATTTCCTTTCCTTTACGGTGCTCGGCCTTGCGGGCTTCTTCCCCAAAAGCCTTGCCCTTGGCGCGGGCGTTGGCGGCTTCTGCCGCATGCTGTGCGGCGTGCTCAGCGGGGCGATATTCTTTGCCGATTCCGCTGCGGAGGCGGGCTACGCCAACGCGTGGGCGTACTCGTTCATGTATAACTTCACCACAATCGGCGTGGATACCATACTGTGCGTAATTGCCGCGCTTATTCCCGCCGTGAGTAAGGCTGCCGTAAGGATACGGGACGGGAAGTAAACTCAAGATATAATCTTTGGCATGGGCTTTGCCTTCGATTCCCTCCCCAAGGCCGCCCATGCCGTGTTGTCAGGCGCCGCCATTTTCCCCGCGGCGCCTTTTTTATGCCAAAGCCGTTCTTTATAATCACTTTTTTTGCGGAATTTATCCGTTTATAATGTTTCACGTGAAACAATGCAGCATTGAGTCATTGTGTTATTAGGGATTATCTTATATAATAATAGGGAAATATCGCAAAACGGAGATGTCTGGCAATGGAAAAAAGCGTTGTGCTGCGCGATGGCAGCGTGCTGCAAATATTCCGTCCGCGGGGCGAAAACGCGGCGGAAATACTGGAATATCTTAAAACGATCGGCGGGGAGACGCATTTTCTGCTGATGGATGAAAACGGCCCTGGCATAAGCGAGGAATACGAAGCGAAAATACTTGAGGCCTCATATGCGGAGCCGCGCGGCGGCATGCATTTTGGCAGGATAAACGGAGAAATGGCCTGCATGTTCAGCCTTTCCTGCCATCCGCGCCGCAGGCTGGCGCACACGGGGGAAATTGCGCTGAGCGTGCGCAAGAAGTATTGGCACATCGGCGTGGGCTCCGCGATAATGGAAACGCTTATAGAGCTTGCGAAGGAAGCATCGCTTAAAAACGTTGAACTCGGCGTGTATGCGGACAATGAGCGCGCCATCGCGCTGTATAAGCGCTTCGGCTTTGAAGAGATAGGCCGCCACCGCGGGAGATTCTGCGTTGACGGCGAATATTACGATGAAATACTTATGGATCTGCACATAGAGGCGGACGAAGCAAAGCTGAGGGAGATTAGAAAAGCATGTCCAAGATAATAGCCATTGCAAACCAGAAGGGCGGGGTGGGGAAGACCACCACCACCGTTAACCTTTCCGCCTGCGTTGCGGCGCTGGGCAAAAGGGTGCTGTGCATAGATATTGACCCGCAGGGCAACTGCACAAGCGGCCTTGGCGTGGATAAGGACGCACCGGAGCACAGCATATACGACGTTATGATAAACGGCGTAAGCGCGGCCGAGGCCACCGTAAAGACCCCCACCGAAGGGCTTGATTTGATATGCGCCCGCAAGGAGCTTTCGGGTGCGGAGGTGGAGCTTGTGAACACGCTTGCCCGCGAAACGGTATTGAAGCGCGCGCTGGACAAGGTGCGCAAGAATTATGATTATATATTCATAGACTGCCCGCCGTCGCTGGGATTGCTTACCATAAACGCGCTTACCGCGGCCGATACGCTGCTTGCGCCCATACAGTGCGAATATTATGCACTGGAGGGTCTGAGCGACCTTATGAACACCGTAAAGCTTGTGCGCACGCATCTTAACAGCAAGCTTGCGGTGGAGGGCGTTGTGCTTACCATGTTCGATGCGCGCACCAATCTTTCCGAGCAGGTGGTGCTTGAGGTGAAGAAATTCTTCAAAAATAAGGTGTACGATACTATAATTCCCCGCTCCGTGCGCCTTGGCGAGGCGCCGAGCTTCGGCATGCCCATCAATAAATACGATCCTAAATCCGTCGGCGCAAAGGCATACGACGCCTTGGCGCGGGAGCTTGTGGAAAAGGAGAAATAAGCAATGGCAATGAAGAAGCTTGGGCGCGGGCTGGACGCGCTGCTTGGCGATTTTACCGCAACTCCGCCGGAAGGCGTTGTGCAGGCGGATATATACATGATAGACACCAATGCCGACCAGCCAAGGAAAACATTTGATGAAGAAAGGCTTAACGAGCTTGCGGAGAGCCTGAAGCGGCACGGCATGGTGCAGCCCATAATAGTGCACCAAAATGGGGACAGATATACCATAGTCGCGGGCGAGCGTCGTTTCCGCGCGGCAAGGCTTGCCGGCTTCAAAACCGTACCCGTAATAGTGAAGCAGTTTGACGATGCCGAGATTCAGGAGATAGCTCTTGTAGAAAATCTTCAGCGCGAAAGCCTGAACCCGATTGAGGAGGCACACGCATACAAACGCCTGATGGAAGAGTTCCATCTCCGCCAGGATGAAATCGCAGAGCGCGTTTCCAAGAGCAGAACGGCGGTTACAAACTCGATGCGTCTCCTGAAACTGGACGACAGGGTACAGCAGATGGTTGTCGATGAAATGCTGACAACCGGTCATGTGCGTACGCTGCTGGCGCTGGAGAATAAAGAGCTCCAGTACAATACGGCAATGAAAATCTTCGATGAAAAGCTCAGTGTCCGTGAGACCGAGCGCCTGGTCAAAGAGATCCTGAATCCGAAGGTGAAGAAAGAAAAGAAAGTCAATTTGGAAGAGGAAGTATACTCTCCTGAAGGAAAAGCACAGCTGAAAGAACAGGTAGGTTACTACATGAGCAACGCCAAAGCCATCTACGAAGGTCTGGAAGAGAAAATCAAGAGCATCATTGGTACGAAGGTTTCCATTCACCGCGGGGCAAAGCACAAAGGAAAGATCGAGATCGAGTATTATTCCCAGGAAGAGCTCGAGAGAATCATGGATCTGTTTGAATCAATACAGTAAGAGGTAGAATAATGAGCGATTTATTTAGTAAGGTAGGAATTGACCTTGGCGTTGTTGTACTTCTTCTGATTGTACTGATTATCGTGATGATGATTATGACGGTCAGCATGTCGCTGCGTCTGAGCAGACTGAACCAGAAGTACAGAAGCTTTATGAAGGGAAAAGACGCCCAGTCACTCGAAAAGCTGTTTCATCAGCGGTTCAAGGAAATTGACAAACTGAACAAACAGAATGAGCTGACGAAAAAAAATCTTGCGGATCTGAAAAAGATCCAGGGCATGACGCTGAACAAATACGGAATCGTAAAATATGATGCATTCCATGAAATGGGTGGAAAGTTAAGCTTTGCGCTATGTATGCTTGATAAGAAAGACAATGGATACGTTGTAAATGTAATGCACAGCAATGATGGCTGTTTTGCTTATATTAAGGAAATAGTTAATGGAAAGTCTTATATTGAACTTGGTAAAGAAGAGGAGAAAGCTGTTAAGCAGGCACTGGTCGGACGTATGGGAGACGAAGAATTAAGTAAAGAAATTAACGATTTAATGCAGAAAGACAAAATGTAATTGAAAATATACAGAAAAAGGTGCATAATAGCATTTGGTAAATTTGATAAAATAGTGTCAATGATAGGACACGGAAATGAGGAGTAATGTTAGATTTAAAATTTGTCAGAGAAAACCCGGATATTGTAAAACAGAATATTAAGAATAAATTTCAGGACAGAAAGCTTCCACTTGTAGATGAAGTAATTGAGCTTGACAAGAGAAACCGTGAAATCAAAGGTGAAGTAGAAGCACTCCGTGCTGAGAAAAATAAAGTTTCCAAAGAAATCGGTGCATGCATGGCTCATGGCGAAAAAGAGAAAGCAGAAGAGCTTAAGAAAAAAGTTCAGGAAAACGCTGCCCGTATGGAAGAACTTTCTGCTGAAGAAAAAGAAGTTGAAGCAAAAATCAAAAAAGATATGATGGTTATCCCAAATATCATCGATCCATCTGTACCGATCGGTAAAGACGACAGCCAGAATGTTGAAATT
>ENA-ORMS01002787-ORMS01002787.1-human-gut-metagenome-genome-assembly--contig:-NODE-2787-length-12015-cov-14.746321_pt1 | contig 12015 bp, 10 predicted proteins | sample MGYA00242104_ERZ508997 | MGnify/ENA primary metagenome ERZ508997 (study PRJEB26280, sample SAMEA2338704) | human gut metagenome | biome: human gut; feature: human-associated habitat; material: faeces... | reverse complement strand
ATTGAAGTTTTTTATTATACTGGCTTATAATTCAGAAATTTTATCTAAATTTGCAGTGCATTTTATGCAATATATAAATAATTTTATGTTGAACGAAAATAATGTCGAGTAGAAAATAAGATTTAGATAGGATATAGACGTCCTTGACTAGACTGAGGCACTAGAATTAGCACTTCAAATAAACATCGGTTCAGCCAAGACATTGGGTGTCTGCGCAACTTTCGGGGCGTGGATAGGCATGTTGTTGTCTGATGTGGGCTGTGCTAGGCCTTAGTGCCGACACGTGTCTTCCATGCCCTTTTCTTATCGAAAAGGGCTTTTTTGCCTTGTCTCGATAGTATTATAACTATCTTGTACAAATGAGCATATTGAAATTTCCGCCAGTTAGTAAGGATTCAGTCCTTTCTGGAGAAGAGTTAGTTGGAAAACTAAAAAAAATGGTTGGTACAGAGTTCCCACTCACAGATAAGCCAAGAACAAATGGGGCAACATTGAGAAAGATTTTATCGGATGTTCTTGATGATGGTTCTGTAAATGTTGCAGATGAACATGATTATATAATTGTTCCTGTGAAAGGTAAAGGTGTTCCGCATCTTTTGGCTTGTTTGTGTGACTCTTATATTGTTACAACAGGAAAATCTTATAATCTGCAAGTTTGGAATCGAGTTCCAAATACTGAAAGTGTTTTGATTAAATATACCAATGGTAATACTTCTATTAAGTCTAGGGATATTCGTTTCATTTTTGTTAAGATTGATACCGAAAAACGTGTCATATCTTCTATTGTTGTAGCTACATCGGATTATATAGTAAAGAAGTTTGGTGCTTTTGGTGTTCCGACTATCAAATATCAAATGATCATTAGTGATATAAAGAGAAAAGAGATTGTTGCACTGGATGATTCCTGCTTTTATAAAGGTGATACAGCTAAAATTGCTAAGCATACAACAAATAAAGCAGTGAAGCCAACTGCGAAAATCTCAGATGATCCTGTTAGTGGACAGATAATGTCGTTAGATTGCATAAAAGAAAAGGTCGTGAATTCGTTGATAGGCATTAAACTTGTTGTATCTGACACCAAGACTAAAGGGCAATTCCTGGAAAGATATATTGCAAATCTTCTAGGCTATAATGTGGAGGAGTCTTTGGTTGGTGGATATCCTGACATACCAAATCAACTGTTGGAGATAAAAGTACAAGATACTCCAACAGTTGATTTGGGAAAGTACTCGCCAAGTAACCCGATTGTTATAAACGAAGCTATGGGGGTAACTTCTGAAGATGTTAGATATCTAATCGCTCTGACAGACAAAGAAGGTACGGTTGAAGGGGTTATATTGTCTGCTGGAGCTTATCTTGGTGACGCATTCTCGTTTATAAGTGGCACAAGTTACAAGTGTCAAAGGTCGATACCGATGTCTTTCTTTGATGAACAGAAAGGAAAAGCGGTATTTAATCCGTAAGGCAAAAAGCTTTTTCTACTAATTTATCTACCTCGGATGCGAGTTCGTTTTTCTCTTCGCAATCCGGGGTTTTATTAATCTTACTGACTAACGATATAATTTGTTTTGAAGCATTGCTTTCTGGATTAGGAATCGGATACTCTTCTATATATTGTGAAAGATACCGTCTTCGACCAGAATATAGCTTGTTGGTAAACTTGGCATCATGATACTTGGTCATGATGGATGAGTTGCATACACCTTCAATCAATAACAAAAGATTTTCTTCCTCTTTGTTTTGAGCGCATATCCAATAGCAATTTCCATTTACGACAGATCCTGTTTTATCAAAGCAGAATCTTGGTTTGGTACTTATGTCTGGAAAAACTATTTTAGGAATATCCCATAATGCAGGATTTTGTGGAACCCAATATTCATACCAATTGCGCTTAGCTTTTATCAAATACGAACGGCTTTCCAGCTGTGTTCTGTGATTCTCTAAATAATGCTGAGCGTTAGGAAACTTTGAAATGTCATAAACCTTTCTTTTCCCATTGTCAGAATAATGAGGGTATAGAACTTTAATGATCGTATCTCTATTAATGCACCAAGCATCTATGTTTTCTTGTGAAATCATAGGTCTCAATAGTGCTTCTTCGATATTTATTCCTTCTTTCTGCCATTGTTGAGTAATAAAAACGTTATCAGCACAAGATTTTATGCCAACCCGAACTTTGAACTTATCCTTTATTTTAAAGGAAGTGTTGTTTTCTATTTTGTTTATCCAGTATTCGGTCTTTTTATCTTCTAGTTGCCAAATGTCTGACTTGTTTGCACATTGCTTCAATTCCCCTTTTTTTATTTCATAGAAAGTATTATTTATTTTGAATGTGCCTGTACTTTCTTGACTTAGAACTTCAAAAATAGAATCTGCAGGTTTGGCATTCTCGACAGGCTCTATCTCGTATATGCTTGTATACTTTGTCTTTATGTTGCTTTGCTCTGATGGAGCTTTCTTTATTCCAATAAAGATGGCTGGTAGAACCGCAGCGTCGAAAAGCTTAGTGTCGCCAAGATCTATGACTTCTAGTATATGGTAATTATCACGTAGAAACTTTCTTATGTCTGATCCGCTTTTTGTACATATATATCTATTAGATGTGATGGCTCCCAAAATTCCACCTTTTTTTAAGGCGTTTGTCATGGCCATAAAAAAAGGATAATATAAATCTACTCGTCCTGTCAAATTGAAATCTTTTGCTAACTGTTGCGCTTTTTCTGCCCCAAGAACTTGAGTCCTTACATATGGAGGATTTGCAATTATCAAATCTGCAAATTCTCTTTTTGTGTTACTGGCGAATATGTCTTGATTGTTTGGACAGACAGACAGAAAATCCTCATTATAGAATTGGCTGTCTTCTTGTTTGGAAATGTCGCAGATTCGCTTCTTGGCAACTTTTAGATATGAGGCACTTGTATCATATCCAATGATATTGGCAGATGATACTATACCATTTTTACATAATGCTGCAAGAAGAGCACCATCGCCACATGCAGGATCTAATATGCAAGATTCTGTATTTAAACTCTTGTAGTAATACAATAGCTTATCTGCAAGGAAATTTGCTAGAGTATTAGGAGTGAATGTTGCGCCTGTTTTCTTTATCTTACTTGCTTCCTTCATTTTAAAGCTGTATTTGGTTGCATGATGGCCTTGAAAGTGGAGCTGGTGGAGTTGAAAACTTACAAGCTGTTCTCAAGGCTTTCTTGATACGTTCATTTTTTGAAAAGAAGATAAAACTTTCTATAAAGCTATGTGTATAGCCATTCCAATAATTTGCTTTGTTGGAATTATTTTTAGACAAAATCTTTCTTGCTAATCTTAATTTCATTTGTTATATTGTTAATATTGTGGAATTGGCCCGTTTTCTTTCTCCCACTCTTCTACCATAGTTGTAAAAGCCTCAGTTGCTTTGTCCTTGATAGTCTTTCCTTCTGCCAGGGCAATGAACTTGACCTTTTTAATTAATTCCTTGTTAAGGATGATAGTTGTACGGGTATCGCCAGCCTTGCAACCAGCTTCTACAGATGGTCTGGATTCCTTTGCGGTTCCAGAAGTTTCTGGGGTGGAAACTGCCTGTACTTTTGCTTTTCCAATACCTAAATTGTTAACCAATGATGTTGCTTTATTTTTGTCTGCCATAATGTTAACTATTTGATTATTAATCGAATAATAAAGTAATAATGTTTACAATACGATTTGTTTACTTGTTTCTTTCAAGGATTTCTCTTGTAAGATTCAAGTAGTCTTGCGCTCCCTTTGATTTTGTATCATAATCAAATATTGAGCAGTTGGCACCTGGACACTCTGATAAACTTACGTTGTCTCTGATATGAGTATTGAATATTACATTTGCATATTGCTTGCGTACTTCTTCTACAGCTTTGTTAATGTTCTTGCGAGAGTCGAAGCGAGTGATGAATACGTCTGTTATTGCTAACTCAGGCTTTGCTTCCCTGAGATCTTCGAGAACGTTTTCTATCATCAGCATTCCCTTTAAAGGAAGAATTTCTGGACTGATAGGAACGTATATATCATCGGCAGCAAAGAATGCGTTAATTGTGACAACGCCAAGCGATGGAGGGCAGTCTATGAGAATATAATCATAGTTGTCTTTCACTTTTGCAAGGATGTGGGTCAAACGCATTTCTCTGTTGAAGAGGCCAGACATTTTTACTTCTGCTGCGCTCATGTTAAGATCGGAAGGAACCAAGTCTAGGTTATTCTCTATACCTATAATAGGTAAAGCTTCTTTCTCAACAAGGGCATTACAAATGCTCTTTTCTACCTGATCAGCACTAACAAAAATGCCAGTGAGGTTTGCTTGACCATCGAGGTCTACAAGCAAAACCTTCTTTCCTTGACGTGCTATTGCTACACCTATAGATGCAGTAGAAGTTGTCTTGCCTACTCCACCTTTGTGATTGCAAAAAAGCGATTGTTCTTACCATAACTATCTGATATTTAATTGAATAATAATACTTTATTTATGTTTTTGTTACAAAACATAATGTTTACATTTGCAAATGTAGCAAGTTTTTTCTTTCAATCCAAATATAAGCGTGATTATTATACTTTTTTAATTATACATTCAATTTGAAAAAGTTGTTTTCTATACAAAAATTTATTATTTCATAAGGATTATATACATCGTCAAGTTGTATAATACCACGATTCATATGACCTTTCTTTGATATTATATAATAGAAATACATACAAAGAAAATAAAAAAGGTAATAATTCCAATTATTGATCCAATTTGGAAATACCTCTGTTTGTGTATTATTTTTGTCAACATAAATACTTCTTGGCGTAGTATAACAGGCATGAGAACAACAAATTTTTTTTATATTATATAACTTTCCTTCAATAGCATATTCTCCATGAAATTTATTATACCTATAATAATATATAGATGGTGTTAATTCTATATATCCTAGATAATAATGAGTTAATCTCATTTCTTTTACATAATCTAAAACTTCTCTAAATTCAGGTGAGCATAATTTGTCTAAACTCTCTTTTGAAAGGCTAAAAGAACCTTTATTGAGCATCTCTGTTATATAACAGTAAGTTGGGAGAACATCTGGTATGCTTTCTTTCTTAACAGTATATGATGCTGTCATCTTACCATTAAAATAGAATTCAATTTTATGCTCAGGAAATAGCAATGAAGAAAACCCATCTGGTGTTATGTGACACCAATAGAAATTAGGGATTACATTAATAGTATATTTTTGAATTTTGCTCATATCTTTATGATTTTATATTAATTTTTTCTTTAATCTAGCTGCTGTTGCAGTTAATACATCGCAAAGCTTTGCAGTTCTAGCTATGCTAGTTCCTCTTCTCAATTCTTTCAGAACATTCTTATATTCCTGTTCCAATTGCTCGATAGTTTTCTTACTTCCTGGTTTACGACCAACCTTTCCGCCTTTTGATTGGAAGTTCTGATAACCGCTCTGAAGGCGTTCTTTTATTGCGCTTCTCTCATTCTCTGCAAACTTGCTGAACATAGCAAAGAGCATCGAGAAGAGAGGGTCCTCTGTACCATCCTGATTATACATGAAAAAGGGTTTCTCTCATAAAGTACACGTTCAAATGGTGGTCGTGAAAGAATTTAACAAATTCAATCATTTCCCATGTGTCACGTCCCAAACGTGATACTTCTGACATAAGAATACAAGAAACCTTAGTGTTCTCTTCGGTGCAATATTTTAAGCGGTTCTGGAGTACCCAACACTGCACATTTGGTGTAGCACCACTAACGTAGTCCTGAAACACCTTAGTAACTTCTATGTTGTTGTTTCTAGCGTAAGCTGACAGTTCGTTGACCTGTCTTTCAGTGTCCTGTCTTCCGGAATTCGAAGATACTCTTGCGTATATCACTGCTATCATATTATGTTTCTTTATCAATATAAAGCAATAATCAGGCTGAAATCGAAAAACAGACTGGATAAAGCTATAACCAGGCAGAAATCGAAAATCAGGATAGCTTATCTGAAAATCTCCTTGATCCGGTCGTCAAAGGCAGAAATGCTGGGCATCTGTCTGGCCCGATTGTATCCGCTTCTGAGCGAATTGGAATTCTTTCCCCAGAAGCCTCCCATCACCTGCCAGAGATTGTCTATCGCCAGTGTGAATGCTATCTGATAAGCCAGATACCCCATCTCCGCCCACGACAGATTTACGGGCGCATAATGCTCGTCGAGAATATGGATATCGCGCAATGCATCCAGTATGCGCCTGCCTTTCGCACTCATAAGCACAGAATTGATAGAGGATGCATCAAAAACTGAAGATGGAGCTGGAGTCGAGGATGCACCAGAAGCTGAAGATGGAGCTGGAGTCGAGGATGCATCAGAAACCGAAGATGGAACAGATACAGAAGAACCGGCATAATCCGTTTGCTGATTGTTCAGAGACGGATTCTGCGGCTCATTATGAGACTGAGAAGCATTCTGAGATTGCTGCTCGTTCTGAGACGGATTCTGCTGACCAGAAGGATAGTTGTGATTCACTACATTGCCGGTCAAGGTACCATAATTCGTAAAGGAACCACCGAAATGAATGTGGATGCCGCCCAGGGCATCGCTTGAAACCTGATTGTTTACTTGTGCGTTGTCATTCGTCATAATTGTATTATTTTTGATATAATGATTCATATTTTCTATAACCTGATTGATATTTCGAATACTTTTTACAAGTTCCGCTCTCATCTCCATCAGATATTCCTGAGTTTCGCTCCAGGATTCCAAAGTTATTCCTTCAGAAATATTTGGAACCGCAGGAGGGTCTGAACTGAAGGCTGGAGAAGCAGAGCCAAAGGCTGGGGACTCTGAACAAAAGGCTGGAGACTCTGAACTGAAGGCAGGAGAGGCAGATTTTTCGCGCAGCATTTGAGACTCCACTTCGTAAGCCTTCCACTGATGCTCATCAGCCACATCATAGAAGAACTGCCCGATGGTACCTGGCGCCCACGCATGCTCTATCAGCACCGCATAGAAATCCCACATGATCATCTCCATCGTAGTACCCTCGGAATCAAACACGAAAGGATCGCCCTGCACCATAATAGGATAGCAACCCATCAGCGAAGCGGAAGGCAGCAGATACTGTCCATCCATACTCTGACGGGCATGAATCGACTCGTCAATATGCTCAAACACAGCCTCATTACCGCCTGCAGCCTCGCCCGCCAAGGCCCAAGCCACACTCAAAGCCAACAGACATTTCTTCTGCTCGCAACGCCTCTTGAGCGCTGCGTACTTCTTCACGATTCTGCGCAACAGCTCCTCCACCATACTATTGGTGTGAGCCAATACTTCCTGCACCGAAGTGAAGATAAACCTGATGTCTAATTGTCGGTTCGTTAACGTAGTTATTTTATTGAAAACAGTTGTTGTATATCTGAAAGCGGTTATTTATACCGCACACAATATCTTAGGCTAATTTTCTGTGGCAAAGGTAATAATTATTTTTGAAATCAACAAACATATCAAGGATTTTTTTTGAAAAGATTCAATCCAATAAAAATCCCCCCTTCACAGTATCGAGGCAAATCGGAAACTGCAGGGGGATATCAATATTAGGAAATCTTTCATTCAAGCTTTCATCCTACGAATAAGATTTCATTCAAGCTTTTTCATCCTACAGGAAGGCGATAGTAAGTCCCGCCATTACGATGCTCACCATCGACATGAGCTTGATGAGGATATTCAGCGAAGGACCGGAAGTATCCTTGAACGGATCACCCACAGTATCGCCCACGATGGTAGCCTTGTGATGCTCGCTACCCTTGCCGCCGAAACTGCCCTCCTCGATCATCTTCTTCGCATTATCCCAGGCACCGCCAGAATTGGACATGAACACAGCCAGCGTAAATCCGGCTGCCAATCCGCCAGTGAGCAGACCTAATACGCCCGCTACACCTAATACCAGCCCCACTACGATGGGTATCACGATGGCCAGCAGCGAAGGAATAATCATCTCCCGCTGGGCACTGCGCGTACTGATTTCCACACACCTGCCATAGTCGGGAGTAGCCTTGCCCTCCAGAATTCCCTTGATTTCACGGAACTGGCGGCGCACCTCCTGCACCATCGATTCCGCAGCCCTGCCCACGGCACCCATCGTGAGTCCACAGAACAGGAAGGCTGCCATCGCACCCAGGAAGGCTCCCACGAGCACCTTCGGATTGATCAGGTTTACCTGGAAGAAATTGATAAAGTCGATGGTAGAGGCATTCATAGGGTCGAAGACATTCCCAGCCGCATCCACATACTGCTTTCCATTCTCCACCGCCCGGATCATGGCTATCTTGATTTCCTCTATATAAGAAGCCAACAGCGCCAAGGCCGTGAGAGCAGCAGACCCGATGGCAAATCCCTTTCCGGTAGCAGCAGTGGTATTACCCAGCGCATCCAGCGCATCCGTACGCTCTCTCACCTCCTTGCCTAACCCGCTCATCTCGGCATTACCGCCCGCATTGTCGGCGATAGGACCGTAAGCATCGGTGGCAAGGGTGATGCCCAACGTAGATAGCATGCCCACAGCTGCTATACCGATACCATAGAGACCGGTGCTGATAGACTTGGCTGAGAGCGACATATCAAATCCGTTGGCGCAGAGATAACTCAGCATGATGGCCACAGAAATGGTGACCACAGGTATCATCGTGGAAATCATTCCCGTACCGATACCCTTGATGATCACGGTGGCAGGACCCGTCTGCGAAGCCTCGGCTATCTTCTGCGTAGGCTTGTAACTCTGAGAGGTATAATACTCAGTGGCCTGACCGATGATGACGCCAGCTACCAGTCCGCTGATTACAGAGAAGGAAAGTCCGAGCCAGTTTTCAATGCCCAAGAGATAGAGAATCACAAAGGTGGCCACGGCAATGAGCAGGGCACTCACATTGGTTCCTAATCCCAGCGAATGTAGCAAATCCTTCATGGAAGCACCCTCCTTCGTACGTACCAGATAGATACCGATGAGGGAAAGGAAGATACCGATGGCAGCGATGATCATAGGAGCGATGACGGCACGCAACTGCATATCGCCGTTCATGGCAAAGGCCGTAGCACCCAAGGCTGCCGTAGAGAGAATAGAGCCGCAATAACTCTCGTAGAGGTCGGCTCCCATACCAGCCACATCGCCCACATTATCGCCCACATTGTCGGCGATGGTAGCAGGGTTGCGCGGATCGTCCTCCGGAATATTCGCCTCCACCTTGCCCACAAGGTCGGCACCCACATCGGCAGCCTTGGTATAGATACCGCCGCCCACACGGGCAAAGAGCGCCTGCGTGGAAGCACCCATACCAAAGGTAAGCATGGTAGTGGTGATGGTGACGAGGGCAGTGGATTCGCCCTGATATACGGCATTAAGAACAATAAACCAGATGGCGATATCGAGCAGTCCGAGTCCCACCACGACGAGTCCCATGACGGCACCGCTGCGGAAGGCTATCCTCAGTCCCTTGTCCAGTCCCGTACGCGCTCCATTGGCAGTACGTGCAGAGGCATAGGTAGCCGTTTTCATACCGAAGAAGCCAGCCAGTCCGGAGAAGAGACCGCCTGTAAGGAATGCGAAAGGCACCCATGGGTTCTGCACCTTGAGCACATAGGCCATGAAAGCGAAGATGATGGCGAGCACCGCAAAGACGATGGTTACCACCTTGTACTGCTGCTTGAGATAAGCCATAGCACCTTTTCTCACATGCATCGCAATCTCTTTCATTCTCTCGGTTCCCTCATCCTCTTTCATCATGCTGCTGAAGAAGAACCAGGCCATGCCCAATGCTACGATACTGGCTATCGGGATGAGCCAAAATACGGTCGGAATGTTGTTCATAATGGTATATTTATAGGGTTTCTAATTATCTTAATTTTAAAGGATTGACTGAGCCCACTTGAAAAGTCAGAGCACTATCAATTTGAAAGTTAAACAGCAAAAATAAGCCAAAAACAGGCTCGTAAATGCAATTTTGAATTGCCTTTTTTTATTGGACAGTAGTGAATTATGATAAATCGAGTTACTTCATTAAAACTGATTTATTATTGTAGCCATAGCCGATAATCTTGACATCTACTTTTGAATGGATTAAAGTTGGTGAACCTTGTATCTTGTATTGGAAGTAGATTGTATCTATTTTCTCTGTTGTGGCTATTTTGAGAGTTTTAACTTGATTGAATATTTCCATTGTTATCTTTTTGAATTTTTTATTGTCGCAAATAACCACTCTTTTTTTTACAATATATCCTCGTTGGTCTGTCTTGTATTCAACAGCAACGTATGCTTCCAAATTATTTTTTTGAAACTCAATAGGATATTTACACTTTTTTTCCAATTCGTTTATGAACAACTCTCTATTTCTATAGCCAGGATTACCTGAGCTTACTTGGCGTACACCAAATAGTTGCGGAGATGTTCCCACAAGAGACACATTAGTATTGGAGTTGCATGAACCAAATACTACCAAAACTGTCAATAATATAATACCCACTAATTCCTTCATCTTTATTCTATATGATTTTATCTATAACTCCACTTTAAAAAGTGGAGTCTTGCATTAAATCATTAGCACTATAAAACATCTAAAAAACAAATAATTTTATCAGAAAAGGACACACCAAAAGATATAATATTACATCACTATGATGCGTCCTCTTCAACTTTATTTCAGCCTATTAATATTTCAAATTCATTAAATTTCTAATTCATCAAGGCAGATATCTGCTTCTCTGTCAGACCCGAAGCCTGAACAACCTTATCCATAGGTATACCCATGGCAAGAAGATTCTTGGCAATTTCGAGTTTTCCTTCAGCTCTTCCTTGCTCTCTTCCTTCAGCTCTACCTTGCTCTCTTCCTTCAGCTCTTCCCTTTTCTATTTCCATGCGCTTCTGCTCCTCCTCCCATTTCTGGGTGGCATACAGGTCACGCATCACCTTGATGTCCTCGTCATACAGCTCTCGCTCCTCAGGAGTGAGCTTTCTGAGGTCACCTATCTCAGCCAGCATACGGAAGACTGGATATTTGTCCACAAAAGGCATTTCCTTCAACTTTTCCATATTCTTAATTATATATATCCAACAATCAAATAAGTCGTCCTCACACTCCGAAGCCTGCCGCTTCTCAAAGAGCGGCAACTGGAGAAACGTGAGGCGCATTTTCTCAAAACCAAACTTCAGTCCAGACAGTTCGTAGGTCTTTCCCTCTGTCGTTTTCTCTTTTACCTCTTCGAGCAACCCTAAACCGATATCGGTTCTGAACTGGTGGGGAATACCCGTCTTAACCTTGAAATCCATGAAGCATACGGTATAGACCGGCGCCAGATGGAAATCCCATGGACTACTGCGTACTCCCTGCTCTACGATCGCCTTGGAAGTATAGAAAATAGCACGGTCCACAAAGTATTTCTGCTCCTTCTTCTGCATTTCTACGATGATATGCCGCCCGTCTTCTGTAATACATTTCACATCGAAGACCACGCCTCGCTCATCATCATTGTGACGTATCTGTTCGGTATTCACAAACTTTACGTCTCTGATTACAAACTCGCCTTCAAACAGTCCGTTCAGGAAAGTAATCAGGCATTCCTTGGTATCCTCACTGCCGAAAATGCGCTTGAAAGCCCAGTCGGCACGTGGATTGATGAATTCCGCCATATTTGTTAATCTTTAAAATTTGTTAGCGCTTGTACGCACTTGATTGCGTTCTGAGGGCAAAGATACGGTTTATTTTCTAAACTTGCAAGTCTTAAGGCAGTTTTTTTCTATTTTAAAAAAAATAAACTGACATTACTGAAATTGACATTGATAGATAGGAGACTGAATGTTATAGCAAAAATAACTTTTCAAGAAATCGCACAGCTACAAAACTATAGAAACAGTGCGATGTCAATTTCAGTTTATTCAGTTTTTTTTCGGAGGGGTATATCTCTCTACTTACTAATTGAAAGGATATTTTTTATATTATATATTATATATATATATAATAATATAATATAC
>ENA-ORMS01002782-ORMS01002782.1-human-gut-metagenome-genome-assembly--contig:-NODE-2782-length-12038-cov-4.381791_pt1 | contig 12038 bp, 9 predicted proteins | sample MGYA00242104_ERZ508997 | MGnify/ENA primary metagenome ERZ508997 (study PRJEB26280, sample SAMEA2338704) | human gut metagenome | biome: human gut; feature: human-associated habitat; material: faeces... | reverse complement strand
CCCGCCGATACTTGCAAACACGTTGATACTTCCGCCGGTCCTCGCAAAGGTCTATGGCGGAGCGACGGTGCCCGTATTTATCCTCACGGTCGGTCTCGGAGAGATAATCTGCTGCGGTGTGCTCGGAGAAATCCTGGTATTCTTCATGAAAAAATATCAAAGCAAGCTGAAATTTTATTGAATCGTATCTGAAAACAAAAATCCGTCCATCCGGACGGATTTTTGTTTTCAGATATTCTTTTTCGACGATCTGCCGTATGCCTTTTCAGCCTTGCGCTTTGCCTTTTCAGCGGCTTTTTCGGCTTTTCTCTTTGCCTTCTCGGCTTTTTTTGCCTCTTTCTGCTTTGTTTTTTCTGTTTTGAAACGCTCGGAAAGTCCCTCAAATTCATAGTCGACATTCACCTTTTCCGGCGGAGTTTCGAGCAAAACGGGGTTTTTCATGTATTTTTCCATCTCGGCAAACGCCTGCGCAAAATAGCACCCGGTTGCAATTCGCTCGTCCATGACGATTCCCAGCGGCATCATCTTCTTCAGCTTAATCTCACCCTTCTCCATGACAGGAACGTTTATATTGTTGCCTATGGAAATTATCATGCTTGTCGTGCCGAAGCCGTAAACATGGTGATAAATATGGTTTGTTCTTATGCTTGCGAGGTTGGTTATTACTATGGAATTATGGAAGGGGCTTGCGTCCGTAATCGCCTTCGGAAGCCAACCGAGGTTGTCAAGTCCGCGGAGAATCGCCATGCCTATTCTGACGAGGAACGGCATCTTCAGGAGCACCTTGAAGAGCTTATCGGACGAGTTTGAGCTGTCTTCCTTGTTGTTCGCCTCGACGTATTCGTTTATGGTATCATTTACGTCGAATATCGTATCGTAAATATCGAATTTCATTTTGCTCATGGAGGGGTCGCCTTCGCCCGGGCGAAGTACTACCATTCCCGCCGTCAGCTCGTTATGAGCGTATATTTTACTGTTGACAACAAATCTGTTGAGCTGCGGAAACTGTGAAAATCCGCGCACAATCGCCGCCATAACAACTGTCATATGGCTGAGCTTTATCCCTCTTTTTCTTGCGTCGATAACGTAATCGTGTATATTGTCATACGGCACGTTGACCGTTATCATATTCTGCGCATCGTAGCGATGACGCATAAAATACGGTGCCAGAGTGTACATGGGGTCTACGTTTTTTACGATTTTTCCGTCTGCTCTCATAATAATTCTTCTGCCTTTCGGGTGATTTTTTCTTTATGTTTTTTATATTATACAGTACGAGCGTACAATATTCAACCCCAAATGCAAAAAAAGAGAAACGAAATTTTCGTTTCCCTTTTAATTATTCTCAGTAAACCTTTGAAACAGTAAGTTCGGCGCCCGTCATAAGCATACTTCCATCAGACGTAGCGGAATTGAAGCTGCCATCAATGAAAACGAGCTTTTCGCCGCCGTCCTCAATGCGAAATCTCGCAATGATGCCTTCGCTTGTCGAAAGCACGAGCACATTATCGCCCTCTTTGCCAACCATGCCGTAAACCGTATCGAGAACGGTCGGCGTGATTTTCAGATGGAACGCGTTGCTTGAAAATATTGAAAGGTCAATTGTCGTAAGTCTTGTAGGGTCACCGTATTTGCACGTGAACACCTTTCCCGAAAGCTCGGGAACGCGGTTTTCGGAAATTATAAATTCCGAGCCATCCTTCATGAGTGAGAACCACACCATATCGGAAGAATTTTCTCCGTCAAAAACGAGCCTGTCGCCGCCGTCCTTTATAAAGAACCTGTAAACATATCTGTCGTCATAAGTCGGCAGGGTCAGAACGTCGCCTTCAATCTTGTAATCTCCCGCTCCGAAATAACTGCTTATTGGCGAGAATTCAAGACCGAACTTCCCGTCCTTGAAGCTGATATAAGTCGGATTTTTCCCGTCAGGATCTTCAAGAACATATGACTTTCCTTCAAGGGAAAACGTGTCGTCGGTTTTGCCGAAAACAAAGACGAGCGCACCCACGATAACGCAGAACAACAGCGCGGAAACGGCAATAAGTGTCAATTTTTTAACGTTTACTTTGTTCTCTTCCATCAAGAAAAACCTCCCATGTGATAAATTTTGGTGCAAATATTATATCATATGCGAATTTTTTTGTCAAGTTTGGGGAATTTTTTATGAACACGATTGAATTTATTTTCTTTTGGTGATAAAATAGTGTCCAGAGTGCGGACTTCCCGCAAACAAATACAAAAACGGAGGATATTTTATTATGTCACAGAGATTTGTACTCAATGAAACATCTTATCACGGTAGCGGCGCTATCGCCAACATCGTGACGGAAGCACAGGCAAGAGGCTTCAAGAAGGCTCTCGTCTGCTCCGACCCTTCCCTTGTAAAATTCGGCGTATCGCAGAAAGTAACCGATCTTCTTGACAAAGCAGGTCTTGCTTACGATATGTTCACCGAGATCAAGCCGAACCCCACAATAGAAAACGTTCAGGCAGGCGTTGAAGCTTTTAAAAAAGCAGGCGCGGACTACCTCATCGCCATCGGCGGCGGTTCTTCCATGGATACAGCAAAGGCTATCGGTATAATCATAAACAATCCCGACTTTGCGGACGTTCGTTCTCTTGAAGGCGTTGCTCCGACAAAGAACAAGGCTGTTCCGATAATCGCAGTTCCGACAACGGCAGGCACGGCAGCCGAAGTTACCATCAACTACGTTATCACTGACGTTCAGAAGAACCGCAAGATGGTTTGCGTAGACGTTCACGACATTCCCGTAGTAGCAGTTGTTGATCCCGATATGATGTCCAGCATGCCCAAGGGTCTCACAGCCGCAACAGGTATGGACGCTCTTACACACGCTATTGAAGGCTATATCACAAAGGGCGCGTGGGAGCTTTCCGATATGTTCCATCTCAAAGCTATCGAAATCATTTCCCGTTCTCTCCGCGGCGCAGTTGACAACACTCCCGAGGGCAGAACAGATATGGCTCTCGGTCAGTATGTTGCCGGAATGGGCTTCTCAAACGTAGGCCTCGGCATTGTTCACTCAATGGCACACCCTCTCGGCGCACTTTATGACACTCCTCACGGCGTTGCAAACGCCATCATCCTTCCGACAGTTATGGAGTACAACGCTCCCTGCACAGGCGACAAGTACAAATACATCGCGCAGGCTATGGGCGTCAAGGGCACGGAAAATATGACACAGGACGAATACCGCAAGGCGGCTGTTGATGCTGTCAAGCAGCTTTCAAAGGATGTCGGCATTCCCGCAGACCTCAAAGAAATCGTTAAACCCGAGGACGTTCAGTTCCTTGCAGAATCCGCTTATGCGGACGCTTGCCGTCCCGGCAACCCCAGAGACACAAGTGTTGAAGAAATCAAGGCGCTTTATCTCTCACTTATGTAATAAAAACGGCACGGGCGGCGAAAGCCGCCCGTATAAATTGTAAATCAAGGAGAACTATCTATGGCAGTTATCACAATCATCGGCTCGGGAATGATGGGTTCGGCTCTCGCCTTCCCCGCAAGAGAGAACGGAAACGAAGTCCGCCTCGTCGGAACTCATCTCGACAGAGACATTATAGACGCTTGCAGAAAAACGGGTCGCCACCCGAAGTTTGAAAAGGATTTTCCCGCAGGCGTAAAATATTATCAGTTTGAAGAGGTCGGAGAAGCTCTCGTCGGCACGGATATCGTAATCGGCGGTGTCAGCAGCTTCGGCGTTGACTGGTTTGCGGAAAAGGTTCTTCCCGTCCTTCCGGAAAACATAATCGTACTCACCGTCACAAAAGGTCTTATCGACATGCCCGACGGCAAGCTTATGACATACCCCGAGTTCTGGCAGAAAAAACTTGACGAGATCGGCAAAAAGGTTTCGCTTTGCGCTGTCGGCGGTCCATGCACAAGCTATGAGCTTGTCGCTCACGACCAGACAGAGGTCTCGTTCTGCGGCAAGGACACAGCCGCTCTCGCAACCCTGAAAAAGGTTATGACAACAGAGTATTATCATATCAGCACAACGACCGACGTCGTCGGTATCGAAAGTGCTGTTGCCCTTAAAAACGGCTATGCTCTCGGCATTGCGCTGACGATCGGTCTCAACCAGAAGGCATTCGGAATTGACAGCGTTCTTCATTTCAACTCTCAGGCAGCGGTATTTGGTCAGAGCATGAAGGAAATGTATCGCCTTCTCGAATTCCAGAAAGCGCTCACGCTCAATAACCTCGGCGTCGGCATCGGCGACCTCTATGTAACCGTTTACGGCGGCAGAACAAGACTCGTCGGCATACTGCTCGGCAGAGGACTCGATATAGACGAAGCCCAGAAGGAGCTTGCAGGCGTAACGCTTGAATCGCTCGTTGTTGCAAAGAGAGTTGCAAGAGCCGTCAAGATCAGCGCGGAAAAAGGCGCGCTTGACCTTGCGGACTTCCCTCTCCTTATGCATATAGACGAAATTCTCACGGAGAAAAAGCCCGTGAATATTCCCTGGGAAACGTTCACATACAGCGAAAATTAAATCAAAAAATATACAGAAAGCCGGAGGCAACTGCCTCCGGCTTTCTTATTCTATATTGAATTTTTCTTTCATGTGCTCAATTTGCGTCTCAACCGAAAGCGGTGACGTTCCACCGTATGATATACGTTTTTTCACGCACACGGAAAGATCTATATCGTTATAAACGTCCGCGTCAAAAAGCTCGCTGTGCTTCCGGTAGTCGTCAAGCGGAAGCGTTTCGAGCACACACCCGCGGCTTATGCATTCCGAAACTATCTGCCCCGACACCTTATATGCCGAACGGAACGGCATACCCTTCTTCACAAGATAGTCGGCAAGGTCGGTTGCGTTGATAAAGCCTTTTGCCGCCGCGTTTTTCATGTTTTCCCGCTTGAATTTACAGCCGGAAAGCATTTTTGTCATGAGCGAAAGGCAGGCTTTCGCCGTATCGACGGCGTCGAAAAGTCCTTCCTTATCCTCCTGCATGTCCTTGTTATACGCAAGCGGAAGTCCCTTCATTACGGTGAGCATTGACACAAGCGCTCCGTATACCCTACCCGTTTTTCCTCGGATAAGCTCCGCCATATCGGGATTTTTCTTCTGCGGCATAATCGATGAGCCGGTCGTGTAAGCGTCCGCGATCTCAACAAAACCGAACTCCCATCCTGACCAGAGCACAAGCTCCTCGGAAAGGCGGGAAAGGTGCATCATAAGCGTTGCCGCGCATGACAGAAACTCTATGCAGAAATCCCTGTCCGAAACGCCGTCCAGACTGTTTTCGCAAACGGAGTCAAAGCCGAGAAGCGTCGCCTCGCCTTTGCGGTCGGTGTCATACGTTGTGCCCGCCAGAGCGCAAGAGCCTATCGGCGAGATGTTTATCCTGCGCCGACAATCAGAAAAACGGTCAACATCGCGCGAAAACATATTGGCATACGCCATCAGGTGATGACCGAGCGTCACGGGCTGCGCCCTCTGCATATGCGTATACCCCGGCATTATTGTTTCCTTCTCCTCCGCCGCGCGACCGCAAAGGACGGATATAATGTCGATAAGCATCGCCTTTATCTCGTCCGTCTCGTCCCGCAGGTACATTCTCATATCAAGTGCGACCTGATCGTTACGACTTCTCGCCGTGTGGAGCTTTTTCCCCGCCTCGCCTATGCGGGCTGTCAGCTCCTGTTCGACAAACATATGTATATCCTCGCATGAAAGGTCGATTTCGAGCGCGCCGCTTTCGATATCGGAAAGAATTCCGCAAAGTCCCTCTGTTATAAGATCTGCATCAGTTGCCGGTATTATCCCCTTCGACGCCAGCATTGAAGCATGCGCTATGCTGCCCGCTATGTCCTGACGGAACATCCTCTTGTCAAACCCGATTGAAGAATTGAAGCTGTCAGCCGCCTTGTCTGTCACAGCGGACGTTCTTCCTTCCCACATTTTTCCCATATATATCTCCGCAAAGAAAAGCGCCCGCCGCAGCCGACGCTTTCCGTATTTTTATTTTTCGTTCTTTTCGTCAACCATTGCCTGCACCTTTATCGGCAGTCCGAAAAGGTTTATAAAGCCTTCGGCATCCTTCTGATTGTAATCGCTTTCGCCGAAGGTTGCAATCTCCTCGCTGTAAAGCGAATAATCGCTCCATACGCCCGCATTTATCATGTTGCCCTTATAGAGCTTGAGCTTCACCTTGCCCGTCACCTTCTCCTGCGTCTTGTCGACAAAGGCGGAAAGCGCCTCGCGGAGCGGCGTAAACCACTGACCGTTATAGACAAGCTCCGCAAAGGTTATCGAGAGCTTCTGCTTTTCATGCATTGTCATCTTGTCAAGACAAATCTGTTCAAGCACGGAATGAGCTTTGTAAAGTATCGTGCCTCCCGGCGTTTCATAAACGCCGCGGCACTTCATTCCGACAAGACGGTTCTCGACTATGTCCAGAATTCCTATTCCGTTTTTGCCGCCGATCTCGTTGAGCTTCAGGATAATGTTCTTCGCGCTCATTTTTTCGCCGTTGAGAGCGGTGGGAACGCCTTTTTCAAAATCAAGCTCTATATATGTGGGCTTGTCGGGAGCGTCGATCGGAGAAACTCCCATTTCAAGAAAGCCTTTCTTTTCGTATTGAGGCTCGTTGCCCGTATCCTCAAGGTCAAGCCCTTCATGAGAAAGGTGCCAAAGGTTTTTATCTTTTGAATAGTTCGTTTCGCGGTTTATTTTGAGAGGAATATTGTGCGCCTCCGCATATTCGATCTCCTCCTCACGCGATTTTATGCTCCACTCACGCCACGGCGCGATTATCGGCATATTCGGCGCAAAATGCTTTATTGCAAGCTCAAAACGCACCTGATCGTTGCCCTTTCCGGTGCAACCGTGACAGATCGCATCGGCGCCTTCCTTCTTTGCAATATCAACAAGTCCCTTTGCAATGCAGGGGCGCGCATGCGAGGTACCGAGCAGGTATTCCTCATATACAGCGCCCGCCTTCATCGTCGGGATTATGTAATTGTCGACATAGTCGTCCGTAAGATCGAGAACATAGAGCTTTGAGGCGCCTGTTTTGATGGCTTTTTCCTCAAGTCCTTCAAGCTCGTCCGCCTGACCGACATTTCCCGAAACGGCGATGACCTCGCAATTATTGTAATTTTCCTTGAGCCACGGAATTATGATTGACGTATCAAGTCCGCCCGAATACGCCAAAACAACTTTTTTTATATTTTCTTTTTTCATATTTGCCTCCGCAAAGTAATTTCTGAATTTTTATGCACAAATGATACCACATCTCTGAATATTTGTCAAGACTTTTTGCATATTTATTCCGAAATTAAATATTTTCGTGCTTTTTATTCACGAAAAATACATTTTGACGCTAAGGTTTTATCAATTCTGTCCCAAACTTTGAAAAAATGCCGCTTTTTCCTTAAGTTTTTTATAAATTTTCAAAAAAACATTTGACTTTTCACAGTTTTGTGATACAATGAATTGACAAATAAAAAAAAGACGGCTTGCGCCGTCGGAACGGAGAATATACTATGCCTTATGTAATTGATCCCGAAAAGTGCATCGGCTGCGGATCCTGCGCAGACAACTGCCCCGTATCTTGCATTTCCGAAAAAGACGGAAAATATGTTATCAATGCCGATGAGTGCATCGATTGCGGAACCTGCGCAGGTGTTTGCCCTGTTGAGGCTCCCGCTCAGGACTGATTGAAAAACAATAGTTAAAAACCGTCGCGGCTCAGCGACGGTTTTTGCTTTATATAACGTAATTATCCGCCGCGTCGCCCTGCGCAAGCGATGAAAGCGTTATCCCGCGGAAATATTCAAGCGTCAGCCTGTAATATTCCTTCCAGACGGCAAGCGTCCGACATTCGGCGGCTCTTGCGCAACCGCTCTCCCCGCCTTCAAGACAGGCGACCGGCACAATATCTTCTCCCGCCGCAAGGAGCACGTCGAGCACGGTGCAGTCATCGGGATCGACAGAAAGACTGTATCCTCCGCCCTTCCCGTGCGACCCTTCGACAAGCCCGCATTTTGTCAGCGCGGGCATAATTCTTTCCATATATTTTACGGAAAGCCCCTGCCTGTCCGCAATTTCCTTCATCGGGATATATCCCGCTCCGCGATGCTCTGTGAGATCAACCATAACCCTCAGCGCATATCTTCCGCGTGTCGTTATCATAGCTTACTTCTTTCTGCCGACGACCGCGTCAGTCCGCAAAGAGCGGTGTGGAGAGGTATCTGTCGCCGGTGTCCGGGAAAAGAACAACTATGTTCTTCCCCGCGTTTTCGGGGCGTTTTGCAAGCTCAATCGCCGCGGAAAGCGCCGCACCGGACGAAATACCGACAAGCACGCCCTCTTTTTTGCCGATCAACTTACCGGTTGCGAAAGCGTCCTCGTTTGAAACGGGGATTATCTCGTCATAAACCTTCGTGTCAAGCACCTCGGGAACAAAGCCCGCGCCGATTCCCTGAATCTTATGCGCTCCTGCAACACCCGTTGAAAGTACAGCAGAGGTTGCAGGCTCAACCGCCACGATTTTTACGTCGGGCTTTCTGGATTTGAGATATTCACCGACGCCCGTTATCGTTCCGCCCGTGCCGACGCCTGCGACGAAAATGTCAACCTTTCCGTCCGTATCTTCGTAAATTTCGGGACCTGTATGCTCAAAATGCGCCTTAGGGTTTGCGGGATTTACAAACTGCCCGGGGATAAAGCTGTTCGGTATTTCTTTTGCAAGTTCGTCCGCTTTTTCAATCGCGCCCTTCATTCCTTTTGCGCCGTCTGTCAGAACAAGTTCTGCGCCGTATGCCTTCATTATCTGTCTGCGCTCGACAGACATCGTTTCCGGCATTACGATTATAATTCTGTAACCCCTTGCAGCCGCAACGGATGCAAGCCCTATCCCTGTATTACCGGAGGTCGGCTCGATTATGACAGAGCCCTTTTTGAGAAGTCCCTTCTCCTCCGCATCATCTATCATCGCCTTTGCAATTCTGTCCTTGACGGAGCCCGCCGGATTGAAATACTCCAGCTTTGCGAGGATTTTCGCTTTCAGTCCGAGCTCTTTTTCTATGTGAGTCAGCTCCATAAGCGGCGTGCCGCCGATGAGCTCATCTGCCGATCTGTATATCTTTGACATAATTCTTTTCTCCTTTTTGTTGGTTTGTCGTCTCAATCCCTACCTATCAGGTAGGTTGGTATTATAATAGCGCATCGTGGGGCATTTGTCAATGGTTTTTTGCGAAAAAATCTTTGATTTTCCCCGCAAAAACGCATTTTTTTCAAATAATATTGAAAAAATCCCGCCGGAATGATATATTATTCGTAGTAATAAATTAAGGTGGAATTGCAATGGCTCTTACAAGAGAAAACGCGCGGGACGAAATACAGTCCCTGCATAAAGATCCGAAGGTCGTTTTCGGAGATAAAGCCGAAAATATAACCGACGTCACCGAGACGGACGGTGGGCTTCTCTGTGTCTGCGGGCTTCCCTTTTATGCGCCTATATGCTTGGCACTTGAAAATGACGAGGTCATCTCCCGCTATCTTTCGGAATACCGCGGATGTGATAATATTTTCTCGTTTTCAAAAGACTCAGTCCGTCATTTTTCGGGCAGGAACGAAATTTCTCTCCCGAAAGAAATATCGGAAAGACTTATCGGGCTTGCCTCTGCCGTTGTTTGCGCAAGGGGCAGAATAGGCGATGAAGGCGAGCATATAATAGACCTCAAAACGCCGAAAATCGGCTGTCATTACGATATAAACCTCCTCCTTGGTAACAGAACGGATTTCCCCTCGCCTATGATGACAACGCCGAAAAGCGCGGTCGATTCGCTCGGCAGAGGGTCTTTCCGCGCAGGTGCGGCAAAACAGGTGCTTGCAACAAGATACACTCTCAACCCCGAGGAAAACGGCGACCCCGCAAACCGCCAGTTTTATATATATGAAGACGGCAGGCAGATTTTTTATTCCGCAAACGTGCGGGAGAACGTCAAAACCGCAGTCTGCCGCCATATGAGAAACAGAACCGTCATCGAATACGAAACGGAATGCGGGCTGAAAATCAAGAGGACGATTTTCATTCTTCCGCAGGACAACGGCATGCCGGAGGCTACGGAAGCACAGATTATAAATATTGAAAATACGTCGGCAAACGACAGGACGCTCAAGGTTGTTGCAAGCGGCTGCTTCGGGCTTTGCTCGCCGGAATCGGCTATGAACGACATCATCTATGCAAGCGTCACCTGGGAGGGCGGCGTCACCTGCGAGAACGGTAAGCCAGTTTTCGTCACGCCTCACCCGAACCCGAAATATCTTTCTCCGCAGAAGCGCTTTGCAACTCTTATTTCGGGCGGCGAGTGCTTTGACGGTTACTGCACAAGCTATTCCGAATTCATCGGAAATGGCTCGCTTGAGCACCCCGCAGGTGCGGCAAGGCTTTCGTCAAAGAAAGCGAGAAAAACCGTGTCCTTCTTTGCTATGGAAAAGTCGGTCACCGTAAAATCGGGCGAAAAAGCGGAGCTTCTGTCGCTCGTCGGAATGATGACCGTCGCCGGCGGAGATGATGCGCCGTTCCTCTCCGCTCTTGAAAAGTTGCTTGAAAAATACAGAGCGGACGGCGCGGCGGAGGAAGCGCTCGAAAGACAGATAAAATTCCAGTCGGACTTTGCGTCATATATAAAAATATCATCCGGCGACAGACTCTTTGACACCTACACAGGCGAAAATCTGCCATTTCAGGTCTGTTATCAGTCGTTTGTGTCACGATCGTTTGCGTGGGCGCAGAAGGCTTTCCGCGAGATAGGCTTCCGCGAAATTCAGGATGTTGAAGCCGCACTTTATTATTTCGTTTCGATGGGCAAAAGCGGTCTCGTGCGCGAAATGCTTCTTTCGTGGGTTCGCAACGTATATGAAATGGGATATGCAAACCATAATTTCTATGAAACCGGCAAAGAACCCGGCGTCTGCTCCGACGACGGGCTCTGGCTTGCGCAGGCGGTTTACAGATACGTCACCCTGACGGGGGACACGGATTTTCTTCTGACAGAAGAGATCACAGCCGAGGGCACAAGCCGCAGAACCGTTTTTGAAACGCTACTGAAAACCGTCGAATACAGCGGAAAGATTTCCGTCGGTGCTCACGGCCTGCCTCTTATGGACAGAGGCGACTGGAACGACTGTCTCCGCCTCGATGCGGACTTCCTCCCCGGCCCCGAAAAGCAGGCAAAATACGCGGAGCAGCTAAGAAAAAACGGACAAAAATATGGCGTACCGTTTGAAAACGACCTCTCGGAAAGCGTTATGAACGCGTTCCTTCTGAAAATCGCCTATGACGAAATTTCGGAGCTTGCGGATATGATCGGAAAAGCAAGGGTAGCAGAAGGAATAAGAAAGAATTCAGAGGAGCTTACAGCAAAAATTCAGCAGAGCTGCTGGAAAAACGGATTTTTCGTCCGTGCGATGATAGGCGGAGGGAGAGGCGCGGGCTATCTCGGCTCCGCGGGCGACGGACTCAGCGCAGACGAGAGCATAGACGGCACGTACTATCTCAATTCCTTTTCATGGTCGATACTTTCGGGCGTTGCGACGGAAAATCAGATTTCCGAAATGCTCGGAAAGGTCAATAAATATCTTCGCACCGGCGCGGGACTGAAGCTCTGCACGCCGGCGGCGCTCGAAAGGCTGAAGGCGGGCAATTCCGCCGTCAACTATTTTCCTGGAGACAGAGAGAACGGCGGCGTTTTCAAGCACGCAAATATGATGGCAACCGCCGCAATGCTGAAAGCCGCAAAGCAGGTAAAAGACGAAACTCTCGCCGCTGCGCTTGCTTCCCTCGCATTTGAGACAATCGGCTTCATTTTGCCTTATAAAACTCTTGAAAATCCGTTCGTTCTGAAGGGCAACCCGCGCTACTGCACGCAGTACAACAACAGTCAATCCGGAGAAAACATCGGTCCTATGCTCTCCGGTACGGCGAGTTGGCTTGCGCTGACGCTCTTTGAAATGCTCGGCATTGAATATACAAAGGACGGCATTTCCCTTTCG
>ENA-ORMS01002774-ORMS01002774.1-human-gut-metagenome-genome-assembly--contig:-NODE-2774-length-12074-cov-4.081454_pt1 | contig 12074 bp, 20 predicted proteins | sample MGYA00242104_ERZ508997 | MGnify/ENA primary metagenome ERZ508997 (study PRJEB26280, sample SAMEA2338704) | human gut metagenome | biome: human gut; feature: human-associated habitat; material: faeces... | reverse complement strand
TAGCCGCCGATGTGGACCTTGTCGTAGATTTTCGAATCAAGGCCGGGAATGACGAAAGCGGGGCGAACACAGCCAACAACATTGCGGACATAGTCACCACGGTAATAGACAGAGCCGTCAATATAGACATAGGCAGCATAGTCCTGAATATAGCCGGGCGACCGGAGCCACCACCATTCTCCGCAAGCCAGTAACTCTCTGGGCAGTCGCTCTGCCCGCTCAATAGTAAGAAGCGTTATCTCCTTGACATATTCAAAAGGGATAGATTTAATCATTTATGCAAGGACCCTCCTTTTTTCTCAATTTTCTCAAAAAGTATGTAAGATTAAACCGGGAATAATTGTTTCTGTACAAACAAATCCACTTAACATAGAAAAAGAGCCCGTCCATAAGACGAGCTCCTTTTGTTATTCGCAGCAGTTTTCTGACAGATATGGTTTAATGTACTTGATGAAGATCTCCGCGATTTTCTTTGCCTGCACAGGATAGTGCATCACGATTTCGTTATAGATAACGTGTTGACAGTCGCAATTGGAATCACACGACAACGCATATTCGAGCTCTCTCATAATAGCGTCAAACACTTCATCCTTTGAGCCCGCATAGCAAGCGTCCTCAATTTTACCGTAGTCTATGTTGGATTTACCTATTCCGCAGCATTTCCAACATCCTTCCATAAATTCTTTGATGTTTGAAAAGGTTTTCTCTGGGTTAACAACCGAGAGTTTTGATAATTTATCGAGCAGATAGTCTTCATTGACTCTTGACATCCGTTTAATAAACGACTCACTTTGGGGAGTGGGCGTCCAGCTGCAAACAAAGTTTCCGCAATTGGACGAAATGTACAAATCGTATTTTTCGAGATCAAATACAAATCTCGCCCAGAGGCATGTTCCGTAGTCTTCATCTTCTTGCTCTTGGTGAAATTCTAAAACCATCATTTCGGGTTCGACTCTCTTAATTTTAGCCATTAAATTCTTACTCCTTTACAGTTTTGTTTTTATCCGTGCCGCTCCAATCTAACGCTTGACCGCAATCGCCGCAATATTTAGGCGCCGGAAGTTCATAAACAAAAATATCATCATCCGAAACACCCAAGTCGCCTCGACAGCAAGGGCATATGTAATAGCGATCTTCGCTTATCGGCTTCTCCGGTATCTGCTTCTCAAGAGCTTCTCTGATTAACTTGTAGCAATCTTTTGAAATACGCATTTCACAATCATCTGTGTTTCGATAAACTCGATTCAACACCTCATGAAGTGTATCTTCATAATCATGCATTATCAAGTACCTCTAATTCTTTCTTCAACGCTTCGATTTGCGCACGTTTTTTATCACGCCGTACTTTGTTGATTTTCTCTTTGGTTTTGTCTCCAAAATCTTCCAAGATTTTGTTGTAATCATCAATCAGCTTTTTGCCGTGTTCTATATCATAGATATACACATTGTTGGTAGGATCATAATCCAGAGGCTCATATGACTTCAAAATATTCATAAATTCATTCCACTCATTGCCAATAACATAATAATAGCATTCACTTACAAAAGCCAATCGACCACATGGCTCTTTCCAAATAACAAGTATCTCTTCCTTATTTTGATGATACCCAGTATGGCTATTAGCCAGTTGATATTCTCTACCAAGTTTTATTTGTCGATTCACTCTGAGATATCCATATTCGACTCTTGGATAACAACTATGATTTGTATCTAAGTCTATATCGAGTAGACTACTATACTCATAAAGAATTAGATTATTATTTGCAGTTCTGTCATCAGGAAAATACTTCAGATATTCCTTTATAGCTTTAATTCTGCTAATCATTTCTTCCATATTATTTCTTCTCCTTTAACGCTTTTTCAGCTTCTTCTCGGCTCAAAAACACCGTTTTACCAATGCTTGATATCGGGTATCTTGTGCCATTCGCAATAATGCTTAAAGGCATAACCCTCCCTGACCTGTTAATTTTCATGCTAATTTCGGTGACTTTTATGGGCGTAATTTCCCAATCGCTTCTGTTTTTCCTATAGTAGCCCCCACGAAAATAGTAAACTGTATCTCCAACCTTAGGCAGGCGCAACCACTCTGTGCGATCGTCATAGTTAGAGCAGTTTCCGTCTATGAGCGCCAACATACCTAATGAGTAGTGAATTTTGCAGACGCCATAATGTAAACAGTTTTCGCAATTCATAATAATCTTCCTCCTTAATAAAATCAAACACAATTTTTTTCAGATCCGCTCACATTAATCGCTGTCATTTTACTGCATTGATTACTCCTCCTTTTTTCTTTTCAATATCGCCATAAGTATGTAAGATTGGTCGCGGCGAAAAGAATTCTGTGCAGAAACAGAAAGGGAGCCGCAATATGCAGCCCCCTTAGATCGGATATTACATCACAAGTTTTTTGAGCAGACGATTTTCTTTCAGGATCTCATCAACATTTCTTAAAAGTTTTTCCATTGTTGTACCCTCTGTTTCGGAAGATGACATCGTTTCCGATGCGACATTTTTTCCTACTGTCCTTTTAAGCTGTTCGTTTTCCGCAAGCAAATCATCGATACTGTGCAGCAGCTTCCCAATTATAGCCTTAGCTTCATCGGCAGAACAGTCCTCACAGAGAGTAATATCCTTGCCTCTGTACTCTGTTGCTTTAATAGGAGCGCCATCAATAATGCACTGTTTATCATCGGGTGCAATCAAGAATGAAGATCCGTTTGAATAAATCGCTGTCTTTTCAGCGCCGGCATAATTCTTCAGCTTGTTAAACGCGAAGAAACACTGCGGTATGCTGAAATGCTCATTATCAATAAGCATACTGAGTGTGCCTTTAGGGAAGTAGTAGAAATTTCTTCCGAAGTATTGATGCAGATCCTCTTGGTACTCACAATTACAACCAAAGGTATTGTACAGCGGCTCTATAAGCACATACGACTTATCATCGTCAATCACAACGGTCATACGAGAAAGCGGCATGTTGCTCTCTGCAAGTATCTTTCTGATTTTTCCGATAAGCGTAGGCGCGGCAACAGCAGCTATTTTCTGATATTTGCTGATATCAACCGTACCAACAGACTTCGAATAGTGACATCCGTTCGGCAGCTTCAGTTCGCTTTCGACATCTGATTTGATATGTATAACCGTTCGATTTTCATATCTGTCAACTGCATACTTTGTGTCAAAAAAGTCTTCATATCTTTTCGAAATGACCGCCGGCAGTCTCAGTCGCATATTGCTGTCGGGACTCTCATAACAAAGCATATCATCGCTCAATTCATCGACTCCGGTAAGAACCATGGAATCTTTCAGACACTCAACGGAAACGTAGGGTTTATCAGTCTTAAAATAAACAGATCCGATGTTCGAATCCGGATATAAACGCCTTATAATTGCGTACTTATTGTAATCCTTATATGATGACATTTTATTTTCCTCCTGATTTAGCTTTTACCAGACCACAGCTACGGCTATCTGTGCAATATAGCGAGACATATCTTTTTTGCTGTCTCTGTTGTACTTGCGAACGAAATGTTCGTTGTGGGTTTCGAAATACGCCTTGTCAAGCCTGTTTATCTGCTTACAAGCATATTCGAGTCTTTTTTCCCACTCACGACCTTCGGGCATGTAGTTTTTATCCATGGCGAGCTGAACAAGCTCCTTGACATTGTGCAGAAGATTTTCGATCTCCTTTTCATGTCCGTTATGCTGAAGCCAAACAAATGCGTTTTTAATATTTTCGATATTCATTATCTTTCCTCCGTTCTTTTAAGCATAGTTTCGATTTCCTTCTGGAATTCACCGTAGAGTCCGCTTTTAGCGATAATCTCCGCAGCCTGCATGATCTTATCGGCAGAACTGCCTACATGTTCGACAACAAAGCTCTGCAATGCGGGTAATGTCTCAGAGCAATTCTTACAAACAAGACCGCGAGTAGAATTCTCGCCGATGCTGTGAATGGGTTTCCCGCAGCAGGAGCATGTTTTTATAGGCGCTTCAAAGATGAATTTCTTTTTCTCCTTGTCATAGTGTGTCGGCAGGCTGTCACCGGCAGCTATTCCGAGATACCTGATGAAATGTATCGGTATCTGAAAATTAGCATTATGCGCGGGCTTTGCCAAAAAAGTAACGTCAAAGCTATCGTTAGCTTTATAGCCGAACGATTTACCATACTTCTCAGCAAAGGCTTTTTTCATGGGTTTAAGACCTTTTGGTTTCCTTTTGGGACAGGAAAGCTCAATAAAGCTCTCACTCTCGGACACCTTGACTCTCATAACAAACCACGGCATCTTGTCTCTGCTTTTTTCACACTCTTTAAGCAATTTCCCGGTTATTTCCGTGAAATCGAGCGGAGAAAGAAACAGCTTATACTGGCTCGTTATCATACCTGTCATTTTGCCTATACTCTTACCGCAAAGCTTTTTTTCCTCTTTCGTTGACGGCAAAACATAATAGCTTCCGTCTCCGATATCAAAAGCGGAAAAAGCGCCGTCCGGAACGGATTTAATAACGCCGTCCTTAACTTCTTCGAGCGACCTTGCATAACGCCAAGGTTCTTTGGTGACGACAAAACCGGCAGAATCTTTGTCGGGTGAACGATACACCTTGTATCCTTCGGTTAATCCCGAAAAAGTGAAATACACGTTTCTGCCATGGCGTACCGTTTTTCGACCGACATACTGACGGTTACGGTTGAGTTCTGCGATTTTCTCTTCGAAATACTGTTTACTGTGCATACTTAGCACCTCCAAAAAATACTAATCACCCGGAGGCGCTATGGTAATATCCAATCATGAATACTCCACAACGTCTCTGAATGATCAGTCAAAGTATGTAAGTTTAAGCATGCCCGTAAAAAAAAGACCCGCTGCAACAACGCAACGGATCTTAATCAATGTTCACTTTCTGTTCACTCGGTCTCTCTGTGCCATTCAAAAAGCGTAGTTCTTGTTGTGCTGCCATCTTCATTCCTGCAAATTTCCGCTATTTCAAGGCGGCTGAGTTTCTTCGCCTTTTTTGGAGCCGGTTTGGATATTGAGCTTTCATCAGGGATACACTCCATAGCCTCTCGGTACGCTTCCTCATATGTTGCATAGTAGTCAAGCACCGAAGGAACGATCCTCTCGTCTGGGTATATCAAGAGCCTGTACTCTTTCTTGGGCAATTCATTCTTAACAAGTCTGACGATATTGTTATCACTCATTTTCAAAACCTCCATATATATTATGACTCAATGCGTGTATCGAGTCAAGCAATTTTTCTTATTGCATCATCGAGCTTGCACACCTCTATTGCCGCTTTTGTGACCTCAGGAGAGTCGCTCCAAAGTTTTTGACCGTGTCCGTTAGCCATTCTTGCAGCTACGCTTTTGGGAATCGCACACAAGTTTTCCGGAGAGGCGTTCAGCCTGTTATTATCTAACGTCACAACCATATATCCGCATGGAATCTCACCGTGCTCTTTTTCGTATTCTAAATCGATTTCCCGCCGCCAGTCCTTATAAAATCCTCCATTCGACATACCGACCTTAATATATTTGTATCCGTTGACAACTTTAACAGAACCGATGGGTTTTCCATTGTTTGCACATATGGCAGAGCGACACTTTTTCGATTTCTTAATGCCTAACTTCTTTGTTGTAGTTCGGACGCTTCCTGAACTATGCTGAGAGGCAAACTTTTCGTTTAGCGCAAGAGTGAGCGCTTCGGTTGATAGATCTGAACCGTATTTACGCAGAAAATCATACTGTTCTTTTGTGTACGGCTCGCTCACTTCACCATCCCCCGAATCGCGCTGTTGTTCAGTTTACCTTCTGAAACCAGCTTCTCGGTTCTCAAAACAACGTCTGCATTGTTTATCATCTGCTTTGCCAGACTTGAAACCGTTTGAGCGATTTCCGCTATCGCCTTTTTCTCTTCCGAAGTCTTGCCTTTGTCCGTTAACATCTCGATCTGTTCTCCAAGCTTCTTCTGCAGTTCAACCAAAGTCATCATTCGCATCTCCTTATCGGTTTTGTTCACTGAAAATATGTAAGAATTTTTCGGGCACTCGTGTTTCTGCACAAGAAAACCAAAGACAAAGCGAGCAGTATTTTTTATCGCCCGCTTTGAGCTTCATATAATTCAGTGCCTGCGAAATGTTATTAATTGCACCAATAAGCGCCTGAAAATCGAAATTAATTTCACCTTTTTTCAATGTTGCGAACGGATAACATATTCGTTGACGCTCATCATATATTCCTCAATTCGATCAATGTCCGGTTTAGCCGGAAGAGTAGTGTTTTCTCTTGCGTATTTGAGCCGTTTTTCGTACTCTGAAACGAGTTCAAAGAATTCCGGCTTGAATGTGTCGTCTTCATTTCGAAACACGCCGTTTCTTATACTCAAAAGAAAGTCTCTGTCATTCTCGCGATATGTGCAGATCTCCTCTCTTTCGAGAATATCAAAGCACATTAAGTACAGCCTTATGAGGTGCATGGCATGTTTATTGATACGGGCACTGTCCTTTGAACATGTCGAGTCATTCGACTTAAGAGCATCTTGGAGCTTTCGCAATTGATGTAGTGCATAACCGCCGAATGTATCTGCCGCTTTTTGTGACAAAAACATCCTTCTGTTGTCAAGCAACTGTTTTCCTATCTCTGTGATGTATAAATAGTGTTCCGGCTTGCATCCGAGCATTTCAATGATATTGGGGTTACAATTCATGAGAAGTCTGATCAGTTTGTTAAACCCATAAATCGTGGTATCAGTTTTCGAGTCGATCACTTGTTCAAAACACGATAAACCTATCAAATCACTTTTCCGATTTAGAGCGCAGCCACGAATATCAATATCAGAGGTTTCGGTGCTTGTTCCATATGCATAACTTCCGCCGAGAGCCAGCAAAATGATTTTGTCTCTTAAATGCGGATCATTTCGCAAAAAATCATAATGTTCGGTTTCGACTTTGCCCTTGATTTCTTCGATTTTCATCAGTAGTCACCTATATTCTTCTTTTGCGGCGCTAACATATTTTCCTGAGCGATAGACAGGCTCCATTCTCTGTTCTGCGACATCATCGCGAAACACAGTGCTGTATGGGACCTTATATGCAAACCGTCCGGCGAAATAAACAATACAGTCTTCACCGTCTACCATCGGCATGAGGACATATGTTGTTGCAGTTGTTGTCCCCCATATCTGAGGGAATATATACAGTTCGAAAGCGCCTTTGCTTAAAACTCTCGGATTGTCCGGATCGTTAACTCTGTACTGAATATCTTCATCTATTGCGAGGAGTTCTCTTGCCATTTTTGTGAATTTTGACATGTATTACGCTTCTCCTTTCTGACATATTCAATTTCCTTTCTCATAAGTTTTCTGATATTAATGCGTTTCCGCAAGTAATTCTGTCGCTATCTTCTTCCTTGCTGGGGACAAACACAATTACATCCCAGCCTTCAGCAACTAATGGCCGTTCAAATTTTCTATACACATCATAATCGGTATAAGATGTGGTAACATCAAAGCCATTGGCCACTGCCGAATTTGTCTCATGGATAGGTGTGATTTTGACAATGAACTTATCCTTATCAAACAATTTAGAAAGCCGCTTCGCATTAAGAATGGTTTTTGCAGTAACAGCAAAATTCAAAGTATATTTTCTGCCTTTTGGCATAGGCAATTTAGCGGCGAGAGTGGATATTTCATCCAGACTCAAGCTCATTCCATTGAACTGGTCATTCCTTTGCCCATCATCAGTGCTATTGATGCTGAATTGAAGTCCAGCTTCTCCGTTATATTCTTCATTCTTAATTTCACACCACTTCATTATAAATTCTTCGAGTCTCTCATTAGACTTGGGAAGCATAGTGGAAACAACAGGATGGATTGTTCTTGCTTTAATATAATGATTTACGAGAGGCCGCAGCGTATTGCTTGTGAAATCAAGCACATTGAAGTTGAATGTCGGTTCTCCCATTCTTGCAAAGTGAACATTGAATCTGTCTGTATGGTCTACAGTTTCTCCCTGAAGGATTGTTTGAACTTCGTATGACAAATCTTCAGCAGAAGCGTTCCCATAGTAGCCAAATCGGGGACAATCACAGAATTTGCATTTCATTGGGCATCCTTTTTGTGAGCTGACCGTAGCTACCCATTTTTCGGTAAGGTCAACCTCTTTGTTCGCAACGCCATTGATTTCCTTATGTAAACCGAGAAAATCAGCCTTGATATTGTTCTCCTTGCCATAATCGCCAACGGTGAGGAATTCTAATTTACGATCTGAGTCAACATAAATTTTGCCTGTATGTGTCCTTGCAATTTTCAATTCTATTTTGCCTCCTTTAACACCTCAGGGTTATCATAGATATTGCCGATAACCTCAAACTCTTCCGAATCATAATCAAATGTTGTAAATTTCATGCCCGCTCGCCCGATAAAACTTGCGAGACCGTTATCATAGCCAATTTGATAAATGCACATTTTGCCGAACCAAAATCTCTTTACTATATCGCCTTCAAAAATCTTTGTGCCGTTTTTATCTTTCAAACCTGTGTATTCTCCGACTGTCTCAGGGAAAACCTCAATCATTGTCGTGATGTATTTGTCGATGCCACTCCTCACCTGAATTGCCATCACACAAATATAGTATTTGCCGTGACTTACGACTAACGAGCCATATACGAAGCCGTTTTCGCAGTCATCTTCGCACAGTTCCCTGAGCACCTCATATTCTGCCTCGTTTTTTGGTCTACCTCTAAAAACAAATTCACGCATTTTCTTCACCTGCTTTTTCTATACACTCTCTTATTCTGCTTTCGCTGTCAAAGGGATTAGAATAGATCTCAACCCCAGTATGAGTATCATAACCTTCACATTCGATTTTGTTTTTATCAAGCCACTCATCGACAATGCTGCATTTCTCGTCAAGCAAGTATGCGTATTTTGTTCTCATTCTCAGAGCATCGTCAATGTATTTGGGGATTTTCATTCACAATCACCTCATCTATCATTCTTACTTTGAGGCCGCTAATCGTTATGATTGGCGGTTATTTCTATCTCTTGCGGCTGAACGGAACATCATTAACAGCATCTCTGAGGTTGGTTTTGTTCTATCTTGTCGATGTGCTTTTTTGTGACACACCAAGCATGTATTTTCAGGTGTAGGACAATATACTCCTATTATCCAAGGTATTTCTTTCTCAACGACCAAATATACATCTTCCGGCATAACATAATAGTTAAAATCACCAAGAAAATTATGACCATTGGGAGAATGAAAATCTTCCACCGAAGATTTAATCTCATAGCAGTAAAAATCTCCTTTTTCTATACCTGATACACTATTATTCAACGGTTTAAAGCGCATATAATCTACTCTTTTTGCAGAATGACTATAATCAAATGTTACTTCTTTAGCCCAGTAGATTCGTGTGTCTTTGTGTGGGTTAATATGTTGTTCGGTTAGTTTTGATAGCATTTGAGTTATTTCGGGTCGAGTATTTTGCATGATCTTAGTCTCCATCGTTCAGCTTATCGAGGTTCGGTTTGTTTCCGTTTAGGTATCCTTTCTGATATCTATAGCATATTTATCTGTATAATCATCTGCATAAACAAGAACTTCCATCAAGTTTGGGCACCAAGCGACGCCAAAAATGTTATTGGTTGAATGTGCGTTCCTTATAATCACCAAATCTTGAAGCCAAACGCCATCGCCGTTTTCAATTCCGACAAAAATTTCATTTCGAAAATTAGGGTCTTGATTTTGTTCTGCCACCAGTTTAAGACCATTAGGTAAGTCTATGGCAATTCTTTCGTTTTCTTTCTTCATACAAATCTCCTTAATTAAAAGTGGTAGTTGTTTGTGTTCAAATCCACAAAGTCTTCATACAGTCACATTCGGGAATCTTAGTTACTCTTTCCCATTTCAGCCTTAATGAATTTAAGACGTCCTCGACGATTTCATCGTAATTCTTGTCTTCACAAGCGGTACTTTCGAAATAACTGCAGAATCCGTCCTCTATTGTCTTGATATCCTCATTTGACCCATACACAACTGCGATCTCTTGCCACCATGGATAAGAATAGTCTCCCGTTTCAAAATTAAACACAAATAAGATTTTCATATCGCTTGCCACTTCGTACTCCTCCTTTTTTTGAGCTTTTCGCTCTGCAGATAAAGTATGTAAGATTTAGTTCGCAGCTCGTGTTTCTGAATAGAAAAAGACGGCCAAAGTACTTTGACTTCAGTCGTCTGTAAAATTAATTGAATTTTTGTTGGAACCCTTATATATTGAAAAAAAAGAGTTGGGATAAAAAGCGGCGCAGCCTGCAAAGACTGCACCGTTTTCAAACTTGGTGTTTTATGACCCACTTGACCATATCTTCAAATTGCAATTTGCCGGCAGCAACATTCAGTATCAAGTCCGACAATTCTTCTTGTGTGTACTCAAGTTCGATTCCGTTTAGCGATAAAAACAGAAGCATAATGTGCGCACCAATACGCTTGTTTCCGTCAACAAATGCATGATTGCAAATTAAGCCATAGCCAAGACGCGCCCCCTTTTGCTGCAGGGACGGAAAGTTATCGACATCTCCGAACCCTTGAAACGGCACATTCAAAGCCGAATCTAACAGCCCTTCGTCACGCAATCCGACAGAGCCGCCAGTCTCACGAATTAATTCGTTATGGATCATGAGGATTTGTTCTTTTGTCAGCTTTTTCATTTCGCAAGAACCTCATATGCTTGCCTGTTTTTAGCAATCAATCGTTTTGAAATCGACATGACATCTTCGTCAGATGCCGCCTGTTCTTTTTCCGCCTGACCAAACTCAATAATAAGATAACGGGGAACATTGTTTTTCAAAATAACTGCTGAACCATTTTCGTCAACAAGCCTTGCTACTTTTGAAAAGTTCTTATTTGCCTCCGTGATGGAAATGAGATTGTTTGTATTGATGTTCAATGATATCACCTCTGCTTATATTATACACTATCAATAGGATAAATTCAACCTATTTTGAACAACTTTAACTTTTGTTTTTTCATTATTAAATAAAAAAGCCGAGTTCAAGACTCGGCTTGGCCCCCAATGCCTGCAAGCGGACTTGCAAACTTCGGGCAGCTCTGTTGATTCCATTTAAAAAAACGGAAGCACGGAGAGTTCTTATTCGGGAAACTCGGTGGATGCCTTCGACACCCTCCTTTCAACTCTCTTAGCCCGATTTTTAACATACTTCCGTTGTTTGAACTGAGTGCTCAAGGAAGCCGGGGACCAGCTCCGACTCCCTTGAGAAGTATGCATCCGAAAACACATACCCCAATTAATAATAACCATCAGCTGAAAGATGGTCGGGACAGAGGGATTCGAACCCACGCTCTCGTGGTCCCAAACCACGCGCCTTAGCCAAACTGGGCTATGCCCCGATGTCTGAATTATTTGTATACATTCATGCTTTTAAGAGGTCATATGTCAGTTACCCTTTGTGGATAAGACAATAGCAATAATCCACAAGTTAAACAAAGCCTGTTTTCGCAATTAGCCGGAAATAAAATTGCTGTTCATCGACACAACAGATGGCTGACTTCTTTAATAGACCAGTCGCTTACAGGCCGTTGCAAACCGGACAGGATAAAACCGTAGACCTTGGCGGCGGCTGCTATCTGACTCAAAAAGAGCTGACTTACAGGACAATCAACAAATTTAAGCGCTTTGTTCCTGCAAGCAAGCCAAATCCCGAAAGAAAGAAAGAAGAATAGCCCTAACGCGAAAACAGGCTTCTCTGATTTCTGAGGGAATTTATGTGGACATATAAGAAATCAGCAAACAGTAGTCCATGGAGCCGACAGCCCGACTTGAACGGGCAACCTGCTGATTACAAATCAGCTGCGCTTCCGATTGCGCTATGCCGGCTTGCCTTTTCGCCTTCCGCACTGATAAAATAACAATGCGGAAGGCTTTGCTATTGGTGACGCCAACGGAACTCGAATCCATATTGTCGCCGTGAAAGGGCGACGTCCTGACTTGTCAGACGATAGCGCCACATTCGCCCCGCCGTTTTTCAGACGGGGCTTTGTTAAATTAGAGTTCAAGC
>ENA-ORMS01002767-ORMS01002767.1-human-gut-metagenome-genome-assembly--contig:-NODE-2767-length-12094-cov-2.269208_pt1 | contig 12094 bp, 7 predicted proteins | sample MGYA00242104_ERZ508997 | MGnify/ENA primary metagenome ERZ508997 (study PRJEB26280, sample SAMEA2338704) | human gut metagenome | biome: human gut; feature: human-associated habitat; material: faeces... | reverse complement strand
AATGATGGAGAGGATATACAGTACAGCGGAGACGATGTAGTTGTAACCCTTGTAGCCTTCCTGAACTGCCATGGCAGCTGTTCTTGCACCGAAAACGGTGAAAATGGAAGAGAAGTTGTTGGAAGCAATAAGAATGTACAGCGCCAGTGTACCAAATCTCGTGAAGCCGTAGCCGCACAGCATAGCCATAGCCAGGAACAGCGTCAGACCAGCATAAACGATGATGTACAGATAGTCCATCGCACCAAACTGCAGATAGGAGAATATCAGCTTGTCATACATCAGCACAGCGATCATTGTTACAACGAAGCTGAGCACGATGGAGCCAACGCCGATGAGCAGTGCGACAGCGGGCTTCTTGTTGCTCTCGTCGATCTTGAAGAAGAGCTTCTTGCCCATGTTCTTGTATGCGTAGAATGCAAGTGCAGCGCCTGCAACGCATGCGAGTATCAGGAATACGGTAGCGATCCACCACTTGGAGGTCATACCATTGTTTGCGAGCCATGCGGTCGCGTTCTCGTCGCCGGACTTTGCAAGAGCCTTGTTGGGGTTGTAGGTCTTAACCACCCATGCAAATCTCTCAATGATGGCAACGACATCAGTCAGCGCGATGGAAGCGCCGAAAGCAGCGTAATAGATAAGCGCCCACTCGCCCTCGCGTACATAGAGGATAGAACCGATCAGTGCAACGCCGATGAGCAGGAGCAGAATAATTCCCTGCGGGATAGCGGTGTTGTTGCTGCCGCCTACCCAGCCGGTGATTATGGACCAGTCGCCGCCCTGCAGTGTAACGCTGCCATAAGCGGAAAGAGCAAACTTTGTGAACACTGCAACTGCAGTCATGCCAACAAACAGAATACCAGCGGTAACGGCGCGCTTGCGGGTCTTTGCGCGCTCTTCAGCGGTGTGCATCATGTCGTCCGCGTATTCAACCGAGCTCTCATATACGCAGAATGCGCATGCGACAACGCAGATAACAGCGTCGATAACGCCGAACGCCTTGATGGAATTTCTGTAGGTGAGATTAGCAAACGGAATGAGCAGCGGAACCAGACCGATAACAGCCTTGGCGCCGAACACTGCTATCAGATAGGACTTGGCGAACGCAAATCCCTTGTAGTAGCAGAAAGAAAGCACCAGAAGAATACCTGTGATAACAAGATAGATCAGTATGATATTAACGATAGTGTCGCACAGGGTGAGAATGATCTGGTTGTTAGCTATCTCAGCTTCAGAAGCGAAAGTCTTGCCGAAAAGCTTAACGATACAAGCCTTGCCTTCTTCGTTATATGTATTGCACTGAGCGTAGACCGGGTTGATGAAGAGCGGCTTCATCACCAGAAAGAACGTAACAACAGCTTCTATAACAGCGAAAACAGCCATGCCGATGCCGATTTTCTTGTACATCGGTGAGGAGTTTCCAGCTGCGGCGTTGTTTACTGCGGCAGATGTCATTGAGTAATTCCTCCCTAAATTCAGAACGGTGCAGGCGCATTTCCCCGGCGCACTGCCCCATGCTATATAATTCTATTAAATTATAACATATTCCCACCGGATTTGCAAGCCGCAGTCCGGAAAATCGCGCATGCGCTTTCACCAAAATTTGTTGAGATTATTTGTGCAAAACACAGATTTTACTACTAATCGTCCACATCTGCCGTGAAAACGTTGCCAACGTCGCTGCCAAGGGAACATGTATATACAAATTCTACAACATCACCCTCATCAAGGGTGAAGTAAGCCGCAGATACGTCGGGAAATTCCCCGTTGACTTTATACAGCCAGCCGCTCAGTTCACCGAAACCAAATTCCTGTATATACCCTATGCCCCGGACATATGTCCCATAAACGCTGCCGGTGTAATCCACGCGCACATGCTGCTCCCTTGCGGCGGCAGTCAGCGCGTCGAATGCCGACGAGCCCTCCTGCAGAGCCACCTCGCACTGCTTTATCACCACGCCGTCAGATGGTATCACGCCGCGCGGGTTTACGTCCTCCGCGATGAGCTCCATATTTGAGAGCGCCGCGGTGCAATCCGCGGAAACCGTCACACGGAGCGGTCCCGCGGCGCCCTGCGCGTAGTATTCCTGCGGGGTGCGGATATCCAGCAGCCACACTCCCCCTGCTGCCGCAGCAAGAAGCAGCGCGGGTATCAGCAGCTTCTTACTGCGCAGGAAAAAAAACACCATGCACGCCGCAGCGCCCGCTCCGAAAAGCAGCGAGAGGATAAGCCTTATGTGCTTCCCCGTCAGCCCGCTGGTGATTTCCTCCACCGCCTGTGAAACCTCTATGGAAGCCTGCTCCGTCTGTGCTTCTGCGGTTTCGGTTGTGGTGATATCCGCGCCCGGCAGCGCCGATATTCTGCCGAAAAGCGCCTCACTGCGCTCCGAAAGCGCCAGCGCCGTGAATGCTTCCAGCGCCTGGGCAGTGGCTATCGCATTCGCTTCCCCGCCGGGGAGGTGCGCATAGCCGCCGTCGCGACGATAACTTATAAATACGTCCATAATTTCCCTCTTCTAATCTTTTACCATTGTGTAGCACGGCACGTCGAATACGCCGGGATATTCTCCCGTGATGCGAAAACCGAGCTTTTGATACAGCTTCCATGCGCCTTGATTTGCAATGACGCATTCAAGATGGCAAGTGCCTTTGTCCTTTATCGTTTGAGTTATGAGTTTTGACGCAACGCCTTTGTTTCTGAATTGCGGGTCGACGGCAATGTTTGCAACGTAAAATCCGTCCTTATCCTCCGCCATTTTGGCGTAATAGTCCGAAAAGATCCTGTGAGTGCGCTCGTCGCACGGCACGTTTGCCTCTTCGAATGCTTTGCGGATATGCTCCTCGTTTTCAATGACGGGGGAGCAGCACGAAACGAGTACGCCCGCAATACGTCCGTTTTTTGCAACCGCAACCGTGATATTTTTTTGGTTGTAAAGCGTGGGTAACGACATCATTTTTGCAATGACCTTTGCGCCGTCCTCCGCGGAGTCGAACCAATATGGATAGATGTATTTGTCCGTCATATAAATGAGATTTGCCACTTGCAATCCTGCATGGGACGCACGACGATCTCGTCGTTTACGGCAACTTCCGCGTCTACGAATTTGCGGAACGCAGCATATTCGTCTTTGGATATTTCACGCGGATAGGTGAGTATTTTCAGATATAAATCGGCGTCGCCAAGGTGATATTTCGCTTGCAAATGCTCGTGCGGATTCATGACGAAACCACTTCTTTGATAAAAGCGGTATCTGCGTATGCTCGTATCGTCGCAAGGCGGCTCGATTTCAAGAATAACGGTTTTTTGAGATTGCTCTTCGAGTATGCCGAGGGCGGCGGTTGCTTTGCCTTTGCAACGAAGTTCGGGCAAAATGGCAAAATGTTCGAGATATACGAAAGAGTCCGTTTCCCAATACAGCATAATGCCTACGAAACCGTCCTCGTCCGTGATAAAATCGAAGTGATAAGCAGGGTTTTGCATGATGCGTGCCTGCTCTAAATCGTCCCTTCTTTCCAACACCGGAAAAGCCTCTTCGTAAAGAGCTTTGGCGGCGGCATAATATTTTTGATTTTGTTCGGATAACCTTTCAAGTTTCATTTTTTCCTCGTACGCATCGCAACTTCGTTTGTAGCAAGACGAAAATCGTCAAAATGCGGAAGTATTGAACAACTTGTATACAATTTTAACATATCAAAACAAGTTGTGCAATAAAAAGTTTAAACGGCAACGGTCGGGAGTCAAAAAAAATATCGGCGTCGTTGCGACGCCGATATTTTTGCACAAAACAATGCGCAAAGGAGGGAATTGGGATCGATTAGCCAAGCACGTAAGCAAACGATGCTGCCGTGTTTGCACAAGTGATCATCGTGAACAAAAGAGTGTTGATGATTGCGCCGAGCCATACGTTGCCGGTTTTCGCAGTCATTCTTCTTGAAATAACGGTTGCTATTGCAAGAATCGGAACCATCGGGATGAGTACGATGTAGCCTAGAGCCATGTCTTTTTGCCACAATACACCGGATGTTGTAAATACGCCGTATTGAATGGATATCATCAAAAGTACTCCGACGATGTTGAAGAATACGTTGATGAGTATGGTTGCCCATTCGGGGAGATTCTTTGCGCGGAAACCTTCGTTGAAGAGTGCGCTTACGCAGAAGAATATGCCGAAGAAGAGTGCGTATCTCATCATCGTGGGGAGCATTTCAACGTTGAACACCTTGATTGCAAGAGTCCAGATTCTGAAGTCCACGGTCCAGATTTGCCAGTTGATATAAGTGACGACGTATACGCTTGCAACCGCGATTATGCCGAGCAACAACGTTTTTGCAAGACCGGTTACGCCCGTTTGTATTCTGCCTGCCGCAAACGGATTTTCGGTGTGTGCGGGTGCGTTTTCTTTGTATCTGAAACGATTTACGATGCCGTTGACTGCCCAAAGGAACAGCACGACCGCAAGCGCGAATAACGCGGTGCACACTGCCCAGACGCAAACCCAGTTGGTTGTGTCTTGCGGATAGAGTTGCGTGTTGGGGAAGAATTTCTTGCCGAATTCCGTGCAAATCGGTTGAATCGTAAGACCGGAGAAGATTGCAACCGCAATTGCGCCGATCCAATAGGTGAGGTGTTTTTGAACGCCGTGCAAAGGAGCGGATTCGATTGGCTTGTTGCCAACCCACACCATTTCGCCGTTTTCGTTTGCAACTTGCTCACCGACGGCAATGGTCTTGAAGAATCTGGTTTTGAGGAGAAGTCCTACGAGAGGGAAGATCATTGCGATAACCGCAATAAGACCGAGAAGCGAGAACATCTCTTTAACCCACCACGTTTGGTGGCTTTCTGCAATATATTTGTGTCCCGAGGGAGTGCCGAATGCGTTGTAGAAGAAGTTCACTACGGCGTTTGCGCCTTCAACGGATTCGTGGTTTTGGGGGTGTACGCCTGCGATTTCATAAATCGCACGGAAAGTTCCGTCAACGGCTTCGCCGCCTTGAGGCGTGACAAGCACGCCGCCATCGGCAGTTTGTTTGTAGATGCCTTTGTTTACGATTGTATCGTCGGTGCTAAGTCCCAAAAACTTTTTGGCGGTTGCGGTGCTGAGATAATCTCTTGCGATTGTGCCGCCGTTTTCTTTAGTGGTGAAGAAAAATTCGTCGTCTTTAGCTTTGAGGAAACCGACCGAGACGTCGCTGCTTGCGCCCATAAACGAACTCCATGCTTGCATCAAGCCTGCCGAAACGATGCCGACGTTCTTGTCTGCCGCAAGCGTTGCCGCCGTCGTGTAACCGCCCATGGAGTGTCCCGAAATACCTATTTTCGATTTGTCTACTATGTCGAGGTTGTAAAGATATTTTGCGGAATCGTATAAGCCGTTTGTTGCCATCATGGCATTTTGCGAGCCGCTGTTGTCATAGTTGCCGTGTCCTTCGCGGTCAACAGTAAGCACGATGAAACCTCTGCGCGCAAGTTCGATTGCGTTTTGGAGTTGCATTTCGCGGTTGTTGAGATATCCGTGCGTGAGCACGACTGCGGGGAGCGGATTTTCGGCACTTGCGTTGTTTGGCACGAACAAGATGCCCGAAACGACCTTGCCTTTGACCGCTGTTTCGGTTTCGACGGTTGCGCCGTCTTCTCCTACAGACGTGGTTGTGATGCTTCCGGTGTTCGTTTCGTCTCTGAGATCGGTCACTTTTACGGTGAATCCGTCAGATTGAACGCAAGACGCACAGAAGCTGCTTACGAAAATAACAAGCAGACAAACGACAAGAAAAATAAGGTTGACCTTATTCTTTTTGCAGAAAGACGCAATACTGTTTTTAACGTAATCCATAATTTTTCTCCTTATATATATTTTTTTTGAACTGATTTTCGGGACGATTGCGTTCGGTTGCCGTTGCGCACCGTCAACTTAAATATACAATTTGTGCAAAATGTTTTCAATTGACATATTTGTGCGATTGGTGTAAAATTTAATTGTAAAATTTAGACTACAAAATGTAATCTAATTCATGAAAAGTACAATTTCGAGGTGAACCATGGCAGGCAGATTTGAAGAATTTATTGATATAGATAAATTCAAAAAAGCATTGCAATATGCCGCGCAAGCAACCGGAATTGCATTTTCGGTGCTCGATCCGCTTGGAAACACTATCATAAAACCGATAAACGAGGCGGAATTTTGCATAGCGGCGCGACACAACAAAGCGGTTTGCGACAAGTGCGTGGATTGCATAGTACATTCCGCAATAGCGGCGGCAAAAAGCAAGAGGACGCATTTTTTCAAGTGCCAATACGGCATTTTGGAGTTTGTCGTGCCTATTTTTATCAACGGCGAATACGTTTCCGCAGTATGCGGAGGCGAAGTGCGCACCGACATTCACGATTGCGCCGACTACGTATATCCGCAAGAAGAGTTTGACGACAATCTGAACGAGCTTTACGAAGGCTTGCGCACGGTCGAAAGAGAAAGATATCTTGCGGCGACAAAGCTTATTGAGATGATGGTCAAAAATTTGTCTAGCTTGGACGTTATGCTCAAAATCGCAAAAACGAGCGCGGATACGCGCAAAGTGGACGAAAGAGTGAAAAAAGCCGTCGAATATATTCAGCAAAACTATTCCAAAAAGATTTCTATGGCGCAACTTGCCGATTTGTCGTGCGTAAGCGAAAACTATTTTTCAAAACTTTTCGTTAGGGTTATGAAAACAAGCGTAAGCGATTATATTGCGTCGTATCGCATTGAAAAATCGAAAGAGTATCTGCTTCAAACCGATTTGAAAGTGAGCAAAATTTCGGAAATGGTCGGCTTTGAAGATCCTGCGTATTTTCATCGTGTTTTCAAAAAATATACGGGTATGACGCCTCACGAGTTCAGGGACGCCGCAAGAGTTTGACGAAAAGACGAGCAGATAAGTCGAAAATGGCGTATGATTGTCGATAAAAAATTAAAGTTAAACGACAAAAACGACATAATATATGGAAAAAACGTCGTGCGTGTGTTAAGATATAGCAAACAAAACGTAGGTGAAAAACATGAGTATCGTTATTTGGCTGTGCTTTGCAATTATGATTGCAATCCTTGCAACGTCGATAGTGAATATCGCAAGACGCGGCAGGGCGGATAGGTTGGAATATTACAAAAATTACAAAAAGGGCAAGTTCTGGGCGATTTACTTTGTCGCGATTCCTCTGTTCTATCTTGCGAACAAGTTTAACGGTTCGGCGGCAGACGAGGCGTTTTTCGACGCGGTGAAGTCGAGTGTGGATTTGGTTGTGTTGAAGTATGATTATTCCGCCGTAAAACCGCTTATGGAGGCAAATTCCGCTTTTAAGGCGGTTATGTGGTTGTGCTTCGTTATGGTTGCGCTCAACGCAAGCTTTTTGGCGGTTACTATCGTGTACAGAAGAGTGCTCAATCACGTTTGGAAAGAACGTGCCAAAAACGCAAAGAAGTGTTTCGTAGTGGTCGGCTTCAATCCGCAAAACAAGAGCATAGTCAAATCCATTGCGAAAAAAGGCGAGAGCGCAAACTGCATCGTCGTGGCAAAAGAAGTGAACGAGGATTTGAAAAAGTTTGCTTTTGTCGAAAAGGTTTCGTATGCAAAGGTCGAATCGACAGACGATTTCGCAAAGAATTTGCGCGAACTGTTCAAGGATTTCGACAACCGTAGCGTAGAAGTTATAGTGAACACGGGCGACGACAAAATCAATCTTGCTTTTACCGAACAAATCGCAGGCGTTATAAGCGAGTTGTCCCTCGAAAAATATTGCCCGGGCGGCGATAGGGGATTGAACGCATACGTGTTCGGCGAACCGGAAAATAAATCCACTTTCCTGAAATTTGTCAAAAGAACGTCGGGACTCGTGCATTACGTCAATAAGTATAAGCTCGTTGCGTACGACTTCGTCTACAATTATCCGCTTACGGAGTTTATGGACGACGAGCAAATCGACTATGCAACCGCAACGGTGAAGTCCGGCGTTTCGCTCAACGTCGCGCTTATCGGCTTCGGAAAAGCGAACAGACAAATCTTCCTTACGTCCGTTGAAAACAATCAGTTTATGAGCATCGAGGACGGCAAATTCGTTCCCAAAGCCGTCAACTATTGGATTTACGACAAAAAGGACGCAAGAAACGACAAAAATCTCAACCACGACTACTACCGCTTCGAGAGAGAACTCGGACAGGACGAGTATTTGCCCTTGCCGTGCAAGCCGGCAAACGAAAAGTTTTTCGAGCTCGATATAAACGACGACGATTTTTACAAATCTCTCAAAGAAAATTTGAGCGAAAAAAGCGGCAAGAAAAACTACAACTATCTCATCGTCGCATTCGGCTCCGATTTGGAAAATATTGACTTTGCCGAAAAGATTTGCACGAAACTCAAAGAGTGGGAAATCTTCAATCAAACGAAAGTGTTTGTCAAAATCCGCGACGATAAGCTCAAAAACGACGTTATCGGAAGCAAAGACGTCGATTTTATCGTATTCGGCAACGAGGGCGAGCTTGTGTACAACGTAAACGCAATCGTAAACGAAAAGAACGAGGCGTTGGCAATGGACAGACATCGTTGTTACGAGCTTGCCTACGCATACGAGAGCGAAAAGAAAAAGGCGGCGCAAGAAATGCGCGATATCGTGAAAATAGACGAGGACGGCGAAAAACTCAAAGCTACGAGAAGCTGGTATAAGCAAGCTCAATTCCAGCGCGAAGCAAACATTTACGGCGTGCTTGCCATAAGAATGAAACTGCAACTCATCGGTTTCGACTTGCGCGACAAAGCGGATGGCGAGAAGGATGCGTCCGACGAGTTTATGTGCGCATACGAAAAAGACGATCCCATCGTTTACGACGGCAGCGAAATCGAAGGCAGAAAAGGCGTGGTTTACACAAACGACTCCTTCAAATTCGACAGTTTGAGGGGACGTATGGCTATCCAGGAGCACCAAAGATGGAACGCATACGCAATCACTTGCGGCATGATTCCTATGCCAATTGCCAAAATGAAAGAGGGCAAGTTTAAGGATTTCGAGCTTCGCAAGCACGGATGCCTTACCACTTTCGACGGGCTTGTGAATTACAGAAAAATCAGAGCGGAAGTCGAGCACAGAAGCGAAGAAGAAACCGACGTCATAAGATACGATTATCAGATATTGGACGACGTGAAATGGCTTGCAAGTCGCGCAGATAAAAAGATTGTGAAAAAGTAAAGGCGACCGATTTTTAAAAATAATTTCAAGACGTATAGTCAACAAAAAAAGCACCGCTCAAACGGTGCTTTTTTGCGGATGAGAGGGCGTTTTTTTAAGTACCGCTCGGATTGCCGAATTCTCCACGCCCCGTGCGTTGCAAAAGGAAGCCGTGGCATAGTGCCTAAAAAGTTTTTTCTTGCATATAATCCGATTGTAGTTTATAATTATTTTATAAATTTTAGGGGTAAAATTATGGTGAAACAACTCACAAAGACCGAAAAGGTGCTTTTTGCGCTTTTGGGGCTTTCGGTGGCAATCATCGTTTTGGGCATTCTCTTTTTGCTCAACGCAATGCAGGATATGGAAAATCCCGACAATATCGCGTTTTTCACGGCGTTCAGCCAAATCGACAACGTTCTTGCAAAGTATATCGTGGTCATTCTCACTATGAGTGCGGGCATTATGCTGTTTTCAAACGTGGCGTTGAGATTCCCAAACAAGAAACTCCGCAACGGACTTACTATCGGAATTACGACGTTTGCATTTGTGCTCACTCTTCCGCTCGTGTACGTGTTTATCGCAATCTTGCCGCTTGCGGCAAAAGCCACTACGACGGGTATGCCGGCGTTTGACGAGTTGTTCGTGGTAGACCAAGTTATGCGCACCGACAACATCCTCAAAGGATTTATGGCATGGTTCGGCAGCGGTGCGTTTCTTTGGGTTGTGCTTGTGTTTATGCTTTTGCTCTCAATCCTTTTCCTGCTCGAACCGCTGTTTGCCGGCATATGCGTAACAAAAGGCAAAATCCTCAACATCGTCGGAAAGAATAAGGACGGCAAAGTGCGTTTGTTCTGCACGGATGAACTTCCCGTGCTCAAAAAACAACGTGAAGAAATGGAAAACATCCTCAATTTCGACGAGGATGAACAAGAGGGCGTTCTTGACGAACTCTCTTCCGTTGTCGCTCCGGCATGCGACGTCGCGGAAGAATAACGGTCGAGTGAGAGCGCGCATATTTGCATCTAAAAGAGTGAAAATGCAAAAAATACCCGGTTGAATTTTGGTGTTCAACCGTGGCAACTTGGTACACCCAGGCGGACTTGTAGCGAGCAAGCGAGCGTAATAGCGATTGTTACACATAGTGTCAATCGCATTAGCGAAAGGTAAGAATCCGTTTGAAAGTAAAAAAAGGTCTTTGCCGTGATGGTAAAGACCTTAAATGGCGCACCCAAACGGATTCGAACCGCCAACCGTCAGAATCGGAATCTGATGCGCTATCCAGTTGCGCCATGGGTGCGTGAAATATGAGGATTTGCGATAAACGCTTTTGTTTTTACGGATGAATTATAGCACACAAATTTGCAATAGTAAACATAACGCAAAATATTACATGCACAATATTTTGGTGACATATGAAATATGCGGTGATATAATAATTATATAAGAATGGTTTTTGACGAATCGTGTCGGAAAGGGGATTCTATTGCTCGTTTTTGAAGCGCGATTTGACAAAAGAGGCAGTTTATGGATGCAAAAATGCAAGAAAAACTCGATGTTTTGTCAAAAAAGATAGGCAATACTCCGATTTTGTCGCTTGGCGATTGTATATACGGAAAGCTCGAAGGGAAGAATCCTGCCGGCTCGATAAAGGACAGAGCGGCGTTTTTTATGATTATGCGCGCTCTTGAAAACGGCGAGTTGAAAGAGGGCGGAACGGTTGTAGAGGCAACGAGCGGAAACACCGGCATAGGTCTTGCGTACGTCGCGAGAGAGCTGGGGCTTAACGCGGTTATGGTTATGCCCGAAAGTATGAGTAAAGAGCGCAGAGAGATGATTTCCGCATACGGTGCGCAACTTGTGCTTACTCCTGCAAGCGAAGGTATGGCAGGCGCGGTCAAGAAGGCAAAAGAGATTGCCGCATGGAAGCAGCGCGTTGCAGAACGTTGGGACAGCATCCGCGTGGTTTCGACAACCCGCAGCGAGAATCTCACCAACGGCAACCTCATTAGCGACAAGGAATTTTCTGTGACCCACGTTGTTGACGAGCAGGGCCTCGACAACGCAATCGGTATTGACCTCGTTGCCATGACGTCTGGAAACGACGGCAAGGACAGCATCTATCAGGTCTATCCGATGGAGGTGACGAAGCACGAAGGCAACCTTTACACCTTCGAACTGAAAACGAGCATTGATCTTGCTGGTTCCTTCAAGGTGGCCTACCGTATGTATCCGAAAAACAAGGATTTGGCAGACCGTCAAGACCTTTGCTATGTTCGCTGGTTTAATTAACAAAACTGCATAATGAAAGAGGAGTGCTAAAAGGCTGATGTCTTTTAGCACTCCTCTTTTTATAAGATGTCGTGAAACGGGGGGTAGGTGATTATGTAACGGAATGTCTGGTTGAGACGTTAGGCTTTTCTGTGTCCCCTCTCATCAGATACTGTCAGAAAAATAGCTCTTTGGCAATTGTCGGCAGTTGTAGGTTGACGCCATTACTTCACCGTATGCCCCTGCGGAACGAAAGGCTATCAAGTCGCCTCTTTGGCAAAGCGGAAGCTGGATGTCTTTTCCAAATACATCGCTGCTTTCGCAGATGGGGCCAACGACATCGTATGTGTCGCAGGGCGCGTTGCTTGCTGCTGAAAGGTTTTCTATAAAATGGTGGGCGCCATACATTGCGGGGCGAATGAGTTCTGTGAACCCAGCATCTGCAATCACAAATTTCTTGCTGTGTCCGTGTTTGACGTACAACGTCTTGGCTATGAGTGTTCCGCATTGTGCAACGATGGAACGCCCCAATTCGAAGTGGAGAGATTGACCGGGACGGAGTTTGAGGTGTTCGCCAAATATCTTGAAATAGGCGGCGAAAGCGGGGATGGGGTCAGCGTCGGGGGCTTCATA
>ENA-ORMS01002765-ORMS01002765.1-human-gut-metagenome-genome-assembly--contig:-NODE-2765-length-12094-cov-21.709943_pt1 | contig 12094 bp, 13 predicted proteins | sample MGYA00242104_ERZ508997 | MGnify/ENA primary metagenome ERZ508997 (study PRJEB26280, sample SAMEA2338704) | human gut metagenome | biome: human gut; feature: human-associated habitat; material: faeces... | reverse complement strand
TGAAGAGTACATTTTCAATTATCTTCTACCTCAAAAGACAGGTAGTAAAGAAAGACGGTACTGTTCCAGTTATGGGACGTATCACAGTGGACGGAACACAGGCACAGTTCAGTTGCAAGATGACTGTGAATCCCAATTTGTGGGACACCAAGGGCGGACGCATGACTGGAAAAAGTATGCAAGCCTTGGAGGTGAACCGCAAACTGGACAAAATGCGTGTGAGTATCAGCAAGCATTATCAGGAGATAATAGATCGAGACAACTTTGTCTCTGCCGACAAGGTTAAGAACGCTTTTCTTGGATTGGAGTATCGCTGCCATACCTTGATGAAAGTCTATGAGCAAAGCAGGGATGAAATGGAAAAACAATACAAGGCTGGCATGAAATCTTTGAGCACATTCACAAAATATAGAATCGGTTGTGCTTACGTGGGCGAGTTTTTGCAGTCGCATTATCGTGTAAAGGACATTGCCTTGAAAGAATTGTCCCTGCCGTTTATTACGAACTATGAGACATTCCTTAGAATAGACAAGCAACTGAAGATAAATTCCGCAATGGTGTTTGTCCGTAATCTCCGTGCCATGATTTTTCGGGCGATTGATAACGAGTGGCTCGTCAAAGACCCTTTCAGACGATACGAGTACAAGAACGAGGAAACAACAAGGGAGATTCTGACAAAAGAAGAAATTCACCTGTTGATGGAAACTCCTATCACCAGAAAGCATATGGGGTTGGTGCGTGACTTGTATCTATTCTGCTGTTTCACAGGTCTCGCATTCATTGACCTGTACAACTTGAAGGAAGAGAACATCAAGACATTTTTTGACGATGGCGAGTGGATTGTTATCCACCGACAGAAGACAGGAACGGAAGCCGACATCAAGTTGCTTGACTATCCCAAGCAGATAATGGAGAAATATCGTGGATTGTGCAAGGATGGCAGAGTCTTTCCTGTACCACCTTATAGAAGTTGTCTGCGTTCGCTCAAAAGATTGGGAAAGAAATGCGGTATCACCAAGCCACTTTCCTGGCATGTCTCAAGGCACTCGTTCGCAACCTCGGTTTGCCTCTCCAATGGTGTACCAATAGAAACAGTAAGTTCCATGCTTGGTCACAAAGACATCAAGACCACGCAAGTGTACGCCAAGATTACCAAGGAAAAGTTGAGCAAGGATGTAGAAAAGTTGTCCCAACAACTCAATCACATTGAGGAATTCACATTCGGGAATATTTGCAGCGATAATACGAACACAAAAAAGGCATAGTATGAAACGACAAGTGATAACTATACAGGAAAGCATGGTTATCTACGCTCCTCATCATGGCGAGGTGTGGATGACCGCTTGGGAGATTGCAGAACTGTTGAATGTGACAGGGACAGCAGTGAACAATACAATCAAGCGAATTTGGAAGCAAGGTGTCCTAAAGGATTTTGAGCATTCGCAATACATCAAACTTGACAATGGATATTCTGCCGATGTCTATAGTTTGGACGTTATTATCGCCATAGCATTGCAAGTGGATACCTACCAAGCATTGCTTTTTAGAAGATGGCTTGTTGAAAAGATAGGAAATCGCAAAGAATGTCAAGCTACTCCAGGAAAGCAGGGGCGAACGACGATTATCGTGATGAATGGAACGATGCCGAGAGGTATCAGTTAAGCATTACACCTTAATTATATAATAGCGTACAGAGAAGAAATACCAAATGGTTGTATAACTCTGTGCGCTTTTTGCTTTCTATTTGTAGCGCAGTTTGCATATTTTAGAATGTTTGTCATCTATTACGGTGCGCTTTCTTACACAAAATAATCGAGATATTAAAGCGATTAGACTTAAATAGTCTTAAATTTGTGTTGTGGCATTTATATTTCCTGCCATTTCTTGTCTTTTCTCAATAAATTTTCGTATTTTTGCGGTCGGATTGTATAGCCAGACCGCTGTTGTCGCTGTAAGACGAGTTCTTTCATGATAACCGAGTCGGCAGCCTACGCCGCGCTGAGTGTAGTGAAGTCAACCATGGCATATCTATACGAAAGCGGGCTTTGGGTGGGAAGACAATCCAGACATAGAAGGCGTTTATCGACGCTGTGTTTAAGACGAACTGAAATCTTCCAAAACTATCAGTATCAAAGTCTTGAATGTAGCCAACGGTAGATGTCCCGGGTGTGATTATATCAATCCCGTGGAGACCTGTAAGCATGGATTGTACCCTTTCGGGCGCAGTCAAATGTGTTATATAGGTCTCTTTACGGACATGATTTTCATATCGGCGTGGGCTCTGACGTTGTCTGTTCAACCAAAATAGGCAATGCAAGAGCCTCGATGTGTGGGATAGACAGCAAGACGATCTCACGCTTTTTTTGTGTCAATTTATTAACTGGGTTCTGCTTAGAATAAGTTAACACCGATATGAAAGTCGATGAACGTGCATTAAAAGATGTACACACCGTAGGAGGTGGTGAAACTCCTCCCTGTGTTGGACTTACCTCCAACACCCTCCCCAAAGCTCAAAGCACTGTATCTGCGGAGAGTTCACAAACAGGGGTGTCCACCAGAAATGCACTCATAGCAGCAAAGCCTAAAGCGCAAAAAGAGGAAGACGTTCCTCATTGGTATGCCTTACGTACCACTTATGGCAGAGAGAAAAAGGCATATGACTATATGACAGCCAAAGGCATTACGGCTTTCTATCCTACCATCGATACGGTTAAACTTATAAATGGTAAGCGCAAAGTTGTTACTGAGTCACGTTTACCTAACATCTTCTTCGCTCACGGAACAGAAGAACAACTCAAACTTTTTGTTTACGACAACGTAAACCTCCCATTCCTTCGTTTTTATTATCACCATACACATATTGGCAGCAGAATAGAGAAAACTCCATTGATTGTTCCCGACTATCAGATGGAAAGTCTCAAAATAGCGTGCGCTTCAAAGGAAGATGATGTTATCATTGTCTCTGGAGAAATCCAGAAGTTCGAGAAAGGGCAGTTGGTACGAGTGGTAAAAGGTGAGTTTGAAGGTTTTATGGGAATAGTGGCACGTCATAAAGGGCAACAGCGAGTGGGCATTGTCGTGGACAACTTGCTGACTGTCTTGACAGCATATGTACCGAGTGCTTATTGTGAGATGGTAGAAGATAAACAGAAGTAAAAGGTTACTGTACCTTATTATATAGATATAGCAATGATTGTAAAAAAGATATTCACACAAGATTTGCAGATTGCTAAGTCCTTGATAAACAAGGACGAAATGGTTACACGCAAATACTTTTACCAACAATGCTATCCCCTGTTTAAGTCTATCTACGACAACTATTATACCGACTGTGCAAATTGCAAGGAGTTTATAGATGAGATATACATAGTTGTTCTTGCTCCAAGCAAGGCAACCGGAAAATGCCAGATGGAAAACTTCAGAGGAGAGAGTACATTGACAAGTTGGTTGAAGACTGCATGTTTGTTTTATTGCTACAAGCAGTTTGAGACAAAAGGGAAAATGCCTAAGTATGAACAGATTTCCCACTCCAATATGAAAGAAAATGATGACGAGAGTGATAGAACGGACTCTATTTATGGTTCTATAGAGATAGATTTTTCTAATCTCAATCGTCAAGATGCTCTGACCATCATCAAGCAGATGCCAAACAAACGTTACAGCGAATTGATTCGTCTGCGATATTTGGAGCTGAAGACCAATGAGGAAACCGCAAAAGAATTGGGTATGTCAATGGAGAACTATTATAATAAGCATAAACTCGCCAAGGAACAATACGAGCGAATATTCAGAAAGGAGGTTCGCCATGCATAAGGATTTTATACCACCTGTAAGCATTGAAGAATTTGCTGCATATTTGGATGGTAATCTTACAGAGGAAGGAATGAATGAGGTTGCATCAGCAATCCATGCAGATGATTCTTTACAAGACATATTGTCAAGTGGTTACATGGTAGATGAAACGTTATCTACTTATGACGACTGGAACCAAATTGTTCCAGATGATATATTTACAGATAGTTTTGATATTCCAAATGTTGAAGGAATTTTAGATGCTTCTGATATATTTCCTCAAAACGAGGACTCTATATATGCAGAAACAGTAGATGTTTCATATGATGTAGATAATATCACTGTTGCTGAGAATGATAAAATAAATACTATTAATTCAAATATTCAAACAATGACAAATACAATTAAAATAGGAACTTCAAACTATGGAGAAACGGGGCAAAACATAAAGGATCCAATCTTTATACAACAGCCAGACGATCACTCTTGTGCATTACGTAGTCAGCAGATTATACTACGAGACTTTGGTATTGACATACCTTTTAAGGACTTAGAAAAAATTGCCAAAGAAAATGGAGTATATTCTGATGATGGTACTTCTATGTGCGATGTCGGAAAGGTGTTGGATATTGCAGGAGTAGGAATGCATCAAGTAATTGGATGTAATATGTTTGACTTGACTAATGAATTAGCACAGGGACATCGTGTTATAGTAGGAGTTGATGCTAATGAATTATGGTATAATGATTCCATAACTGATAAACTAAAGAATTGGTTTGATGACATTACTGGTAATCAAGGAGGCAACCATGCCTTGATAGTTGCTGGTGTAGAGGTAAATCCAAATAATCCGAGCGATGTAAAAGTCGTTTTAACAGACCCAGGGTCAGGAGATTTGCGAATAGAATATCCGATGAAACAATTTATGGATGCTTGGAAAGATACAAGCTGTTTTATGGCAGCAACAGATGCTCCTGCTCCATACCAATATGATCCTATATCAGGCATGGAGATTCCGTCTAACTTTGTTGTAGAACAGCAATTCAATCAGTTTGTTGCAGAAAATAGCTATCAGCTAAGTCCTGACATGATTAATATTCCTCAAGAATATCAACCTGCATATTCAGAGCATTTAGATATTGTTGGAGATGATACTTATGAAGATTTTAAAGCCCAATATGACAATTTATTGGAGGAGCGTAATTTATTCGCATCCTTGCATGATTCTTCACAAGATGAAATTGAAACATTAAAAGGAACTGATGACAATAATGATGGAAAAGATGTTTGCATCGACGATGACGACACCGACGATAACACCGACGATAACACCGACGATAACAATGACGATGACGATGACAACGACGATGACAATGACGATGACGACGACACCGACGATGACGACACCGATGATTTTGAATAATCTTAATAGAGGAGGCTAAAACAATGGCTATGGAATTTTTGATAGGTGGAATGCTCGGCAGGGTAGTTGCACCTATCGCACAAGATATATTTGAAAATAAGACAGAACTTGGTCGCGAATTAGCTGAAAAAAAATTTGAGAAGCAACGTAGGTTAAGTGCAATGGAGTACGAGAACAAACTTGCTCTCAGTCAGCATGACCATAAGAAAAAGCTTGAACAGATGCAAGTCCAATTTGAGCTGAATATAAAAAAAGCAGAGAAACAAATGCAACTTCAACATTCTGAATGGGAGAAAGAAACTTTTTGGAAATACTGCTATCCATTAAGAAATCCTTATGAGGTTGGAGGAATGCAGTCAGAACAAGGGGCAAAGATTAATACCCTATCTTTACCTAATAAAAAGGAAATAGTGCCATTAAGAGTAATAACGGCATTAAAAGAGGGTGCAGATAATACATTTGTCACGTTAAATACGAATCTATCAATGTTCTTGACAAATAATTTTTCGGCTAATGGTGAGCATGCCATAATCTCTGATATTGGAGCATGGAAAGATGACGTACCTGTAAATGATGCTTCTGTTAACTATCTTTACGAAGGACTTAAAGGACAACCAACATTGGTTGTTGTTCCAACATTTACCGATTCAGGAAGTATAGTAAAATTGAAGTTATGGTATTGGGGACTAGGTGAAGAACTTGTATATCCAAATAGTTGGAATATAGGATGGTTTGACGTTGATACTATAAGAAGACAAGCACAAATAAGCCAATTGAGAGAATTCTATGCCATATTGGAAAAAGTCGGAATTGAATATCCTAACGAAAATTTAAAAAGGAATTATGCTATTGCTAAGGTTATAGAAAAGAAAGGCGCAGATCTATCTCAGCAAGAAATTGATTATTTGTATTCTGTACTTATAGGCCAGATTAAGGAGGAAGAAATATTGAAACGAGCCAAACAAAAAACAAACGAAACCATCTCTTCGATTATTTCTTGTACTACTGCAATGTATGGTGATGCCTACCATTTAAGTAATCATGGAATTAAACCATTGCTTCCATATATATTGCCTCAAATGAGTTTACCTAAAGATTTTTTACCTGTAATTCGTGATTATTATATAACTTTAGTAAACACAGCATTGATGGAAGGTATTCTGACTAAAGAAGAAGCAATAGAAATAGAGTTCGATTTAGCAGAAGGTATTTTGCTTAATAATAGTGATGGCGAGATTACGAAATCTATATGTGATGATGTGAGGTTGCTCAATGAAAACACCTCAGGTGAATTACATAAATATACAGTACAACGGTTACGTAAATTTAATAATAACAATAAATTATTACCACAATGAACGACGACAAGAAAATTCTCTTTTTAGAGCGTTTGACAAAACTGTTGAATGGTACAATAAAGGAAAAAGAGCAATCTACAATAGAATCTGAAGAATTCTGTGATGCTCTCAAATGGAAACTTTCACGTATCATGGAAGAAATCTATAAATTAGATTATCTCTCAGATGACTTTGAACTTAGTTCTTTTGTTAGTTCCCATATTGTTGCTCCTATAGAGCGTATGAAAGAACAGATGGATAAGCCCTGGCTAAAGGACAAATTGACAATAGGTTTGTTAGGTCATTTCAATGCAGGAAAGACCACAGCCCTTAATCTCATTTTTGATGAGAAGTTTGCCACGGAACGACGTGAAAACACTGCACTTGCTACATATTTGGTTAGTGGGAATAATACTGATGTATTAACCGTCGTAGACAAAGGAGGAAAAGCGCAAGAAATTTCTATTGACGATAGTTCTCTATTTGATTTTACTGCAGGTATTAGAAATTTTCCTTTTGCTAGAATTTTTGAATATGTCGTAAAAGAAAGCAATAACAGTTTGTTATCACAACTCACTTTTATTGATACCCCAGGACTAAATGCTACAAATGAGCATTCAGAGCCATCTATTCGTGTGATACCTAATTGTGATGCAATATTTTGGTTTATAAAACTTACAGGTAGCGTTTCAGAAGCAGACTTAAAGTTTATCAAAGAAAACATCAACGATAAAGCTTTGTTTGTCATATTCTCATTTGTTGATGCAGTAGAAAACAAAGAAAAATCTATTGAAATAGCACTCCAGCGTTTTAAGGATTTTGAGATTGAGGTTAAGGGATACTTTCAACTAGGAAGAAAGAGAGATATACAAGAGAACTTTAAAACAACCATAACTCGTAGCATCAAGGACATAGCAAATAATTATGAAGTATATAATCCATATGCACATATATATTCCATAATGTGTGATATGGAAGAATTACTAGTTAAATTCCAAACGGCTTTAACAAAAGAAATAAACAACCTTGATAAAAAGACAGACCATATTTCTGACACATATTCGTCTTCTCGCTCTCAATTTGTTACTGCTTGGAATAATTGTACCAATCGAATAAATAACACTATTGACACATTCAACGAGAGATGTAGTAATGCTATGTTCTGTGGAGGTGCTTCTAGTGCTATTGCAAATAATTTAAATTCAATAGTGAGCTCTCTAAGAGATATGGGAGAGGCCTACGACAAAATTGACGCTTCAAAGTTGATTGAATATGGCCAGCAAGTTACAGCAATGGGGCAATTCCAAACAAAAAATGAGCGTGCTTCTGAATTGCTTAAAGAAATACAAGAGACAAAAAAAATATTTGATTAGAATATGTTGGAAAAAGCATTAATAAATAGTACTATTGATTCTGTTATTTTGAAATTGAAGGAAAATGACAGAATAACAGGTGAAGAAATAGAACAACTGCAGAAATCTTTTGATTCACAGAATCTAGTTATTGGAGTTGTAGGCAAAATGAAAGCAGGAAAATCATCTCTTGTTAATGCGGTCGTTTTTGCAGACAACACCCTGCCCTCTGGTGCTCAACCAATAACAGTTACACTTACAGAAATCTCCTATGCAGAAAAAGATGAAGTTGAAATTACCTTATTGTCTTCCGATGATATTAGAGACTTGAAAGAAAAGGCTGCTTATACCGGAGATGATGTCTTGATGATAGACAAAGCTAAAAATGCCAAATATACATTAGAACATTTTCCTACAGATTATGAAAAAATAATAAAAGGGAATGATAAACTAAACGTACAATTAACTGAGCTAGAAAATTTTGTCTCAGCTGGTGGTAAATATAGTGGATTGGCAAAACAAGTATCTATAAGAATTAAAAATGAGAATTTAAGAGGTATCACAATAATTGACACTCCAGGATTTAATGATCCGATTGCATCAAGAGGAGAAACAACATGCAAGTGTTTGTCTCGATGCAACGTTATTCTCTTTGTTCATAATGAAGATGGATATGACCAAATTGATGAAGAGCTTTTAAAAAATCAAATAGAATATGCAGGTATTTCTGATTTGGTTGATATTTTCAACAAAGTAGATTTGTTGCATATGTCTTTTTCTGAGTGGGATGATCAAAAGGAATACTATTTGGAAAAAAGAGATGAGTATATAGAGAAACTTACCAAGGATAGTAATGTGCGTGAAGTAATAGAAAAGGCCAAAGCTGTTCTTACGAGTTCTCTGATGGCTCTATGTGGACAAATTGCGCCTGATAAACGTTCTAACTGGATAAAACAAAGTAGAGCTACATACGAAGAAGAATATGATGAGTTCTGTAATGTGGACGAAGGCTGTTCGTTAAATGATTTACTTATTCAATATAGCAACATCAATGCTGTCATTTCCGAAATTAATAGAATTGGTAGAAGTAGTGCTACTTTTTTGCTGGAAGCTCCATTAAAGACACTTAAAGGAAAGTTGGATGCAATTGTAGATGTTGTAAAATTAGAGATAGAAGGCTGTAATGCAAAAATTTCATCTTATGATGCAAGCATTAAAACTGCAAATGGAGAAATTGAAGACATAGAGAATTACAGTAAAGAAATACTGTCTCAAATAGAGAATAATCCGTTAGATAGTAAAATTCAGTCGAGAATCAATAAGACATTTGCGGATTTATGTACGCAAAGAAGTGTAAAGTCTTCTTCTGAATTTACAAAAGAGAACTATCCAGAACCAGAAATACTGACGACTGGTGTAAAAAAGCAAAATGTAGCCCAATTTAATTTATGCATAAGCAATTTTGAGGATATTATAAGAGATTCTTTGAATGATTTGCTCAATTCATTAAAAAGCATCATAAATGAATATGTAGGAGAGTTGACTGAAATGTTGGTCAAGAAAAAGATAAGCGAAGAGAATCGTAAACTCTTCAAACAAGGTCTTATTAATGAATTGTCTGGAAGACTTAATGCTGTTACTGTTGCCATTGCATCGCATACAATAGATAAAGTTCCTGCAGGACAGCAAATGCATTGGTCTTTATTCAAGACAACGTTTGAAAAAACGTTCAGTGACTCTTATTTTAATCAGCTGTTGGAAGAGGTACGTCAAGCAACAAGCCGTAATAAAGGCGTATGTGACCCTTCTATACCAAAATACAAAATTCTGAAGCTAATTGATGAGTTAAAAACAACATTGGCTTTATCTCCCGAAGAAAAAGAGAAAGCCAAAAAGGAAGAACAAAATAAAGTGGCTAATCTCACCAATGAATTACAGTCTTATAAAGACTACTCTAAGACAATAACAACTCTTTTAAAATCGTAAGGAAATGTTAGAATTTACATTAGGAACCATCTTTGGATTTGTAGCAGGATGCTCGTTAAAAGACTTCATAATGTCAAAATTGAGCAATTATAACAAGTCTTATTCGCAAAAATCTCCAATAAAGTTGAATAGAGAAAAACTCAATGTTTACAATGGAGAAAGAAATGAAACAATTGCAGATAGAGAAGGATTTAATCTTTGCTCTATTCAGTCCACATTTGAAAAATATGGAGTAGATTTGGTTGGGACAAGTTCGTTTTCTATTCTGTTAGACACAATAGAGAGAGTTGTATATAAAAAAACATTAATTCAATTTTCTACATCTATTCATACACCAGAAGATTTAGTGTTGCTTATTGAGAATGGAAATACATACAAAGAAAGCCTTCAGATACAACAATCTGCTAAATGTATCTTACTATCAGAAAAAAATATCAATCAAATTTTGGAACGAAATGGAATTGATATATCTGCCCCTACATCTATAGAGGACAAAGTTCAATCAATAGTTTCTTTTTATGTTCTCAAAGGTTTGAGCCAATTCAAAAAAACAATGGGAACATCATTAGAACAATTTCTGTCAGATTTTAAAAATCAAAAGGATGTGACAATATTATTTGAAGGTATTATGAAGAATATAAATAAAGCTTTAGATTTTCTTTCATAATTTTACTCTGAAAACAAAATTGAAAAAAAACTTGCGAATTAGATTTCTCTTTTTCGCAAGTTTCTTGTTTTTATCTGATAGATTGGTTACCAACGCCTACTCTATAACATAAAATGTATAACAGTAAAACAGAAAAGAATATGAGTAAAACCAGTATCATTGACACCTCTGCTTTGAAAGACAAACTGCAAGAGTATGCGACAAAAGTCGGTCGTATTAGTGCTCGTCCACTCTTGTTGCTCTATTTCATCATGGTCAGCAAGGACACTCCAAAAAGTGATAAATTGATGATTTTGTCAACCATATCCTATTTGGTGTTCCCAGTAGATTTGATTTCAGCGAAGCGTCTGCCTATCATCGGATGGATAGACGAGGCTTTTTCTCTTTCAGTTGCCTATCAGAAAATGAGCAAGAACATCACACCAGAAATCGAACGAAAGACAGATGCATTACTTGACAAGTGGTTTCCTGAATATACCAACTACATTGAAGTCTTTGATTGATGGTAAAAGCAATTAAACATAAAATTAACATTTTAATATATAACACCTATGGAAGTAAAAATAAAATATTCAGAACTTCAAGATTTTATCTTGCATAATTTCAAGAAAGAAGTGTCGTTGGCATTTGTCGCTCCATCTACAGTTTCCGTGTCAACGAAAATAAAGGTCTTTGGCTTTGCGAAGAGTATAGGCGTAGAAATGTGTGTTGAGAAAATAGATTGTTCCAACCTACACATAGCATATAGTGGTAAGTTAGGAGTTGAATTGCTTATCACTCCTGCCATTGCTTTCTTGAAGAGGCTTTTGCCAGACAAAACGAACTTTATAACTCAGAACTCAAACAATCGAGTAATCGTAAACCTGGCAGAAATAGAGCAGTTAAAAGGTGTGCTTGAAAAGGTAACACTGAAGAGTATATGTTTTGATGAAGAGCATGTTATCATTGAGTCTTCCTTGAACATACCAAATTGTAAGTAGGTTTATAGCCAGACACATTAATAATTCGATTATGTTTACTACGCAGTTTTGGCTCATTGTTATAGGCATTGCTCAAATGATTGGTTGCAGTTGGATTTTCAGTAAATTCCAAAAACGGACTTACAAACGGGAAATCCGAAGCAGACATTCTTATGTCTTGTTGGCTAAGTTGCTGGCTGAAGAAGAAAATTTAGATGCAACATCAGTAAATGCAATGAGAATGGTACTGGAGAAGTGTATCTTGGTTTACCACAAGGAATAATAAAGGTGTTTTCTCTTGGAAATGACAGATTTGCTATTTCTCTTGTTGGAGCTGTTATTATAAATGATATACACGCAGATATGGCTCGTGAGTTTTGCAAGGAATTGAATGCCAAGGAAAGTCGAATCAGATATAGCGTTGGCTATGAACCGGCTTTTTCCAAAACAGGAATATCTATTACTTGTGACTTTGAGGAAGATGGAGACGATGAAACTACCGAATACAATATTCTTAGTTATACCAAGACATATTTAGAGCCAAAGCAACAAGAACTACAAACAATATGGACTCAGAA
>ENA-ORMS01002761-ORMS01002761.1-human-gut-metagenome-genome-assembly--contig:-NODE-2761-length-12101-cov-5.459904_pt1 | contig 12101 bp, 9 predicted proteins | sample MGYA00242104_ERZ508997 | MGnify/ENA primary metagenome ERZ508997 (study PRJEB26280, sample SAMEA2338704) | human gut metagenome | biome: human gut; feature: human-associated habitat; material: faeces... | reverse complement strand
CCGGTCGCGGCGCCGTATTCGCCGCCGGCGTCACGCAGCGCGGTGGCCTCGTCGCCGAACATCTCGCAGGTGAACGGGCCCTCACCTACGCAGGTGGAGTAGGCCTTCATGATGCCGATGATCGTGTCGAGCCGCGCCTCCGGGATGCCCGCGCCGATGGGAGCGTAGGCCGCGATGGTCGAAGAGCCGGAGGTGTACGGATAGATGCCGTAGTCAATGTCGCGCAGCGCACCGAGCTGGGCCTCAAAGAGCAGGGACTTGTTGTCCTCAATGGCCTCGGAGAGGTAGTCGGTCGTGTCACAGACGTAGTCCTTGAACGGCATGGCGTAGGTGTCGATCCAGTCCATCATCTCGTCGAGGTCGATGGGATCGTGGTGATAACCGTTGACGATGAAGAGATTCTTCCACTCGAGAATGTCGGCCAGACGGGCCTTGAGCGCGTCGCGGTCGGCCAGTTCGCCCATGCGCAGCGCCTTTTTCATGTACTTGTCCGAGTAGGCGGGGGAGATGCCGCGGCGGGTGGAGCCGAACGCACTGCCCTTCTTGGCCAGACGGTCCTCTTCCAGACCGTCCTGCACCTTGTGCCACGGCATGGAGATGGTGGCCTTATCTGAAAGTTTCAGGTTTTCTGAGCCTACCTTTACGCCGCGCTCCTCAATAGTATCCATTTCTCCGGCCAGATGGTCGAGGTCGATCACCATGCCCGCACCCAGCACACAGACAACGTCCGGGTGCAGGATGCCGGAGGGCAGCAGGTTCAGGATGAACTTGCCCTGCTCCGTTACAACGGTGTGGCCGGCATTGTTGCCGCCCTGATAGCGGGCAACAACATCGGCATGTTCGGCTAACAGATCGATGACGCGGCCCTTGCCCTCATCGCCCCAATTGATACCAGTAACTGCGGTAAGCATAACTTCTTATTTACCTTCTTTTTCGTTGTTTACAATAGCCTGTACCTTGGTAGGCAGACCATAGATGCTGATAAAACCGGTAGCATCACTCTGCTTGTAGTCGCCGCCGGCAGCAAAAGTTGCAATGTCCTCACGGTAGAGGGAATACGGAGACCAAACACCGGCATTGATCATGTTCCCCTTGTACAACTCCAGACGCACCTTACCGGTAACGTTTTCCTGCGTGGAGGTGACGAAGGCGCTCAGAGCTTTGCGCAGGGGGCTGAACCACTGGCCGTCATAGACCAGCTCACCAAATGTGATGGCCAGCTCGCGCTTTTTGTGGGCAGTGAGCTTATCCAGCGTCAGAGTTTCCAGCACCTCATGAGCCTTATAGAGGATGGTACCGCCGGGAGTCTCGTACACACCGCGGCTCTTCATGCCCACCAGACGGTTCTCCACCACATCGTACAGGCCGATGCCGTTGCGCCCGCCGATCTCATTCAGCTTGGCAATGAGGACGGCGGGCTTCATCTTTTCGCCGTTCAGGCTCACCGGCACGCCCTTTTCAAATGCCAGCTCCACGAACTCGGACTTGTCCGGTGCGGTCTTGGGGCTGACACCCAGCTCCAAAAAGCCCGGCTTATCGTACTGCGGCTCGTTGCCCGGGTCCTCAAGGTCAAGGCCCTCATGGCTCAGGTGCCACAGGTTCTTATCCTTGGAGTAGTTGGTCTCGCGGTTGATCTTCAGCGGTATGTGATGTGCCTCGGCATAGTCGATCTCTTCGTCACGGCTCTGGATATCCCACTCACGCCACGGAGTGATGATCTTCAGGTCCGGTGCAAAGTGCATGATGGCCAGTTCAAAGCGCACCTGATCGTTGCCCTTGCCGGTGCTGCCGTGGCACACGGCATCTGCACCCTCGGCGCGGGCGATCTCCACCACACGCTTTGCCAGAATGGGCCGTGCAAAGCTGGTGCCCAGCAGATAGCCCTCGTAATCGGCCCCGGCCTGCATGGTGGGGATGACGTAATCCTCCACAAATTCATCGGTCAGATCTTCTACGTACAGCTTGGAAGCACCGCTTGCCTTGGCGCGCTCTTCCAGACCTTCCAGCTCGCCCTTCTGGCCCACATTGCCGCACACTGCAATGACCTCGCAGTTGTTGTAATGCTCTTTCAGCCATGGGATGATAATGGAAGTATCCAGACCGCCGGAATAGGCCAGCACGACCTTTTTGATCTCAGACATAAGAACAGCCTCCGTTCAAGCCACTTTATACTTTTGAATTCCCTCTTGCAATTTTTGATTGCGGTGTTATTATACTAGCAAGCAGAGAATGTGTAAAAAGTATCCTGCACATGGTCACGATACAAAATTGACATGAAAGAAGGCACGCCGCTATGTATGTGGACTGGGAATATTACAAAATCTTTTATTATGTCGCGAAATATCAGAATTTCACCAAAGCCGCGCGGGTGCTGGGCAACAACCAGCCCAACATCACCCACTCGATGAACCGGCTGGAAAGCCAGCTGAATTGCGTGCTGTTCATCCGCTCCAACCGTGGCGTTACCCTTACCCCGGAGGGTGAACTGCTTTACTCCCGCATTGCATCTGCGGCGGTGCAGATCCAGGATGCAGAAGAAGAGCTGAGCGCCAGCGCCACGCTGGAACACGGTGCGATCAGCATCAGCGCTACCGAAACTGCGCTGAACATCTACCTTGCAGAAAAGCTGCGCGCCTTCCACACGGACTATCCCGGCATCCGCCTGCGCATCTCCAACCACTCCACGCCGCAGGCTTTGCAGGCCGTGAAAAACGGCGAGGTGGATTTTGCCATCATCACCACCCCTGCCGAGGTGGAAAGCGGCCTGAAAATGGTGGAGCTGAAGCCCTTTTATGAGGTGCTTGTGGGCGGCAGGACCTTTACTGCCCTTGCCAGCCAGAACCTTTCACTGAAGGAGCTGAACAATTATCCGCTGATCTCCCTGAGCGACGAAAGCATGACCCGCGCCTTTTACCGGCAGTTCTTTCTGGATCACGGTGCGGTGCTGAAGCCGGATACCGAGGCTGCCACCACCGACCAGATGCTGACCCTTGTCAAAAGTGAGCTGGGCATTGCGTTCCTGCCCCAGTCCATGGCACAGGATGCACTGGCCCGCGGTGAGATCGTGCAGCTGCATCTGCAGGAGATCATCCCTCAGCGCTCCATCTGCCTTGTGTACGACCATCACCGCCCGCTGAACACGGCAGCCCGCAAGTTCCAGCAGATGCTGACCAAGGCGGCCCCCAAACGCCCGGAACACAGATAACTGTTGGGCCTTTCCCTGCAAACTGATCTATACGGGACTGTTGCAAAATAGCTCTCTGAAAAAACAATGCACAAAACCCGGAACCTTTTCACAGCCAAAACGGCTTAAAAAAGGCTCCGGGTTTTTGATTTTGTGCTATTTCTTTGTGCAAGTTGCTATCGCATTTTTATTTTGCAACAGTCCCCTGTTTTATTTTTACTTTTCCTGGATCTGTTTGCCGGTGAGGTGTTCAATGGTGATCTCGTAAAGCTGCACGGCCTTGATGTCCAGCGCAATTTCCTTTTCCACCTCTTCCTTGCCGGGGTAATACTTCATGCCAAGCTCCCGCACGCGGGCCTCGGTAGCAGCGGCATCGTCGATCAGATGGCAGCGGCCAAACACCACGGTGCTCTGCACATAAGGTGCCCAGTCGCCCGGCTCAAAGTGTTCGTTGCCGTAAACGGTAAAGCATACCTTATCGTTCTGTTTCAGCGCGTCCGCCTTCTGGCCGGACTTTGCACCGTGGAAGTAGATTTTGTCGTGCTCCTGATCGTAGTAATAATTTACCGGGATTGCAAAGGGATAGCCGTTGTCGCCGTTCACTGCCAGCACGCCCCGCCGGGACTGCTGCAACAGGTGCTTTGCAGCTTCTTCCGGGATGGCGCGGCTGGCTCTTCTCATGGGTCTGAACATTTTTGTTTCCTCCATGTATCGCAGGTTTGCGGTGCGCACTCATGCACCCTTGATAATGCGGATGAGGGTCTTATCCAGCTGGATGGTGCGGTTCCACGGGTTCAGGATGATGCCGCTGATCTCCGGCACGGCAAGCGCTGCATCAAACAGCTTTTCCATATCCACAAGAAAGGTGGACTGCACCGGCTCGGCCCCCTTCATTTCCTCGTCAAAGTTGGTGAATGCATACCACCAGCTTGCGCCGTCGGCCGTCCGGATGGCCCGCAGCTGCATCTGTTCACTGCCCAAATTGGGCTCCACCGCCACGACAAGCTGGCCATGCTCCTTTATGCGCCGCCGGATCACGGTAAGGGTGTGGGCCAGCTGTTCCTGTGTGGGCTCCTGCTGCAGGGCGGCTACCGCCTGCTCGATCTTTTCGTTTCCGTTCAGGCCCTTGTCTCTGGGTTGATTCATTAAGGTTGGTTCCTTTCTATTGTATTTTGGCAGAGGGAATAAGCGCAGCTCATCACAGCAGCAGATCGAACAGGCCGATCATTACCGGCATAGACACAATGGAAAGCAGAGTGGTCAGCACATACAGCGCGCTGGAATGCGCCGCATCGCGGTCATAGAGCTGAGCCATGGAGGTAACAGTAGCACAGGCAGGGGTGATGGCGGCAAGGTAGACCGTCATCAGGATGTTCTTGCCGTCGGCCACCCAGCTGGATGCATGGCAGACCCACAGCAGCACCAGAACCACCAGCGGGCATACCACCAGACGCAGCACTGTGGGCAGATAGTTGCGGCGGGTGCAGAACACCTCCCGCAGCGGCTTTTCTGCAATGGCCATACCGGCCAGCAGCATGCCCATCGGTCCCATCATGTTGCCCACTGTGCTCATGGTATTCTGCAGCGGTGCAGGCAGCACCACACGGAACCAGTACAGCAGTGCACCGGCTGCAATGGCGATCATGTTGATATTGGTGAGCACCTTTTTCCAGTCCAGCGCACTGCTGCCCTGCAAAAGGGAACTGGCGTGGGTCCACAGCAGCACCAGCTGCACAATGATGAATGCGCAGGAGTAAATGACATACGCATCGCCCATCAGAGCCTTGACCAACGGGATCACCAGTGCAGCGGCGTTGCTGTAGATCACATTCACCTGCTCCACGGCATCCAGCTTGAGCGGGCGGCTCAACAGGGCGCTGAGCACCAGCAGCACTACATGGATAGCCGCCGCAATAGCCATGGAGTACAAAAGTCCCTTGCGGATCTCCGGCGTATCGTCGATCTGGAATGCGTTGATGATCACGCAGGGCGTGACCAGATACACCATGACCACCGAGAGCACCCGGCTGTCGCTGGCCTTCAGCAGCCCTGCTTTGACCACAGCATAGCCCATGATCAGAATGAGGAACAGCTGTGCGATCTGCTGCATCAATAACAGACTTATCTCCATTGTTTTTTCCTTTCCCCTTCCCTTTTTCAAAACCCAAAGGGAGAGCCGCCTTCCGCAAGGCAGCTCTCCCCTTTTTCTGATTTTATTTGCCGCTCGTCAGCCGCGCCACATGCAGCGCCAGATAAGCGGTTTCCTCGTTGGGCAAAAACACGCCGTACTTGCGCAGCACAAAGGTGCGTATTTTTTCCGCGCAGGTCACCGCTGCCGGATAATTCTGCTGCATCTGCTGGAACAAAAAGTCGTCTTCGCTGTCCATCAGTTTGCCGGAGAAGAACCGCTCGGCAAAATACTGCAGGTGGCTCACGAACCGCGCATAGTGGATGCTCTCGGTGCTCACCGGGCAGTGCATACTGTAGGTGACAATGTTGGACAGCTCACCGATCAGCTGCGCTGCCCGCATGGCATCGTAGCCGGCCTGCGGGTCCTGCCGGGCGTTGACGATATGGAAGGCAATGTTGCCTGCCTCTTCGTCCGGCAGCTCAATGCCAAGCTTTGCCTTTACCTTCTGCAGGCCGCGCTGGCCCACCGCGTACTCCTTGGGATAAAAATGCTTGATTTCCCAGAAGATGCGGTTGGTCACCACAAGACCCTTTTGCTGGCGCTCCACTGCAAAATGCAGGTGATCGGTCAGCAGCAGATAGATGTGCGCCGAAAGTTTGACTCCCAGCGACTGCTCTGCGTCGTCCACAATGTCCTGCGTCAGTTCCAGATAGGATGCCGGAATGCTGGAAAACAGCTCCAGCATAGGCTGTGCGTCCGGGTTGGACAATGGAAGGAACACGCGGTCTGAGGGCTGCCGTTCAATGGGCTCGCCCGCCTTGCGGCCATAGCCGATGCCCTTGCCCAGCAGGATGGATTCCTCGCCGCTGTCATCCTGCACCAGCACAACACTGCTGTTCAGCACCTTCTGAATGTGCATCGGTCCCTCCTCCTTCCGTTGAAACCTTAAGACTGCCGCTTAGTCCAGATCTTCGCCGTTGGAAGCAATGACCTTCTTGTACCAGTAGAAGCTGTCCTTACGGCTGCGGGCCAGAGTACCGTTGCCCATATCATCCTGATCCACATAGATAAAGCCATAGCGTTTGGACATCTGGTTGGTGGATGCAGAGATCAGGTCGATGGGTGCCCATGTGGTGTAGCCCCACATCTCAACACCCTCATCGATGGCCTTGCCCATTTCGCTGATGTGCTGGCGGAAGTACTCTACACGGTAGGGGTCGTGGATGGAGCCGTCGGCCTCCACCACGTCCTTGGCACCCATGCCGTTCTCCACCACCATCAGCGGCTTGCGGTAACGGTCGTACAGCTCGATCAGGCTGTAGCGCAGGCCCTTGGGGTCGATCTGCCAGCCCCAGTCGGTGGAGGGCAGATACGGGTTCTTGACACCCAGCACGGTGTTGCCGGGGGTACGCTCTGCGTTCGGGTCCACAGACTCGGTCATGGTCATATAGTAGCTGCAGGAAACAAAGTCCACACAGCCTGCCTTCAGGGTGGCGGCATCCTCGGGCAGCATTTCCACATGGATGCCCTTGCGCTCGAACATCTTGAGGATCAGGCGGGGGTACTCGCCCCAGACATGCACATCGGCATAGAACAGGTTTTCCAGATTCTTTGCCTGAGTAGCCAGCTCATCATCGGGTGCGCAGGTGCGGGCATAGGTGGTGAGCTTGGTCAGCATGCAGCCCACCTTGCTGCCGGGGATGATCTCGTGGCAGTCCTTTACTACCATAGCGCTGGCCACCAACTGGTGGTGCAGGGCCTGATAGCAGGTCTCCAGCATCTTATCCTCGGGCACGCGGCTGGGGATGATGCCGGCGGTGGTGAACGGGTGACGGATCACGCTGTCCACCTCGTTGAAGGTGAGCCAGTACTTGACCTGATCCTTGTAGCGCTCAAAGCACGCATGGCAGAACTTTGCAAAGCAGTCGATCACGCGGCGATCCACCCAGCCATTGTACTTGGTGGCCAGTGCCAGCGGCATTTCGTAGTGGCTCAGCGTGACCAGCGGCTCGATGCCGTTCTTGTGCATCTCAGCGAACAGGTCGCTGTAGAACTGCAGGCCCTTTTCGTTCGGCTCTGCTTCCTCGCCGGTGGGGAAGATGCGGGTCCATGCAATGGAAACGCGCAGCATGGTAAAGCCCATCTCGGCAAACAGCTTCAGGTCTTCTTTGTAATGATGGTAGAAGTCGATGCCGCGGCGCTTGGGATAATAGGTATCATCCGGGTCGGCCATGGCGGCAGCAATGTGTGCGTCGTCCATGGCAACATGGGACTTGTAATCCTTCACGTCGGTGTTGGGCTTGTAGGTGGCAACATCGGCCACGCTGGGGCCTTTGCCATCCACGTTCCATGCGCCCTCTACCTGGTTCGCGGCAACAGCGCCGCCCCAGAAAAAGCCTTTGGGGAAACTCATTTATTTGCCTCCAGTTTCAGCAGTGCGGCACCGGGCACCACAGCGCCCTCGGCCACAGTCTTGATGGTGAACTCATCGGCGTTGGTCACGACGATGGGGGTAGTTACATCATAACCGTCTGCTTTGATTCCGTCAAGGTCAAACTTCATCAGCAGCTGGCCCTTCTTGACAGTCTCGCCGTCCTTGACCTGCGGATCAAAGCCCTTGCCGTCGCGCTTGACGGTGTCCATGCCGATGTGCATGAGCAACTCGGCACCGGCAGCGGTCTTCATGGAAATAGCGTGCTTGGTGCCGAACACGGACTCAATCACGCCGTCAGCGGGAGCGTACAGCTCACCCTTCTCGGGCACCACGGCAATGCCGTCGCCCAGGATCTTCTGGGAGAAAACTTCATCCTTGACCTCTTCCAGAGCAATGGCCTTGCCCTGCAGGGGGCTGCTGATGGTGGAATCCGCAGCTGCTGCGTCTGCAGCAGTCTCGGGAGCGGGTGCAGCGGTCTCATCCTCTGCGGGGGTCTCGTCCTTATACAGGAAGAAGGACAGTGCGAAGGAAACAACAACGGAGATCACCAGACCAACTGCAGCCCACAGGATGTTCTTGCCGTTATCCGGGTCAACGAACATGGCCATGCCAGCCAGACCGGGACCCATGGCAACGAATGCCTTGACCTTCATCAGGCCAACGAACAGACCGCCGATGAAGCTGGAGGCCACAACGGACATCATGACCTTCTTGTGCTGCAGGGTAACACCGTACAGAGCAGGCTCGGTGATGCCGAACAGGCCGGAGATACCAGCGGAAATTGCGGTGGCGCGCAGGTTTTCATCCTTGGTCTTCAGAGCAACGCCCAGGCAGGCACCGCCCTCGGAAATGTTGTGTGCCAGAGAAGCGGGCATGTACAGCATTTCAAAACCGGGGTCGGAAATAGCAGCAACTCCATAGGGGACCAGAGCCTTGTGCATGCCCATGGAGATCATGAAGGGCAGCACAGCAGCCAGCAGAGCAACGGCCAGCCAGCCCAGCGTGTTGTACAGAGCCAGGATCACGGTGGTCAGCAGAGCACCGATGTTGTAGCCCAGAGGTCCGAGGACGACCAGCGCCACCGGGAAGCCAATGCCGAAGCACAGCATGGGCACAAAGAACACGCGGATGGCCTTGGGGCACCACTTGTTGGCCCACTTTTCAATAAAGGACATGAAAATGACGGTCAGAATGGCCGGGAATACCTGTCCGCCATAAGCGATATTCTGCAGCTTGATGCCGAGGAAGTAAGCACCGCCCTCGGTAGCCAGCAGAGCGGAAACGCTGGGGTGGATCATGGCAGCAGCCAGAGCCACCGACACCAGCTTGTTGCAGTTGAACTTGGTTGCAGTGGTGAATGCGACCATGACGGGCAGGTAGTACAGAGCTGCATCTGCCACGCCGACGAACACCTTATAGGCGATATCTCCGCTGCTCATCAGGCCCAGAGTGCTCAGCAGCACCATCAGAGCCTTCAGAACGCCTGCACCTGCAATGGCGGGGACCAGCGGCTGGAAGATGCCGACCATGTAGTCCAGAATAATGCCGCCGATCTCTTTTTTGCCCTTGGGGGCAGCGGGAGCTGCAGCCTGACCTGCGTTGAAGGTGCCCAGCTTGAGCAGCTCATCGTACACTTCGATGACATCGTTGCCGATGACCACCTGACACTGCGGGCCGCTGGAAATAACGCCCATAACACCGGCAGTCTTTTTCAGGGCTGCAGCATCCACCTTGGAGGTGTCTGCCAGAGTGAAGCGCAGGCGGGTGGAGCAGTGCTCGACCTGCACAACGTTCTTCTCGCCGCCAACCAGACGCAGCACGTCGGAGGCAGTCTGCTTGTAGTTTTTCATTTTGTTCTCCTTTATCTTGTGTGTGGTGGCATTTCCCTGCCGCCCGGCCGAAGCGGACAAAAGAAAAAAGACCCAACAGAATGACCCCGTGTACAATTTCTCCCGGAATCATAGTATCTGGCTACAATTCACCCAAAAGAAAAGGTATTCGTCATTCCATCAGATCCTGCCTGCATTACCAGTAACATGTCCAACTGGATATTGTGGTATTAGTATATCAATCCTCTTTTCGTTTTTCAATATGACTTTTTCACAAAATAACTCTTAAAAAATTATGAAGTTCGTATATTCATTTGTTTTTTCACATATCTGTCGGTGTGTGCTCGTGTACTCCTTTCACCGCCCTGCCCTGATGCCGACCGCACATCTTGCGCACCGCGCCGCCGCTTGTTATAATAAGTGTAACGATCTGTTTATTACTTTTTACATACAGGAGGTACAATCCATGCGCATTGCTTACGAGACGATGCTGGCCGAATTTGAGCGGGTCCTGACCAAATACGGTTTCAGCCCAAAGCGTGCCCATGAAGCGGCCGAGATCTTTGCCCAGAACAGTCTGGCTGGCGTGTTCAGCCACGGGCTGAACCGCTTCCCCCGCGTGGTGGAATACCTGCGCAAGGGCGAGATCGACCCCGTCTCTGAGGCCGAGTGCATTGCCAGCTTTGGTGCCATGGAGCGCTGGGACGGCAAGCGCGGCTTTGGCCCTCTGAACGCCAAGCACGCCATGGACCGTGCCATAGAGCTGGCTCATCAGTTCGGCATTGGCATGGTGGCGCTGGGCAACAACAACCACTGGATGCGCGGCGGCACCTACGGCTGGCTGGCCGCCGAAAAAGGCTGCATCGGCATCTGCTGGTCCAACACCTGCCCCAACATGCCTGCATGGGGCGCAAAGGACAACCACATCGGCAACAACCCGCTCATTCTGGCCGTGCCGCGCTCGAACGGGGAGCACATCATGGTGGATTGTGCCCTGAGCCAGTTCAGCTACGGCAAGCTGGAAACGATGCGTCTGGCCGGCAAGCAGCTGCCTGTGGCGGGCGGCTACGATGCAGACGGCAGACTAACCACCGACCCCGCTGCCATTGAAGAGACCCGCCGCATGATCCCCATTGGCTACTGGAAGGGCAGCGGTCTTTCCATCCTGCTGGATATGATCGGTACTATCCTGACGGGCGCAAACTCGGTGGCAACGATCGGCACCTTTGGCGATGAAGTGGGCCTGACCCAGATCATGATCGCCATTGATCCTGCAAAGTTCCAGTCCGCCGACCTCACCGATGCCGTCATTGATGCCATTGCCGCCGATGTGGCATCCAGTGAGCCTGCAGAGCCGGGCCGTGAGGTGCGCTGCCCCGGCATGGGTGAGCACCGCAGCCGCAAGGAAAACATGGAGCTTGGCATCCCGGTAGCCGAGGAAAAGTGGGCCGAAGTGCTGGCGATGTGATGTAATGTTAAAAGGGGTGTCTCTCCGGCAGACAGAGAGACACCCCTTTTCTTTTTATCTGTGGTTTTCCGCAAATATCCGGCCCAGCTGGGACAAGATATCATGCGGCAGCATTCCGTACTCGCCAAGCGCAGCAGCGGCACGGTCGGCAGCGGCACCGTGCAGATACACCGCGCAGGCCGCAGCTTCGTATGCAGGCAGGCCGCAGGCCAGCAGGGCCGCCGTCATACCGGCCAGTACATCTCCGCTGCCGCCCCGGGCAAGGCCTGGGTTTCCGGTAGGGTTTGTGCACACGCGGCCATCCGGTGCAGCCACCACGGTACGGCAGCCCTTGAGTACCACCACAGCGTTCCATTTTTCTGCATACTGGCAGGCAGTATTTTCACGGTCCGCATTGATCTGCGCCGCCGAAAGCCCGGTGAGCCGGGCCATCTCGCCGGGGTGCGGGGTCACGATCAGCTCTCCCGCCGGGTGTGGCAGCGTTTTGCCCTCGGCCAGCTGCTGCTTGAAGGCGGCAGTCTGCGCCTGTAAGTCGGCATCGGACATGGCCTGATACTTGGGCTCCAGTGCCAGCACCTGTTTGGTGATGGGGTTCACCTTTTTCAGCTCCCGGTCAGAGAAGCTGCCAAAAAGTTTTTCAACAAGGGACATAGGTCACACCTCATAAATCTTAAAAATCGGGCTGTGATGCGCCCGGAATCGCGCATAACAATACAAGTATATGATACACCAAAGCGGCAGACACGTCAAATCTGCAAGGCTATTTTAGCCCGCTTTTACATGAACTTTCTGTAAAAAGATGCTGCAAGCCGTTCACAGACCCCCGATCTCCCGGCAGCACACTTTATTTTCGCCCTATCGCTTTTGGGGGAATCGTGGTAGAATAGGGCTATCATTGATAGGGAGGGCTGTACTTATGCTCAAACGGCTGCGCACTGCGCACCCCATTCTTTATTGTATCCTGTCTGAGGTGTTGTTCCTTGGCAGCATGGTCTTGTTCAGCCTGCTGGCTACCATCGGGCTGGCAGCGGCAGGCGCGGATTTTGACGCCATGG
>ENA-ORMS01002758-ORMS01002758.1-human-gut-metagenome-genome-assembly--contig:-NODE-2758-length-12144-cov-2.731657_pt1 | contig 12144 bp, 9 predicted proteins | sample MGYA00242104_ERZ508997 | MGnify/ENA primary metagenome ERZ508997 (study PRJEB26280, sample SAMEA2338704) | human gut metagenome | biome: human gut; feature: human-associated habitat; material: faeces... | reverse complement strand
AGCGGAGACAAAGCAGCTGCTCGACCTCATGATCAACTCCATCTACACCAATAAAGAAATCTTCCTGCGCGAAATAGCGAGCGCAAGCGCAACCAAACCGAGCATCGCCGCAACTTCAGCAGGTTCGGGAACCGCGAAATTTACGTTGTCGATTGCTATGTAATTGGGCATTGTAAGCCCGCCGCCGTTGCCGAAATTGCTAATGAGCTGGAAACTCAACCCTTTCAGGCCTTCTTCGAGGCCCTCGCTTAAAGACGCAACATCTATAGTCATCCAGTCTGGCGATATGAAAACTTCGCCGCCGTCGTTGCTTGCAAGAATCGTATCGACATAGTCTTCCGTCAGCGTTCCGCTTTCGTCAACAAGCCCGTATATCCTAAGCGCAAAGAACGATCCTTCCGTGTTGGATATCGACTTGTAAGGGTTGGTGACGGGATCGTAAGCGCCTTCGTTTACTGTTCCGGTAAGGTAGTTGCCATTTTCAAGCACATAGTAATCATAGGCGGTGAGCGCCACGTCTATAGTGGTAAACTTTACAGACTGGTCGGTTATTATGCTTGTGACATTCGGGTAATTTTTGTAAAAAATTGTGCAGTACGCATTGCCGAATACCGGGTCGTTTTTCAATACAGGTGTATTGTTCATAACGTCCGGGTCGGAATAGTCGCTCCCGTCGTATGACGGCAGATATATTACAGCAAAGTTTTCGCCAGATGCAGCACCGCCGGGTTTCGACTGCAAGTCGTTTCCGAAGTCGGTGGAGTCGTTGCCTTTTTGGTTGGAAACGGCGCTTCCCGCCCAATAGCCGGAATACGTATCGTAGTCGAATGAAAATGCGTATTCTATCGATGCGTTAATTCCGCTTGAAGATGTTGTGAAAGCTCCGTAAGAACCGCCGGAATATGCGTCGGCCTGTAAAGCCCCGGTATTTTGGGGAATTAAAGACGACGAAACATCCTCAAACCCGAATGTGCCCGCATAGGAAACGCCAGCGGACGCCATTGCCGCAAGAATTAATGCAGATATTTTGTAGTTTTTCATATGTTGCCTTTTTTCGTTTTGGAATTTTTCCCCGGCGGGGAATTCGGAGGCTCACAGCGAAAAAAGGCGCGCCTTGCGCATCGACGTAAAAAAATGCGGGGCAAACGACAATCGCAACCAAGCCCTCTGCCTTCCTTGCGCGGGAATCAAAGGGAAATTTTTAAACACGTCTTCTGGCTTATGCCCGCGCTGCGGATTTTTTCCGCATGCAACCCGGACGCCTTCCCGCTAATTTCGCAGTGGCATATGTTCGGGTATTGGGGCAATTACAGAGGCGCGACCGCGTCCGATTTTCACGGACTTCCGTTTGTTTAAAAACGTCGCAGCCGACATAAATGCCGACTTATGGATTTAAAAATCCTATTTGAATGAACTGTTGCCGATAAAAATTCATACGGCATAGGCATGTCAATCTTTTTTGGAAAATTTCTTTCAAAGATTTTTTTCTTAGTTTCGCGAAATTGCAAAATATGTCTTTTCTAAGCCCGGCATACCCACCTTTACGCCCGAAAAAAATAGGGCGCGTTTTTTTTGCGCCCTTTTTAAAAAAAGTTTTTTGCGATTTTCTAAAAAGAAACTATCAGCTGGCCTCCGATTACGAGGGCGTCGTCTATATCGCTATTGCCGTTCGGCCTAAATATGTATTGAAAATCGGGCTGTATTGAGATGTTTTCATTTAGCTGAATGACGTATGTAGCCTCGACTACCATTTCGTACGTCGCAGAATAAGATTCTGCCCCTTGCCCGTATCCGTACTTTGAATTAAACGAACCGTACAGCCATGAAAAGTAGATTCCGTCTTGGCTCCTGTAAGGAACGAGCCCTTGCAGCTGTACTCCCGCATAGAACATAAGTGGCATAGTCGATATGCTTTGAACGGGCGCGTATTGCATTCCTCCCCAAACGCTGACATGGCGGTACGGGGCGTCGGAGTCGCGCCAAACCATCTGCTGGCCCTGAATCCAGAATCCGTATCCGCTTCCGCGGTCGCCCCCGGAGTAGTCGGTCAGCCCTTCGTATCCCCCAAAAAAGTATCCGCCTATTTGGTACAACCCCTGCAAGCCTGTCCCCGCTATCTCTTTTCCGCCAGCCCCTGTCTTTGCGAAAAATTCCGGACTCCATGAGGCTTGAAAGAGCGCCATATAGCCGTCGTCCGAGTGTATGCCGAATTCCGTGCCGTTCCAGTTGGCGTCTGAAAGCGATTGCGGCGCTTGGTATAGCCCCGCAGAAAGTGTTATCTCCTCGGAGGGCGAATACTGGACGTTTATGCCCCAAGTTGCTTGAGGCGACGATGTGAAAGGCGAGTTGTAAAAAATAGCCTCTGGAGTGCTATCGGCCCCGCCGCTTACGAGGTATCCCATTACGGGCAGCGCCATAAATACGTCGGACATGCTCATGCGCCCGAAGTTGACTTCTATCGAGCCCGCGCGCGTGTCGAACGACTGGGTGAAGTACATCTCATAAAATGCCGCTCCGTTTGTGACGTACGATTCCGACGCAGTGAAAAAATTGCCGATTTTGTCGGAGAGATTCGCTCCCGTACTGTACGCCCCTGAGATTGTGAACGCGCCTCCCTTCCAGCCTATCTGTTTTTCCAAGTCGAAATCCAGACCGAACAGCATTTCCCCCGTGTAATTGGTGCCCTGCGCTGCGCCGCCATAAGGATTGCTTACAAGGACGGAGTAGTAGTCGAAAAAGAAACTGACGCCCGTCTGCTCTTGGAGGTCGCTGTCGGCGGAGTTTATTTTGTCTGATATGTAGTCAAGCCCCGCGTTGCCGTAGGGCAGGGATACATCGGCCGCTTCGGCGGCCGCGAGAAGCGCGCACAATGCACATGACGTGGCGAATTTTTTCATCTTTTTAACCTTTTTGCGCGTCCGTGCGGATCTCCGCCCGGATTTTTTTTATTCGACATGCTTTCTTATGTTTTTGTTCCGTATCGCCCCGGCGTTTTGTAGCGGGCGCATTTTCGCTCAGTACGTATTTTGCATTCTAAATTTGCCGCCAATTAAAAAATTTTTGGGATTATCTTCGCCAGTTCAATCCGATTTTAACTTTTTTAAGGGCATGTCGGCATTTTTTATCTACTCCACCAAATAGAAAAAAGCGCCCGCAAAAAAGCCCGACGCGCAAAAAAACGCTTCGGGCGAAATGTAAATTTCTCATAAGGGGCGAAAGCCCGCTCAATGTTAGAAGCTTTTTATGGCTTCGTCGCGCGTAGTGTAAATAGGGAATATCGTTGTAAAGCCGGAAATCTCGAAAACCTGCTTAACATTCTGGCTCAAACCCGACAATGCAATCTCGCCGGATATTTTTTTGAACTGCTTTGCCGCCGCGAGCAACACTCTAAGCCCCGCGCTGCTTATATATTCGAGATCGCGGCAGTCCACGAGTATCTTTGTGGATTTTTCTTCAAAAAGCTTGTTGAAAACCTTTTCGAGGTCGGCGGTTGTCGTCACATTCAAGCGCCCGTTCAAGGCGATGATCGACACGTCGTTGTTTTTTTCTTCAGTAATTTCCATATTGCGTAGCGGATGTTTATAAAAAATTTGTACCATTTTGAGGCGCATTTTGAAAAAATCAAGTAAAATACTCGCTGTCGGTTTTTCACAAAAATATGCAAATTATAATTCGGGCCGCAGGGGGAGAAAAATGGGCAAACCGCCCGGCGCCGAAAGCCCTTTTATATATAAGTGTTGTTATGGGAGCTGCATTCCGCCATCAAAAAATAAAAAATACGCCCTAAATTCTCACGTCGAAAAAAACATTGCCCTAAAAAAATTGCCGGAAGAAATAAAAATGCTTGAAGAAAACGCGGGGCGGGTATTATTTTTATTCCAATCAACGCATTTAACAAACAAAGGAAAATAATATGGCAAGACCTCTGACTATATTCACCGGACAATGGGCCGACATGAAACTCGAAGACCTCGCGCCCCTCGCGAAAAACATGGGCTACGAAGGCTTGGAAATTGCGCTTACCGCCAACCACTTCGACATGACAAAGGCCGACGATAAGGACTACCTGAAAAGCCGCTGGGATATTCTGGCCGCAAACGGCCTGAATTGCTTTGCGCTCTCGAACCACCTCGTCGGGCAGTGCGTGTGCGACAATATCGACTCCCGCCACAAGGCGATGATGCAAGACTACATCTGGGGCGATGGCGATCCCGAAGGCGTGCGCCAGCGCGCGGCTGCCGAAATGGTCAAGACGGCCTCCGTCTGCAAAACTTTTATGGAAATGCGCCCAGAGACGCTCGCCGAATCCCCGATTCCCCCGACAGTGACAGGCTTTACGGGCTCGTCGATATGGCAGTACCTCTATTCCTTCCCGCCGGCGTCCAAAGAAATGATTGAAGCCGGATACGAAGACTTCGCAAAGCGCTGGAAGCCGATTCTCGACGCCTTCGACGAACAGGGCGTAAACTTCGCGCTGGAAGTCCACCCGACGGAAATCGCCTTCGACATAGCCTCCGCGGAACGCGCCTTGAAGGCTATCGGCGGCCACAAGCGCTTCGGATTCAACTACGACCCCTCGCACTTCGGGTACCAGGGCGTAAATTATGTGAAGTTTATCCGCAAATTCTCCGACAGAATCTTCCACGTGCATATGAAGGACGTTTGGTGGGGGCACGGCAACGGCGAAGCCGGAGTGTTCGGCGGTCACACAGAGTTCTGCGATCCGCGCAGGTACTGGGACTTCCGCTCGATAGGCCACGGCGACATCAACTTTGAGGAAATTATCGTCGCTCTCAACGACATCGGCTACAACGGTCCGCTCTCGAGTGGGAAGACGGCAGAATGGATAGGGTGCACGGAGCAACCGAATCTGCCGGCCGCGTGCGCGCCTTTGACTTCCCGCGCTCGGAGATTGCGTTCGACTCCGCTTTCGACACGTCGAACCAATAATTGTTTTGAGTTTCGCCCGCGGGGCTCCGCAAGGACTCCCGCGGCGTTTTTTTGTATAAATTTTTTCCGCGGCGATGCGTTTTTTTTATCTTTACAAAAACGGCGCGCGGGGTATAGCTTTTGAGAAAAGGACTTGTTCCGACTAATCTAAAATAGAAAATAAAAATAATGAAATCTGCAAATCTAACATACACAATGGCGTTTTGGCTGCTTCGTTTTTGGCTCGCTGCAAGGGCGATAGGAACGGGGCTCACAAAATTCATAGGAAAGGTTGAGGGGGAAATACCGAATCCCGAATTTGAGGCAAAAATAAAAGAAACCATGGCCGACGGGCTCTCCAGAAGCGAAGCTATGGAAATAGTGACCGACGTTCCCGAAAAAATCAGCGGGACGATGGATGTCATAAGCATCTCCTCCTACCACGGACTGCCCGAAAAAGGCCCGATGACGATTGAAACATTCAGCGCGAGCCCGCTGATGCCATCGTTTATGGTCGAACCCTACGCGGCGGTTCTCGGATACGCCCTCGTGGCGCTCGGCATAACCGTGCTGCTCGGCATCTGCACGCGCGTGTCCCTCTTCCTCATGGGACTGCTCTACATCTCCCTGACTTGGGGCTTCATTATTCTCGAACCCAATATGGGCCCGAGCGCGGCCGCGGGCATTGCGTACCTCGGCGTGCACATGGTTCTCATAGTCGCGGCTCTGCTGCTTGCAGACTATAATAAATTCGAGCTTCTGTCCTGCAAAAAATTCGGTTTTTGCAAGTGCTGCAGCAAAGAGTAATATTTTAAATAGATAAAATAAATACGATATATAACTATGAACGACTTTAATCGCAGAGATTTTCTAAAATTGGCTGGAACTGCCGCCGGCGGCTTAATGCTCTCGCCCGGCATGCTTTCCGCACAGCGCAAGGGCGGCGACAAAGTGAATGTCGCTATCGTAGGCTACGGCGCCGAGGGCGAAGTTCTCATGAACAGCCTCTTGAAGCTCCCCTACATAAACTTCGTTGCTATTTGCGACATTTGGCAGCCCAGGTGCAATTACGCGGCGGCTCTCGTTATGAGGCAGCTCAAACAAAAACCCGCCAGATACACCATTGTGCTCGGCGGAAAAGACCCCTATGCTCCCCTCGTCAAAAAGGGAAGAATGGGCGAAATAAAGGGTGAAAACTACAAGGATCTAATAAAAAATCACGCGAACGAGCTCGACGCAGTGATTATCGCCACCCCCGACTTCTGGCACTCGCCAATGACGGTCGACTTCCTCAATGCCGGCGTAAACGTCTATTGCGAAAAAATGATGTCGGACACTCTCGAAGGGGCAAAAGCGATGGTCCGCGCCGCCCGCAAGAGCGGAAAGCTCCTGCAAATCGGCCACCAGAGAACTTCAAACCCGCGCTACATTTACGCCCGCGATGTTCTGTTGCGCAAACACAATATTTGCGGCAACATAATGGCTTGCAACGGGCAGTGGAACAGGGCTGTATCGCAAGACCTCACTTGGCCGGAAAAGTCGGCGATTCCCGTCGAAAAGCTCAAGGAATACGGTTACAAGGACATGCATCAGTTTAAGAACTGGCGCTGGTTCAAAGGCCTTGGCGGCGGCGCGATATCCGACCTCGGCGCCCACCAGATTGACATCTTCGGCTGGATGCTCGGCGGACACCCCAAGCGCGTTATGGCTTCCGGAAACCGCGACTATTACAAAAAGCCCGACGGTTCCCCCGCACACGACTGGGACGACAATGTAATGTGCATATTCGAGTTCGACAAAACCTTCCAGGGCAAGAAAGCACAGGCGTTCTACCAAGTTCTGACGACAACATCGTCGGGCGGCGGATATTTTGAGTCGTTCATGGGCGACCAAGGCACATTGAAGATGTCGGAAAATCCCGCGCATACAAAGCTCTTCCGTGAAAATAACGCTCCCAAATGGGACGATCTCGTAAAGAATGGTGTAATAGGCTCAGGCGATGCTTCCGCTGCTAAGACAACTGTTGCGGACTCACGCGAAACGGCTGCACTCGTCGGTTATTCCTTCCCGGAAAAGATTGACGGATACGAGCCGGACGTAGCAAAGAAGCCGATTCATATGTACCACATCGAAAACTTCTTCAACGCCGTCATGGGCAAGGGCAAGCTAAATTGCGACGCCGAACATGCCTTCGCTGCAGAAGCTTCGGTATTCAAAGCGCGCGACGCCATTACTAAAGGCCCGCTCGAATTTAGCGACGACGACTTCATTGTAAGCTAATTTAACCCTTAACTAATCATAATAAAAAAATGAAAAAAATTCTAATAGCAGTTTCCGCTTTGGCATTCGCCTTTGCGCTTAGCGCCAAGCCCTTAAAGCTCGACGTTCCCAGAGCACAGATAATCGGAACTCCCGTTCCGGTAAAGCTCCCCAACCTCGAGCCCAAAACTCCCAATCCTGAACCCGACGTTCCGGAAGATGTAAAGAATGTCGCCAAGGGCAAGAAAGTGACAAGCTCCGACGATTTCCCGCTCATTGGAGAACTCGAGCTCGTTACCGACGGCGATAAGGGCGCGGCGGAAGGATGCTATGTCGAGCTGATGAACGGCTTGCAGTGGATCCAAATCGACCTTGAAAAGCAGACGGAAATATTTGCGGTTGCGATGTGGCACTACCACAGCCAGGAACGCGCCTACAAGGACGTCATAATCCAAGTTTCCGACGATCCGGAATTCATCAAGGGCGTGACGACTATCTTCAATAGCGACCACGACAATTCCGCAAAGAAGGGCGCCGGCAAGGACAAGGCTTACATCGAAACCAACATCGGCAAGCTCGTTGTTGTAAATCCCCCGGTGAAGGCCCGCTACATCCGCTTGTTCTCCAACGGAAACACGACCAACGACATGAACCACTACATTGAAGTGGAAGTTTACGGCCGTTAATTCTATAAACGCAAATAGGAGAAATCAAAAAGCGCGGAAATTTTCCGCGCTTTTTTTGTTCCTAAATTTTTTTTGTCTTGGTGAGCATATAAACTTTTTGTTAGGAGCTGAGGCATAAAAATTTTTAACTTTTTTTTTAGAAATTTTTAGTCTTATCCGATTTGTTTTGTCCGCGCATTTTATATTGTCCAACGTATATTGGGCTAAGCCAAGGCATCTTAGGGCTTATATTTTCTATGTGAGAAATGTACGGGTTTTTTTTGAATCGGGCAATAGATAGGATTGCGCGGTTTGTAGCCATTTTTGTTCGAGGCGGATTTTTGCCGATTTCGCATTCTATATTTAAAATTTTTCTGATATTTTTGTAGGGATAAATTTTGATGAGTCTGCGGCAAAAGTAATTGTTAAAAAAAATAAAAATTGCGTCTCGACATCGATTTATGCGCGCCATATTATTCTAAAATATTATACGAATATGATGAATAAAATTATAGCAATTTTAACGATTATGGCATGCGCTTTTGCAAGCGCTGCGGAACGCGTGGAAATAATTACAAAATATAAGGACGGAACGGTAAAAAGTTCGGAAAAATCCCTAAATTTTGAAAACGGGAGAGCCGTTTTAAAAATTCCCCGCGACTCAATAGATGCGCGTACCGATACAATTTCCATAATCCCCGATTTTATGAAAGCCTCCGCGGGCGACGACGGGTACATCGTTATGCCAAACAGCATAATAATACCTTTTGTAAAACAAAAGGACTCGTCATTCACCCCGTATAGCACGAGCAAAAACGAATGGCATCTCCCAATCGGCGGGATAAAAAAGGCAGATAGGGCGTTTTATTATATCGTAAACGGGCTTCGCCACGAGCATGCGGCACTGGCAAAGCTGAAGGACGGCGGATACTCGCTCTCGACAGTTTTTAATATCGGTAAAATGGCATTTAAACCTTACGAGGACATTGAAATTGAGTACAGAATCCTCGAGGGCGAAAATGCTGATTATTCAGGGATAGCGCGCGATTACCGCAAGACGCTTCTCGACTCCGGAGTTTGCAAGCCCATATCCGAGAGGCTCACACCGGAGCTCGAATACGCATGCGGCGCGCCTGAGCTTAGAATACGACAGGCTTGGAAGCCGGCGCCTCCGAAAATTGAAGAGCAGACGGTGGAAAATGAGCCCGAAGTGAAAGTCAAAATGACTTTTGAAAAGGTAGAAGACTTCATATCGCGCCTAAAATCCGCGGGAGTAGAAAAAGTGCAAATATGTCTTGTCGGCTGGAATGTGAGCGGGCACGACGGAAGGTGGCCGACTGCATTCCCGGTCGAGCCCAAACTCGGCGGCGAGGAGGGCTTGAAGAAGCTGATAAAAAAAGCGCAGTCGATGGGATACCAGATAGTTTGCCATACTAACAGCACTGATATTTACAGCATATCGGAAGATTGGAAGGGCGGGGCGCCCGTCGCGAAAAAATCCGACGGCTCTCTGCAAAAAAATACATGCTGGAGTGGCGGAAGAATGTACAATCTCTGCCCCAAAATGGCGTGGGAGTTCGCAAAGAGGGATTTGCCGAAAATTGCCGGGCTCGGGTTTAGGGGGCTGCACTATATAGACGTTATATCGATGATTCCCCCGCACGAATGCGCCGACCCGAACCACCCGTGCAACCGCGCCGAAAGCGAGGAGTATATGAACAAGATTAATGCCATGATCGGCAGCAACTACCACCTTTTTGACTACTACGGCGATCCCGACGCCGAGGAGGTCATTGTGGCAATGGGCTCGGTCTGCGAGACCATCGAGGAGGTCATTGATTATAAGCGTGCCCGCGGCGAAAAGGCGGGTCTTATCAAGGTGCGCCTGTACCGTCCCTTCTCCCGCGAACATCTGCTGCGTGCCCTGCCCGATACCGTCAAATCCATCACCGTGCTGGATCGCACCAAGGAGCCCGGCTCCATCGGCGAGCCGCTGTACCTTGATGTCGTGGCGGCGCTGCGCGGCAGCCGGTTCGAGCATACCCCCGTTTATACCGGACGCTACGGTTTGGGCAGTAAAGACGTTACCCCCAGCCAGATCTTTGCGGTGTACCGCAACGGAAAAACCGGTGAAAAGCCCCGCTTTACCGTCGGCATCACCGATGATGTTACCTATCTTTCGCTGCTGGAGACCGAAGCTCACAACACCACGCCGGAGGCGACCGTCTGCTGCAAGTTCTGGGGTCTCGGCTCCGACGGCACTGTCGGCGCCAACAAAAATTCCATCAAGATCATCGGTGACCACACCGATCTTTACGCACAGGGCTACTTCTCCTATGATTCCAAAAAGAGCGGCGGCTTGACCGTCAGCCACCTGCGCTTCGGCAAGGAGCCGATCAAATCCACCTACCTTGTCACCAAGGCGGATTTTGTGGCGTGCCACAATCCCGCCTACCTCGGCAAATACGATATGGTGCATGACATCAAGCCGGGCGGTATCTTCCTGCTCAACTGCGGCTGGAGCATGGAGGAGCTGGAGCGCCGCTTCACCGGCGACGGCAAGGCATACCTCGCCAAAAACCATATCCATCTCTACACCATTGATGCCGGCGCCATCGGCAAGGAGCTGGGGCTGGGCGGCCGCGTCAATACCGTCCTGCAGGCGGCGTTCTTCCGCCTTACCGGCATCATCCCGGAGGAGGATGCCCTCCAGTTCATGAAGGATGCCGCCACCCGCGCCTACGGCGCCAAGGGCGATGACATCGTCGCCATGAACCACGCTGCCATCGAGCGCGGCTTTACCGACGCCAAGGAAATACCGATCCCTGCGCACTGGGCTTCCCAGCGCGGCGATTTTGTCAGCTTCTACGCCACCGGGCGCGACCCCGAGGTTGTCGAGTATGTCAACCGGATCCAGATTCCCGCCGACCTGCAAAAGGGCGACGACCTGCCCGTTTCCACCTTCCTCGGGCGGGAGGACGGTCACCTGCCGCTGGGCACCAGCCAGTACGAAAAGCGCGGCATCGCGCGGGAAGTCCCCACCTGGCAGCCGGAAAACTGCATCCAGTGCAATCTCTGCTCACTGGTCTGCCCCCACGCCGTCATCCGTCCCGTCGCCATGACCGAAGCGGAAGCTGAAAAGGCCCCCGCCGGCATGCCCTCCCTGCCCATGACCGGTCTTGCCGATCACCGCTTTGCCATCACCACCAGCGTGATGGACTGCACCGGCTGCACTCTGTGCGTCGGCATCTGCCCCGGCAAAAAGGGCCAAAAGGCGCTGGCCATGGCCCGGCTGGAGGGCGAAAAGCCCCGTCAGGTCTACTTCGATTACGGCCGCGAGCTGACCCCCAAGTCCGCCGTGATGCAAAAGTTCGGCGCCGATACCGTTAAGGGCAGCCAGTTCCGGCAGCCGCTTCTGGAATTCTCCGGCGCCTGCGCCGGCTGCGGCGAAACCCCCTATGCCAAGCTCCTCACCCAGCTGTTTGGTCCGCGCATGTATATCGCCAATGCCACCGGCTGCTCCTCCATCTGGGGCGGCTCGGCCCCCGGCATCCCCTATACCAAGAATGAGAAGGGCCAAGGTCCTGCCTGGGCCAATTCCCTCTTCGAGGATAACGCCGAATACGGCTACGGCATGTACCTGGCGCAGGATACCATGCGCAAGCGCCTGATAAGGGAAGCCGAAGCCCTCGTCGGCGATATCGAGGCCCCGCACGAAAAAGAGGTGCTGGAAAATTACCTTGCCACGCTGGAGGACGGCGAAGCGAACCTCGCCGCTACCGATACCCTCATTGATGTCCTTTCCAAGAGCCTGGATCCCCGCGCCCAGCAGCTTTTGCATCACAAGCAGTTCCTCAGCAAAAAGTCCAACTGGATCCTGGGCGGCGATGGCTGGGCCTACGATATCGGCTTTGGCGGGTTAGATCATGTCATGGCCAGCGGGGCCGATGTCAATGTCCTGGTCTTTGATACCGAGGTCTACTCCAATACCGGCGGCCAGATGAGCAAATCCACCCCCACCGGCGCCGTGGCTCAGTTTGCCGCCAATGGCAAGGAGGGCACCAAGAAGGACCTGGCCTACATGATGATGACCTACGGCAGCGTCTATGTGGCGCAGGTGGCCTTGGGCGCGGATTTCAACCAAACCCTCAAGGCCTTCCGGGAAGCCGAAAGCTTCCCCGGCCCCTCCCTCATCATCGCCTACTCCCCCTGCATCAATCACGGCATCCGCGGCGGCATGGTCAATGCCGATATCGAGATGAAAAAAGCCGTGGAGTGCGGCTACTGAAAT
>ENA-ORMS01002748-ORMS01002748.1-human-gut-metagenome-genome-assembly--contig:-NODE-2748-length-12168-cov-5.184513_pt1 | contig 12168 bp, 9 predicted proteins | sample MGYA00242104_ERZ508997 | MGnify/ENA primary metagenome ERZ508997 (study PRJEB26280, sample SAMEA2338704) | human gut metagenome | biome: human gut; feature: human-associated habitat; material: faeces... | reverse complement strand
GCGGCGACGAGGTGCGCTTCGCCCTGTATGACGCAGACGAGGAGATCACGGCCAGCGGCTTCATCCAGCACGTGCCGGAATATGACGATGACTACTTCTACAACGAGCATGACGGCGTGGCGTACCGCGCCCGGTTTGACGCGGTGGGTGCGCTGCACGTCACATCCCTGGGCACATTTGAGAAGATGCTGGGTGACACGCCGGGGGAGAACATCGGCGACACCGGCTATGAGGCGCTGGCGGGCGTATGGTACTTGGACGGCGAGGCCGGCGCGGCCAGCATTCTGGAGATCAACGCGGATGGCAGCTGGGCGCTGTATGAACGTCCCGGCGGTGACGGCGACCCCGCCATGGTGGACGGCGGCACGTTGGAGACGGACGAGGAGAATCTAGATCGGTATTTCGCCGTTTCCGACCAGTTTGACGACGTGGTCTACGACTTCAACGTCATCGACAACAGCGTGATGTACTGGGGCGGTGAATACGACTATTACGAGAAGGCGGCGTGACCGCCGGGAGGAGAGAGCTATGAGGAAGAAGCTATTTGCGCTGCTGGCAGCGCTGGCGCTGTGTTTGACGGTGGCCGCCTGCGGCGGCACGGAGGGCAGCACGGATGACCTGGCGGGCGGCGACTGGCGCACCACCGGCGTGGTGCGGGCCGAGGGCACGATCACCCGGGATGGCGGGGACGTATATGTGCTGGTATGCGTCAACGACGATGACGCTGTTTTCTGCTACGACGACGAGACGTATGCCGTATACGACTATGTGGACTACCCGGTGGTGCTGGAAAGCGACCCGTGGGAAGCGTTTCAGGACATCGACTTTGCCGATCGAAACGGTGACGGCGACAGTGACGTGGCCATGCTGTTTGAGCTGGACGGCGCAGGGGTGCTGATGGTGTGGTTCTGGGACGCGGAGGCGGAGGCGTTCGTGTTCCAGCCGGAGGAGTCCCAGGTGGAGGGCAGCGTCGAGGCCGCCATGGACCACGAGGGCTTTGAGGGCACGTGGTATCTGGACGGTGACGAGACGGAGGTCAGCGTCATCATCATCGGTACGGACGGCGACTGGGTGCTGTATGACCAGCAGGGCGATACCCGCACCGCCATGGACAGCGGCATGATCGAGGTGCTGGACGAGGCGCAGGGCCACTATACCGCCGTGTCGGAGGTCTATGACAGCGTGTCCTATAACCTGGTGACAGCCGGAGCGGACGGCTTCTACTGGGGCGTTTCCGGCGCGTATGAATTTTACGAGCGGCTGGACTGAGCGGCCAGGGCGAAAGTGAGGCGTGTGTAAAATGGCAAGGCAAGCGGACAGAATGACGGATGAGCAGCTCTCCCGGCAGCTGGGGCAGTATCAGGCCATAGAGAGCATCGGGATACTGCTGGGCGTGCTGCTGGTGGTGGCCGGGTGCGTCACGATGTTCATACGGCGTGACCCCCTGCTGATCTGCGCGCTGGTGTTCCCCGGCGTGGCGCTGTTCCTGCTGGTGGCAAAGCCCGCCCAAAAGAAGAAAAAGGCGCTGCTGCGGGAGCAGCTGGGCGGGTATTTCCGCACGGAGCTGACGCGGGCCTTCGGCCCTGAGCCGGAAGCGCCGGAGCTGCCCATCGACTGGGATTTTTTGGCCAGCGCCGACCTGCTGGCCGTCCCCTGGACGGAGTGCAGCCTGGAGGACTTTCACGAGGGCGTTCACAACGGGCTGCGGTTTTCCGCCGCCAACGTGGCGCTGCGCCGCACGGTGGAGGAAAAGTCCGGCCCGGACAACGACAACTGGATGACGAGGACCGAGACGCTGTTCCGGGGCATCGTGGTGCGCTGCAAGGATATATGCGATCCGGCGCTGGACATGGTCGTTCGGGAAATGTTCCAGGAGCGGAAGAAGGACGACATCAGCGACCCGGCCCTGTTCCGAAAGCACTTCACCGCCCGCACAGCGGACGGGCAGGATGTGGATGAACAGGTGACGCCGCAGCTGCGGGAGCTGGTGCAGAAGCTGGAGACCTTCGCCAACAACGGCAAGGTGGGCTGTCTGAGCCTCCGTGACGGCGATCTGACACTGGCGCTGAACACCCGGTATGTGTTTGCGGGCGTGCCGGAGGAGCTGGATCTGCGGGACATCGACGGCATAAGGAAGTGGTTCACGGCCTCGCTGACGGGCATGGGCAGGCTGCTGGATCTGCTGGTGGAGAGTGACGCGCTGCATGGCGCGGCGGAATAAGGAGAAGAGCATGGCAGAGCAGAAAAACAACGTGACGGATGAGCAGCTGGCGCAGGCACTGCGGCAGGGCAATGGCGGCAGGCTGGGCGGCAAGCTCCTGTCGCTGGTGGGCGTGGTGGTCGCCATCGCGGGCATCATCCTGGGCGGCAACATCGTGGTGATCCTCATCGGCGGCGTGATTTTGGCCCTGGGGCAGACGGTGCAGGGCAAGTCCAAGGGCAAGGCCGACCGGCAGGCGTTCGAGGCCATCGTGCCGGGCGTGGCGGGCAGCGTTCTTGAGGACGTGCAGCTCGAGCCGGGGCAGCATATCCTGCGCCCGGGGGACACCAACATCCCCGTGCCCACCCATACGAACAGCCGGGGCGAGGGGTATGTACGGGGGACGTACAAGGGTCTGACGGTGGAGCTGTGCACCGTCCGCATGACGGATGTGGACGAGGTACAGCGGGAGGAGACGGGCCTGTGGGAGCGGAACGAGCGGGAAGTCTATGCCGGGCAGTGGATGCTGTGTGAGCTGGGCCGGGAGTTCCCCACGTGGCTGACCATCTGGCCCAGGGGCAAGCTGGAAAAGCTGCTCAACGCCCGCACCATCAAGACGGGAGACGAATCGTTCGACAGGCAGTTCAATCTGAGCAGCGGCGACGAGGCGGAGGCGCTGCGTATTCTGAGCGCCAGCCGGTTGGAGCGGCTCATGAGGCTGGCGGACACGGGCTTCGGCAAGTACGCCGCCAACCTCAACACGGACGGGAAGCTGTATATCGCCGTACACAGCGGGCGCGGGTTCTTCGACACCGGCAAGGGGCGGGAGAGCCCGGAGCAGCTGCGCCAGCGGTTTGCCGGGGAGCTGAAGTGGTTCACGGACGTGATCGACACGTTCCGGCCCCTGTGAGAGCGGCGCGGATAGACGGTTGATTTTTTCCTCCCGCGATACTATAATGGGAGTATCGACTATCGGGAGGTACGATGCCATGCGCTATTCCGACACGCTGAAGCAATACGCGCTGATCACCGTTAGCTGCGCCCTGTACGCGCTGGGGTTTTGCTGGTGCTGCCAGCCGCAGCACATGTCCATCGGCGGGCTGACCGGCGTGGCGCAGGTGCTGAACGTCTTCTTCCCTGCCCTGCCGGTGGGTACGGTGACGCTGGTGCTGAACGTGCCTGTGTTTATTTTGGGGTGGAAGCTGCTGGGCGGCAAGGTGCTCGTCAGCTCGCTGTACGCCATGGCCGTCAGCTCGCTGATGATCGACGGCATCAACGCCGTACACCAGTTCCAGCCCCTTGAGCCGGTGCTGGCGGTGCTCTATGGCGGCGTGCTGTGCGGCGCGGCCATCGGGCTGATGCTGCGGCAGGGCGCGACCACCGGCGGCACGGAGCTGATCGCACGGCTGCTGAAGCTGAAGTTCCAGCAGCTGCCCATCGGCAAGCTGTGCCTGCTGGTGGATCTAGTGGTGATCGTCACCTACTCGCTGACGTTCCGCCAGCTGACGCAGGTGCTGTACAGCATCGCCATGCTGTATATCCTGACGTTCCTGATGGACAAGGTGGTCTATGGCGGCAACGCCGCCAAGCTGTCCTTTATCATCAGCACACGGAGCGGGGACATCACCCGGGCGCTGCTGGAGATGGACATGGGCGTGACGCTGCTGTCGGGCATGGGTGCGTACAAGAACCTGCCCACGCAGGTGGTGATGTGCGCGTTCAGCCGGGGGTATATCATCCCGGTGAAGAAGCTGGTGCAGCGCATCGACCCGGACGCTTTTGTCATCGTGTGCGACACGCACGAGATCCTGGGCGAGGGGTTTGGGACGTATGACCCTACGGGGCTGTGAGGGGAGGGGATTTCGTCTCTCCCTCCGGCGCTTCGCGCCACCTCCCTCACAGAGGGGGGGGCAAGTGGGACGCGTTTAGGCAACAAAAAAGCACCCATCCGGGTGCTTTTTTGCTGTGTTTTTGGTCAGTCTTCTTTTCTTCTACGCAGGGCCGCCAGGCCGGTGAGGGACAGCATGGACGAGAGGGCGTAGACCGCGACGCCGGGGTCGGATGTGCCGGGGCTGGTCTTGCTGTTTTCCACGGTGAACACCGCGCTGACATCGCCCGCGGTGGACTGGATGGTGACGGTGTGGCTGCCGTTTTTCAGCGTCCGCAGGTAGACCGCCTTGAGGTAGACCTCGATGCTGCCGCGCTCGGCGATGTAGTTCTTAGCGGCGAGGGTCTTGCCGTCCACCTGCACGCCCGTGAAGGTGTCGAAGTCGGCGCTGCTGACGAAGGTGAGGCCCACGTTGCCGCCGTCATAGTATGCCGCGCCCATCACGGTGATGGTCGGGCCGCTGTAACGGCGGGGGATACGCTTGGCGATGACGGTGTCGGACAGGGCGATCTCCGTGGCGGCGGCAGCGTCCTTGTAGCACTTGCCGCAGCCGGAGCAGAGCCAATACTCGCTGTTGCCCTCGGCCTGGGTGGTGGCCGCCTTGGCGGGCACGTGCTTCAGGTCGCTGTGGTTGGCGGGGTTCTTCTCGCCGTAGGGCTTGCCGCAATAGCCGCAGGTGGCCGGGGCGGCGCAGCTGGCCGTTCCGCCGGAGTGCTGGGTCAGTGTCGCGCCGCAGGTGTCGCAGACGTGGTCTTTGTTGTCATCCGCGCAGTTCTTAGTTTCCGTGTGGGTGTTATCTGTCTTACAGGTGCGGGTGTGGGTCTTGTTGCTGCTGGGTGTCCAGTCGCCCCAATCGTGGCCGCGCTTTTCAATCGTGCCGCCGCAGACGGTGCAGGTGGCATCTGCCGTGCAGGTGGGCTTGTTCCCGCTGTTTGCGTGGTCACAGGCTGCCCAGTGGGCCGTGAGGGTCATATCCCTGGCGGGCATGGTGGCCGGGATAGTCCTATCCCAGCCTGCAAAGGTGTAGCCGGTTTTAGTGGGATCGGCGGGGGCGGTGATGGCCGTGCCGTAACCCTGGGTGATGGGCGCGATGGCACTGCCGCCGTCGGTGTCAAAGGTGATGGTGTACTGATTTACGGCCCAGTTGGCCTTGATGGTCATATCCCCGGCGGGCATGGTGGCCGGGATAGTCTTATCCCAGCCTGCAAAGGTGTAGCCGGTTTTGGTGGGAGCTGCGGGAGCGGCGATGGCCGTGCCGTAGTCCTGGGTGATGGGCGCGATGGCGCTGCCGCCGTCGGTGTCAAAGGTGATGGTGTACTGGTTGATGCTCCACTGGGCGGTGAGGGTCATGTCCTCGGCAGGCATGGTCGCGGGAATCGCCTTATCCCAACCGATGAAAGTATAACCCTCTCTTGTCGGGTCGGCAGGGGCGGTGATAGCCGTCTCGCCCGCCTGGACGATCTGCGTGGCATAGGTTCCGCCCAAAGCCCCGTAAGCATAGGTCACGGTGACAGGCGTGCCGTTGGGGTCGGGGATGTTGGTCTTGTCATTGATCACAGTGCCGGTGTTCATGGGCTTGCCGCTGAGCTTGGCGTTCTTTTCCATAGTCAGCCCGCCATAGAATGTGCCGCCGGAGACATGGCACTCCGTGCGGACGGGTTTGTAAAAGCTGCCGCCGGAGAGGTTGCTGCCGAACCTCCAATAGTTATCTTTTGATGGGTCGGTCATGTTGCCATCGGGGTCCGTCACGGTGACGCTGCCATGGAAAATACCGCCCCGGATGTCGCCCTCGCAGGAGACATCGCCGGTAAAGACCGTGGTAGGCTTCTCGTCCGTGTGGTCGATGGCGTTGGTGGCCTTGAACTCAGCATGTTGACTGTACCCGTTCCCTCCCACATACACCGTGCCCTCCACCTGGCCGCCGTTGGCATAGAGGAAGCAGCCGGGATAGTTGGCGGTAGGGGTCGCTTCAAGGTCCATGTAGATCGCAGCGCCGTTGGTGGCTTTGCAGCCCGTGATGCGGGCATTCTCCCCCAGCTCCAACTCAGCAAAGCCGATCAGGGCCACGCCGCCGCCGTTTTCCGCCTCGCAGCCGGAGATCACAGCGTTCAGAACAGACACCGGGCCGTTTGTGTGGCCGCTGATATACAGGCCGCCGCCGCGTTCGCTTGCCTTGCAGTTCTCGATGTGGCCGCCGGTGATCTGGACGGTGCACCTGGCTGCCAAGATGCCGCCGCCGTCCATGGCAGAGCAGCCGCTGATGACGCCGCCGGACATGGTGACGGAGCCGGCCTTGGTGACGGAGCCGGCCTTGGCATAGATCGCGCCGCCGCTGGCACCGTAATCGGCTGAGACAGCGCAGTTCCGGATGGCGCCGCCGGTCATGGTGACGGAGCCGCCCTCGGCATAGATGCCGCCGCCGAACGCATGATTCGCTCCGCTCTGGACGCCGCAGGCATAGATGGTGCCGCCCGCCAGCACGAAGGACGCGCCCGCCTCCACATACACGCCGCCGCCATAGTAAGTGTAGGACTGTCCCGCGCCATTGTCATACTTAAACCCCTTGCCGCCGGTGATGAGGCCGCCTGCGGGCAGGGATGCGTCGCTGTGGGACGCCGTGGGGGCGCTGTCGGTCAGGGTCAGGGTGCTGCCGCTGGTGACGCGGAAGATGCTGTCGGGCTGTGCGCTCTGGTCAAAGCGCAGGACATGGCCGTTCAGGTCCACGGTGGTGTCACCCGTAATGTTCAGGGTGCTGGTGATGGTCACGTCGGCATCCAGCTGATACACGCCGTTGCCCAAGCTGCCGGAGATACTAGTCAGCTTTGTCACGTTGGTGTCCTCCGCCAGCGCCTGGGCCGGCAGCAGCGACAGCGCCATGACCAGCGCCATCAGGATCGATACGAACCGTCTTTTCATTTTCGCTCCTCCGTTTCGCTGCCTTTTGACAGCTTAAAATCGTATTTCATTTCCAACATGGCAAACAGCTTATACATAACCTTGGTGGCAATCGTCTTGATATCCAGCGATTGAATAAAGGCAAGCACCTTTGCCTGTTCTTCCTCCGATACACGATATACTCTCATTGATGCCGTCAAAAAGCGGCTGAGCTTGCGTTCCAGCGGAAAATGAATATCGCATTTTCTCACCATATAGCTACGCATCAATCCTGCCGTGCCGATTTCCATTTCATAAAAATCGCTGTCGCTGTAATCCGGGAAATTCGCGCCGAAAATCTGCTTCAGCTCTGCTGTGGTATGCAGGTAAATATATTCCGACGTGTCGGGCAGGGAATAGGCTTCAATGTAGATTTCTCGCAGGTTCTCATTCAGTTCAGTCAGTGTCAGTTGGATGGCCGTTTCCACCGCATAGGCGTAAACCGGCGGCAGCGCCGGGCCTGCCATGTCACGCGCCGCGCTGAACTGGCCGCTGAACATGAAGCCGATGAGCTCGTGGAGCACCGCGTCCTTGGTGCGGAAGATGTTCTGGAACGTGCTGACCGAGATGCCGGCCTCGGCGGCGATCTGACTGATGGACGTGGCGTGGTAGCCCTGCTGCAGGAACAGGCGCACGCACACCGACAGGATGCGGCGCTTCGTCTCCAGCGTGTCCTTGCGTAGTGTCATGGACAGCCCCCTTTCGTTGTTTTTGGTACGCATATCAATATGACTATTATATCCGGGGTCTGGCCGTTTGGCAAGGGGAAAGGTGTTGGCATTTGTGACAAATTTTCTTGCGGAGGGAAAGGGCGGGGGTTGTGGATTCGCGAAAAAGCGTAAGCATTGTGCGATTTGGGAACAGATTGCCACGCCAGTCTGCGGACTGGCGTGGCAATGACAGGCTTTTTCGACAGCCTGGGGGGACGCGGCACAGGCCGCGTCCCCCGCTTTTTGGCGCTATGTGGATAAATTAACGAGAAAAGTGGGCAGGTTTTCCTTGCTTTCCCGGTTTTTTTGATATACAATATTCTGCGTACATTCACATGAGAGGTTGTCAACGACATGACCCATCCCTATAAAACGCGGGAGGGCGGCGCGACCGTGACGGTGTTCGTTCCCTACGACTGCCAGAACAACTGCCCCTTCTGCATCAACAAAAAAGAATACGCGGACTGCTCCGGCTTCAGCCTGGAGAAGATCTTGGACAGCATCCGGGTGATGGACGGCATCACGCCCCGGTGCGATTTTGTGTTTACCGGCGGTGAGCCGCTGGCCAACCTGAACGCCCTGCAAAGGATGCTGGACGCCATCCCCGCCACCCACAAGATCTATATCAACACCACGTTCCCCGCCCAGGCCCACACGTCCTTCGAGGAGATGCTGGCCTTTACGGAGCGGAATAAGGACAAGATCACCTGCATGAACATCTCCCGCCATTTGCAGCACTACGTGGAGGAGAGCCCCGACGAGGTGCTGGGGAGGATCGCCTGTCCCACCCGGATCAACTGCGTGCTGTATAAGAACTATCCGGCGGCGAAGCTGGTGGATTACGTGGAGCGCTTTTTGCCCTACCGCATTCCCATCCAGTTCCGCTACGACTACACAGAGACCACGCCGGAGAACCTGTACGAGGAGGACAACGACCGCATTTTACAGGATCTGAAGCGGCTGTTCACCTACAAGGGGCTGGACGGCTGCCGGATGCGGAACGGCTTCCACTTCGAATACAAGGGGCTGCACATGACGTACCACAAGACGCTGCCCTACTCCACCATCGTGGAAAAGGGCGACGACGGCGTGACCTACGACATCCTGTACGACATCCTCATCAAGCAGAACGGCGAGATACACAGCGACTGGACCGGCGTGAAGATGGATGTGGACGCATACCGCAAGGTGGTGTTTGAGCCCTACGACCTGCGGGTGCTGGACGGCACGATAGATTTCTGATAAAAAACGGCATCGCCGCAGGCGATGCCGTTTTTTCCGCGGAACTTTCTCCTTCTTTCTTCCGTCTATACGGACAGCAGAGGACAGCCCGGTAAAAATTAACGGGCCGTTTGCATTTACCCCCTTTTACTTTCCGGGGGTTTGTACTATAATAGTAAATTGTCGGTGTAGCCCTATACGCCGGCGACTACTGAGGCAAAGTGAGGAAAACTTCTATGAAACGTATGATTTCTCTGCTGCTGGCGGCGCTGGCCGTCGTGACCCTGGCCGCCTGCGGCAGCAAGAGCTCCGCCACCGTGGACGCCGCCGGACTGGCCGATGCGCTGGTACAGAAGGTGCAGTTCGACAGTGAGATGAACGCCGTCAGCGCCGACGACCTGGGGTTCTATATCGAGCTGCCGGCCAAGTGCGAGGTGGGCGCGTATATGTCCTCCGGCGCTACCGCCGAGGAGATCTTCGTGATCCAGTGCTACGACAAGACAGACGCCGCCGCGGTGAAGGTGTCCATCCAGTCCTATTTGGACACCCAGAAGCAGGAGGCGGAGCGGTATCAGCCCGATGAGGTGGCACGCCTGAACGGTGCGATCTTTGAGACCTACGGCACGTGCGTGGTGCTGTGCGTCACCTCCGACACCGACACCGCCAACGCCGTCATCAAGGAGTACACGGCATGAGCCGGGACAGCTATTCCCGGGGTCGGGGCGGCGCGGCGCTGCTGCTGCTCATCGCCGCCGCAGCGCTGGTGGTGGCCGTGCTGGCCATTTTCACCAGTGTGTTTGAAAAGGATAAGGCCAAGCCGGACGATGCGCCCGGCACAGATGTGATCCAGCCCGCCGAGCCGGACGATACCGGCAGCGATACGCCGGACGTGCCGGCAGACCCGGACAACGGCAACACCCTGCCGGACGACACCAGCACGCCGGACACAGTCACCAAGCCCGACGGCAGCCAGCTGGATGACCCCACCCGGCCCGCCTCCGGCACGATCACCACCAGCGAGACGCCGTATCAATCCGGCGGCGTATATGTGGTGGGCAACACGGGCTACGAGATGTATAACTACGTGGGCAGCCTGGCGGAGAAGTACCAGCAGATCGTCAACGGCGTGGCCGACGATCTCAGCGGCACGGCCACGGTGTATGTTATGGCTATCCCCCTGTCCAGCGGCATCACCCTGCCCGACAGTCTGTACAGCGACATACCCGGCAGCGACCAGGCCCAGGCCGAGAAGGATATTCTGGCGGGAATGGGGAACAATGTAAAGACGGTGGCCCTGCACGACACGCTGATGGCCCATCGGAACGAATACATCTACTTCCGCACCGACCACCACTGGACGGCGCTGGGCGCGTATTACGCCTACGCCCAGTTCTGCGCCGCCAAGGGCATTACGCCCCATGATCTGAGCGAGTACGAGATAAGCCAGTATCCCGGCTTTTTAGGCTCGTTCTACAACGATTCCGGCAAGCCCGACGCTATGGCCGCCACGCCGGACACGGTGAACGCCTATCATCCCCTCAGCGCCGACGCCCACATGGAGTACGGCAGCGGGGAGAACAGCAGCCTTACCGGCGGCAAGGTCATCTTTGACGAGTCCACCGCCGCGGCCAGCCTGAAATACGGCACGTTCATCATGGGCGACAACCCCTACACCGTCATCGAGAACCCGGATCTGACCGACGGCTCGGCCTGCATCGTGGTGAAGGAGTCCTTCGGCAATGCCTTCGTGCCGTTCCTGGTGGACCACTATCAGACGGTGTATGTAGTGGACTACCGTTACTACGGCGGCAGCGTCACCACGCTGGCCCGGAGCAAAAACGTCAGCGATGTGCTGTTCGTCAACAACCTGTCCGCCATCCGCGGCAGCTATCAGATCGGCAAGCTGAACGGCGTGAAGTAAATAACACCCTGACAGGGCGGGCTTGCCCGCCCTGTTCCTCTGAAACCACCCACAAAGGAGAAGCCGCCACATGGTCTTTAGCAGCACCACGTTCCTGCTGGCATTTCTGCCGCTGGTCGCCATTTTGTACTATATCTGTCCCCGGAAGCTGCGTAACGCGCTGCTGTTGGTGTTCAGCCTGCTGTTCTACGGCTGGGGTGAGCCCAAGTATATCCTCATCATGCTGTTCTCCACCGTGTTCGACTACTGCAACGGGTTGGCCATCGGCCATTTCCGGGCCAAGGGCCGGGAGGGCGGCGCGAAGGCGGTGCTCATCGTATCGGTGGTGGGCAACCTGGCCATTCTGGGCTTCTTCAAGTACACGGATTTCGCCATTGAAAACCTGAACGGCCTGCTGGGCACGGCTATCCCCGCCCTGGGGCTGCTGCTGCCTATCGGCATCTCCTTCTACACGTTCCAGACCATGAGCTACACCATCGACGTGTACCGGGGACTGGTGCCGCCCCAGCAGAACATCATCGACTTCGGCGCGTATGTGACGCTGTTCCCCCAGCTGATCGCCGGGCCCATCGTGCAGTACAAGACGGTGGCCTACGACCTGGAGCACCGGCGGGAGACGCTTCCCCAGGCCAGTGAGGGCTTGCAGCGGTTCGTCATCGGCCTGGGCAAGAAGGTGCTGCTGGCCAATCAGATGGGCGCGATATGGGAGGACATCTCCGCCATGTCTTCCCCCTCCGTCACCACGGCGTGGCTGGGTGCGCTGGCGTTCACGTTCCAGATCTATTTCGACTTTTCCGGCTATTCCGACATGGCCATCGGCCTGGGCCGCTTCTTCGGCTTTCACTTTTTGGAGAACTTCAACTACCCCTACGAGTCCCGCACCGTCACCGAGTTCTGGCGGCGGTGGCACATCAGCCTGTCCACCTGGTTTCGGGAGTATGTCTATATCCCCCTGGGCGGCAACCGCAAGGGGCTGGGCCGCCAGCTGGTAAACATCACCATCGTGTGGTTTCTCACCGGGCTGTGGCACGGGGCAAGCTGGAACTTCGTGCTGTGGGGCGTGTACTACGCCGCGCTGCTGATTTTGGAAAAGACGTTCCTGCTGCGCTGGCTGGACAGAGCGCCCCGGTTCGTGGGACACGTCTACACCTGTCTGTGCTTCGTGCTGGGCTGGGTGCTGTTCGCCATCACCGACTTCGGGCAGCTGGGCGCGTATTTGGGTCATCTGTTCTCCGGCCCGCTGTGGGACAGCACCTCCGCTTATCTGCTGCGGTGTGACTGGCTGCTGCTGGCG
>ENA-ORMS01002745-ORMS01002745.1-human-gut-metagenome-genome-assembly--contig:-NODE-2745-length-12177-cov-2.429302_pt1 | contig 12177 bp, 9 predicted proteins | sample MGYA00242104_ERZ508997 | MGnify/ENA primary metagenome ERZ508997 (study PRJEB26280, sample SAMEA2338704) | human gut metagenome | biome: human gut; feature: human-associated habitat; material: faeces... | reverse complement strand
GCACCACGGCCCGGCGGTAGTCGCCGATGCCGGGGAGCGTTTTGAGACTTGCACAAGTGCGCGGCAGCTCGCCGCCAAAGTCCGAGACGATGACCTTTGCCGCCTTTTGCAGATTCCGCGCCCGCGAGTAGTAGCCGAGCCCCTCCCAGAGCTTCAAGAGCCGTTCCTCCGGCACGGTGGCTAACGCCGCGGCGTCGGGCAGCTCTGCCATAAAGCGCTCAAAGTACGGAATGACGGCGCTCACGCGCGTCTGCTGGAGCATGATCTCCGAGACCCACGTGCGGTACGGCGTGACGACGCTGCGCCATGGCAGCGTGCGGCCGTTTAAGTCATACCACGTGAGCAGCGGCGCGGTCAGGGCATTTAAGTTTTCCCAATGTTCTGTCATCATATCATTTGTTGAAGCGCGCGGCGAAGCCGCAGCGGCGGCAGAGCTCCTCGCTCGGACAGCGGCGCGAAAAGCCCTCGCGCAGTGCGCACGCGCGTTCGCTTTGCAGAATTTCCGCAAGCGGCTGCGTGAACAGATTCCCCAGCGCGATGTCGCCCTCGTGATCGAGACAGCACGGCACCGCCGTGCCGTCGGCGAGCACGCCGAGCTGGTCGCGCAGGCCGTAGCAGAACTGTGTGCCGCGCTCCTGTGCGTTAAGGTCGGGCCAGTCGAATTTTTTTGCGCGCTCAAGGTACAAATTGTCCCGCAGGCGGAAGCTGCCGCCGCGCGGCTCGGGCCACTCGCCCGGACATTTTTCGTGAAGAAAGGCTTCGATCACGCCATTGCGCGTCTCCGCGCCGCCCTCATTCCACAGCCGCAGCGCGACGATGACGCCCTGCGCGGCGGCGCGGGCGGCAAAGCTCCAGACCTCCTCCAGATACTGCTGCTCGCGCTCCTGTGCGCCGTCGTTCCCCTCAAAGCTGTGGAGCGATACGCTCACCTCATGGAGCGTCCGTGCGGCGAGCAGCGTTTTCGTCTGCCGCGCGAGGAGCGTCCCGTTCGTCGTGATGCAGACCTTCCTCTCCCGCGCCGCAGCGAGGGCGAGCAGTTCCGCAAGCTGCGGGTGGCTCAGCGGCTCGCCCATCACATGCAGATACACATATTTTACCTGCCCCGTGAGGCGCTCGAGCACGAGGTCGAACTCGGCGGGCGTCATCGTGCGCGGCGCTCGCTTTGTGCCGGGACAGAACGAGCAGCGCAGGTTGCAGCGGTTCGTGATCTCAATGTACGCTTTTTTCAGCATCCGCGCCCGTCCTCCCTTTATTTTTCTCAGTATAGCACAACGCCGCGCCCTTGCCAATACGGTATTTTTCTGTTACAATGGCGGCACCCGAGCAAAGGAGTCTTTCCCATGAAGATCACATTCATCGCCCACAGCGCGTTTCTCGTTGAGTGGGACAAGTTTTATACGCTGTTCGACTACGTTTATGAGCCGGACTACACCGGTACGCTGCCGCCGCTCGATCCCCAAAAGCCGCTGCTGGTCTTTTCCAGCCACAGCCATGAGGACCATTTTGACGGGAAGGTGTTCGGCCTGCTGGAGCAATATCCGCTCACGCAGTTTTTTGTCTCGCGCGACACGCGCCTGACCGAGCGCCGCCGCAAGTGGCTGGGCATCTCCGACGAGGCCTTTGCCCACACGACCGTTCTGCGGCCCGACAGCATCCTGCTCACCGACGTCGCGGGCGAGGATTTGAGCATCCGCGCCATCAAGTCGACGGACATCGGCAATGCCTATCTTCTGCGCGCTGAGGGGAAGATGGTCTACCACGGGGGCGACCTCAACTGGTGGAACTGGGAGAGCGAGGGCAAGGCTTACTGCAACAACATGACCGTCCACTACCATGCGGCCATTGAAAAGCTCGCCTCCGCCGTGCGCAACGAGGCGACGGACAACAACATCGCGCCCGAGATCACAGCGGCGATGGCGCCGCTTGACCCGCGCCTTGGTGAAGGCAGCGAGGGCCTCGGCATTGAGTATCTTTTGAAGAACGTGTCGGTGCGGCACGTCTTCCCGATGCACATGTGGAAAAAGTATGAGGTCATCGACCGCTACATCGCCGCGCACCCGGACGAAAAGGGCATCATCGCGCGCATCACGCGCGACGGTCAGCAATTCGAGATTTGAAAATAAAAAGGAAAGCGCCTTCCGCATCGCGGAAGGCGCTTTCCCGTTCGAAGGGGATTTGTGGAGAAAAAACACTGACGTATTTTTTACTGGCTCACTGCCGTGAGAGGCATTTTGAGGATCTGACCGACGAAAATGACCGAGGGGGACTTGACGGTGTCCTTATTCAGGTCATAGATCTCAGTCCAGCGGTTGCCATTGCCGAGCTGCTTGCTGGCGATCTTCCACAGACTGTCGCCGGAGACGACGGTGTAGGTATCGCCGCTCGCGGGCTGGGAGGGCTTCTCAGGCTGCGTGGGCTGGGTGGGCTCGGCGGAGGTGCCGTTGCTCACAAGCGTGGTGCGCGGGTCGTTGCCCGTGTAGCGGTAGAGCGGGAAGTTCTTCGTGGTCTCATCATACTTGAGCAGACCGTTCTGATAGATCGTGCCGTTGTAGCGTGCGCTGTCGCCGACGTCGGGCTCCATCAGCATGCCGATGATCGTGCCGCTCTCCTGATCCATGGGGATCACGTAAGCGCCCTTTTCGAAGGTGACTTTCGCGCTGTCGCGCAGGTCGGCGATGCAGCTCTTGGTGCCGTCGGCCTCGATGTAATAGTACTGCTGGAGCTCGGCACTGGAACCGGCATTGAGCTTATAGTACTCTGCGCCGTGGCGGTCGAGCGTGTAGAGAAGTTTGTCGATCCACTCAACGTCCGCGGGGACGACGTAGGCAGTCGGGCGGGTGCGGCTGCGGACGATGGTGTCCTGCAGGCTGATGGCGTTGGCGCCGATGCTGTTGATGTTGCCGTAGATATCGGCGACATACTGGTGCAGCGGGGTTGGGCTCTTGACCTTGCCGGAGGCGCTCTGCTTGAGGACGAGAACGTCGGATTCGCTGTAGGTCTTGCCGGTCTCGGCGACCTTGGCGCGGGCGGTGTTCACGGTGTCCATAACGGTTTTGGCGTTGGCGGCGGTGGTGTCATAGATGGACTTGGTCGCAACGACCTGACCGTATACGCGGCGCGGCATGGCGAACAGCGCGCCGTCAGCGCCGTGACTCTCGATCAGAATGGAGATGGCGTTGCCGAGACCGTAGTAGGCGCGGCCAATGGGGTTATTGCTGGTGATGCCGTAGTGGTAGGCGCGGAAACCGGTGTCGAGAAGGTCCTTGTGCATCTTGTCGACGACAAGCTCGGTGGTCAGCTTGGTCACGGCGGGATCGTCGTTCAGGCTGGAAGCGCCGGTGATCTGGAAGTCATTGAGTTCGAACTTCTCGGGATCGTTATTGTAGTTGCCCATCTCGGAGAAGAAAAATTCGTGGTTGTCGATCACAACGTGCGGCATGAACTTGTAGTATGTTTCGTGCAGCATGGCCGTTTCCTTAGAGTTGATCGCCATGTGGTCGCGGTTCATGTCGATGCCGTCATAATCGGTGCGGACGAAGAGGAATGCGCCCTCCACATTGATGCGGGGGATCATCACGATATCGATCTTGTCGAGGATGTCCTCACCGTACTGGCCGCAGAGCTCCTGAATCATGACGAGCGCGCTCTCACCGGCGGCAGGCTCATAGGGGTGAATCTGGGCCTGCTGCCACACGATGGGCTTGCCGCCCTCGCGCAGGATCTTGGCCGCATCGTCCATGGTGGCGTTTGCGGGAATATTTTTCTTGGTGAACACGAGCACGGGGTAGTCGTAGCCATAGTGGGCAGTCTTACCGGCGCTGAAAACGTGCATGTAGCTGCTCTTAGTCGCGTATTCCTTGATGAAAGCGGTCATCTCTTCGTTGGTGGTGGCCTGATAGAGCGCGCGGCCCTCCTGGAAGGCGGGAGTGGTGAAGGGCTTGTAGCCGACGAGCTCGTCCGTGCCGAGCAGGTACTCCATCTCATCGGTTCCCTCGATGGGAACGCCGTAGCCAACGCCCTGGTCAAAACCTGCGGGGGCCTTTTCACCGTTCACGCCGACGGGATTGTTGTTACTGGTCTCATAGCCGGTGCCGGCGATGGGCGCAGTTTTGACGGGTAGTGTCTTCGCACCAGCTTTCAGGTCGCCCTCAGTGACGAGGAAGAGCTTGACGATGCTGTAATACTTGCTCTCGACCTTGCCGCGGACGAGATAACAGTAGCCGCCCGCCTCGGTAACGGTGTACTTGCCGTCCTTGTCCGGTTCAATGATTGTCAGCTTGGGATAGTCTTCGCTATTAGGCTCGGTGAAGGCCTTGACAATACCTTCGACGGTTTTTGCTTCACGTTTCTGATACCATGCGGGGATACCCTTGAACATGGTTACGACTACGTCGTTTGCGGGAACATCCTTAGGATATTCAAGCGTGATCTTCACGCTTTTCTCTGCTGCGAGCGTGCTGGTCATCAGCATCGTGACGACCATCGCGAGAGTCAGCAGACAGCTCAGGGATCGCTGCATCATTTTTCTCATAGCTTCTTTCTCCTTCTTAAAAACTGTCGGCATCGGAACATCATGCACAAACGGAAGAGAATTTACCCGTTGATTTCTGTTGACAATACCGATTTGGATAAGTAAACTGTAACTATTAAAGTCGCCTTTAAGTCAATAGGTTTTCGCGCGGTCATCTTAACAGTTTTTTGAGGAGATTTTCGTATGCCTTATACAATCGGAGAAGTGGCACGCATGATGAATATTGCCCCATCGACCCTGCGCTACTATGAAAAGGAGGGGCTGCTGTCTCTCGGTGTGCGCGCCAGCAATGGGCAGCGAACGTACACAGACGACGATATTGCAACGCTTTCAATCATCGAGTACCTGAAATTCTGCGGTCTTCCGCTCAAGGAGATTCGCTCGTTCCTGCCGCTCATCCGGCCCGGCGGAGAGACACTCAGCGCCCGCCGCGACATCCTTGCCAAAGAGCGCGACAACGTCCGCGCGCAGATCGCGGCGCTGCAAACGAAGCTCGAACGTCTGGAATTCAGCTGCTGGTTCTACGAGACCGCGCAGCAGTACGGTTCGGTTCTGCCGCTGTATGAATTTTCAGAGGAGCACTTTCCTCCGGAACATCGCAACGTCCTGCGGGAGAGCTTTCAACTGCCGTTGACGCACGTGCGCACAAAGCTCGAATGGTGATAAAAAAGGGAGCCCTGAGACATACCGTCTCAGGGCTCCCTATATGTCGATCCTTATTTCTTTTTGTCCGCTGTGCCCCACGGGTGGCACTGGTAGGACTGCTCCTCGCTCATGCCGAAGTAGCGCAGGTCCGTGCGCCCGTACTGGTCGCCCCAGGTGACGTCGATGTGGTACTGCGTGCCGTCCAGCGTCGCGAGCGTCCAGATGTGGCTGTTGTTAAAAAGCGAGGTGCACTCGATGCCCTCGAGCTTCAAGAGCAGGTTGTAAGCGCCCGTGTAGCCGTCGCACACGGCAAGGCCGCTGACAAGCGCGCCGTAGGCAAGATGGCTCGCGGAATCGTCTGCGGCGGCGTTATCGTAGCGGCAGTGGTCGCACAGCCATTGAAAATACGTGCGCGCGATCTCATACTGGCTCATGTCGTAGCTCAGCGTGCCGCTCTCCCAAAGGGAGTCGTGGACCTTGATCGCGGCGGCGAGCGCCTTGGCGCGGTACGATTCGAGCGTTTTGGCCGTACAGGCGGTGGACGAAAACGTGAGTACGACCTTGCCCGTCGAATACGAGCGGCAGGAGACGGCGTTGTACATCTGCTCGCAGTATGTTTTGACGCAGGAGGTGAACGCCTGCGTCAGCGCGCTGGCGGTGGCGGTGGTGAGGGCCTTGGAGTAGTTCAGCGTGATCGTGTGCTCGCCGCGCGCGAGCATATTGCGAACCAAACCGTCGATGGCGGCGGTGTCCTTGGCAGACGTCGGGAGCGACGTGCTTGCCGGCGCTTTGACAAGGCTTGCGAGCGTCGCATTTTTGACGGAGTGATACGGCGCGACCGTCCACGTGAGCGTCAGGCGCGTTTCAGGTTTGACAACGCGCGTCAGAAGCGCCGCAATTTCCGCGCGGCTGACGCTGCGGTCGGGATAAAAGCTGCCCTTTGCGTCCATGCCGGAGAGCAGCCCGCGGCGGTACATCAGCAGTATTTCGCTGCGGTAGGGCGTTTTGTCCGTCACATCGGCGATGTAGTCGCGGCTCGAGTAGGCCGAGGTGACGAGCGAGGCGTTGGGCTCGGTGTACCATTCCTCCGGCACGGCGAAGGCAAAGATGCCCGCCATCTGCGCGCGCGACGCGGGCAGGAGGTAGAAGCCCTCAAAGCTGTTGTCGAGCAAATTCTGGCTCTTCAAGTACGAGACATACGGCGCATACCACGCCTCGTTTTCCTTCGCTGTGGGGATGACCGCGTCGCTGCCGGTCGTGTAGATGGCGCGCAGCCGCGCGGCGATGGTCAAAAGCTCGGCGATCGTCACGTTGCCGCTTGGCGCAAAGGAACTCTCACTGCGACCGTTCAAAAGCCCGTATTCATAGGCCGAGACGACCGAGGGGGCGAACCAGTCGCCGTCTTTCACGTCGGCAAACTGGCCCTCGTAGACGCGAAGCAGCACAAACGCGGCGCTGTCTTCGCTCGTCGTTTCCTCCTGTGCGGGAGCGGCAGTGTCCTGCGCGGGCTCCTCGCTGTAAGCAAAGGCGCTGATGCTCAGCGCAAGTGCGAGCGCCGCGACAAGCAGCGCAAAGCGGAACTTCATGGCGTTTGCTCTCTCTTTCTCACATTCTCAAAATTTCACGGGGATCACGGGACTAAAATGTTCTGTTCGTCTGCGGTGATGTCGGCGACATAGGGGTTGAGCATCGAATTCGTCATCTCGAGCACCTGCTCGGGATAGAGCGTGTAGAAGGACTTGCCCTTGTACCAGCCCGCGCCGTCGCCGGGGAGCGTGGCAAAGCTGATGGCGTCCGTCCCGCCCATGGAGAGCGCCTGGTTGGCGAGCCACACGAGGTTGCCGAGCGTCAGGTCGGTCTTGACATATTTTAAGAACGTTTCCGCCATCGCGGGGACATTTTCGAGCTTCATCAGCTTCTGCGCCACGGTCTTCAAAAACGCCTGCTGCGTGCCAATGCGGCCGATATCCTGCCGCCCGCCGTAGCCGGGGTTATCCTTGTCGGAGTTGTGGCGGAAGCGCACGACCTCCATAGACTGCTGGCCGTTGAGGTGCTGCAATCCCTTTTTGAAGTGAATGTGCAGGTCTTGGTAGGGGTCGTCGTAGTCCATATCCTCGGGCACGTCGAAGTCGACGCCGCCGATCTGGTCGATGAGCGCGATGAACCCCTTCAGGTCGACGGAGACGTAGAAGTCCACGGGGATGCCGAGCATATCTTCAATGTTGCTGCGCAGCTTTTCCGTGCCGCCGTTATTGTAGGAGGAATTGAGCTTGTGGCCGTTGCTCATCAGCGTGTCGCGCGGCAGGCTGACGACGTCGACCGTCTTGTTTACCGCGTCAAAGCGCATGAGCATATTCGTGTCGCTGCCGCCGGCGTCGTTGTCCACACCGTAGGCGAGGATCGTATAGCAGTATTTTTTGCGCTCTTTGCCGTTAGAAATGGTTTGAATGGCGTCGCTGTCCTCCGCCGTGCCGTCCTGCTGCGTCTGCTGGTCCTCGTTGTCCGTGACGGGCTCAGGCGCGCGCACGACGTACTTGACCGTCGCCACGACGGCCACAGTCAGGAAAAGAAGCGACAGAAGCGTGACGACGACGCGCTCACCGCGATTTGCGCGTTTCTTCTTTTTCTTCGGCCTGCGGCGCGGCTCGCTTTCGCGGCCGATGCTTGGCTCGTAATAGTCCTGCTTTCTCATCTTGTTGCTCCGATCATTTTTCTTTTGGTTTACAATAATGCATTCTACCCTGCGCGGCGGAATTGTGCAAGAGAAATTTTGCCGCGCAGGAGTCACACTCTTATGTTAGACGCAAAAAGTCGAAAAAAGTTTCAAAATCCCTTGTATTTTTTTCGCGTGGCCATGCCGCCGCGGATGTGGCGCTGGGCCTTGTTGACCTCCAGCACCTCCTTGACCTGCAAGTATAGGCTGCGGTTGAACTGCGGCAGGCGGTCCTGTAAGTCCTTGTGCACGGTGGACTTGCTCACGCCGAACTTTTTTGCCGCGGCGCGCACGGTGGCGCGGTTTTCGATGATGTAGGCGGCCAGCGCGCAGGCGCGCTCTTCCATGTTACCCTTCATGCAGCACACTCCTGACTCATGTTGCTCCATCTATATGCGTGCAGAAGGGGAATATGCGCATCGGGAATGAATACGCGGCAAAAACGTTGTGCAAAGCGGTTCAGGCGTGTTATAATTTCTCTGTCTACACCGAAGACGGCACAAACGAAACGACAGGGAGGTCCTGCATGGAAAATAAACTCATCCGCAGCAAATACTTTTTATACCTGACCGAATTTTTTGCCGGTATGTCCGTCATGGCGGTCGAGCTCGGTGCGAGCAGGCTCATGGCCCCGTACTTCAGCTCGTCGCAGATCGTGTGGACCGTGATCATCGGCGTCATTATGATCGCGATGGCCATCGGCAACGTCTGGGGCGGCAAGCTCGCCGACAAGAGCGCGACGCCCGATAAGCTCTACCGCCGCCTCATCATCGCGGCCATCTGGATCGCGCTCATCCCGTTTGTGGGACGGTACCTGATCGCGGGCATCTCGCTGCTGCTGGCGCTTTTTGTGACGAAAAACTTCCTCGTCTGGGCGGCGCTCGCGGCGTGCCTTGTGATCTTCGCGTTCCCGTGCGTGCTGCTCGGCACCGTCACGCCGTCGCTCACGCGCTTCACGGTCGACAATCTCGACGACACGGGCAAGACCGTGGGCAGGCTCAACGCGCTCAACACCATCGGCAGCATCATCGGAACCTTCGTGCCGACGTTTGTGACGATCCCCGCCGTCGGCACGGCGGCAACGTTTTTGATCTTCTCCGGTGTGCTCGCGGCCATCGGCATCGCGTACTTCGTGTTCGAGAAGAAAAAGAGCGTGCCGGGGATCGTCTCCGTCCTTTTGATCGCTGGACTGTGCTTTGCCCTGCCGTCTTACAGCTTCGCCTTCTGGCAGAGCGACATCACGCTTGAGGACGAGTCCATCTACAACTATTTGCAGGTGCAGGACGACGCGAAGCGCACGACGCTCTCGACGAACGTGCTCTTCGGTGTGCAGAGCGTGCAGGTCAAGGGCGACGCGCTGACGGGCATGTACTATGACTACGCGCTCGCCGCGCCCTGCATGGCGGGCATGGACGGCACGGACAACGAAAACCGCAGCGTGATGATCCTCGGCATGGGCTCTGGCACGTACGCGAGCTACTGCACGCGCTATTTCCCCGGCGCGAGTGTGCAGGGCGCGGAGATCGACAAAAAAATTGCCGACATCGCGACGGACTACTTCGGACTTCCAGGCAGCGTGACCGTCGCGGTCGAGGACGGGCGCGCGTACCTTGCCGCGTCGAAGGAGAAGTTTGACGTCATCATGGTGGACGCCTATCAGGATATCACCATCCCGTTCCAGCTCTCGAGCGTCGAGTTTTTCAATGAAGTGCAGGCACATTTGAAGCCGAACGGCGTGATGGTCGTGAACCTCAACATGACGTCCGCGGAGAACGGCTCCATCAACGAATACCTCTGCGACACGATGGCGAGTGTCTTCCAGCACACCGTCACCGCGCCGGTGAGGGGCAACACGAATACCGAGGTCTTCTGCACGAACGCGGATGACTGGGAGGAGACGTTCCTGTGCAGCATCGCAAAGCTCAAGGACAGCGACTATGCCGATATGATGCGCACGGTCTACTCGAAGCTCACGCCCTATGAGGGCGGAAGCTGCATCCTGACGGACGACAAGGCCCCTGTCGAGGTGCTGGGCATGCGCGTGCTCGACGAGCTCATCGGCGATGAGCTCAACTACTACAAAGACGAGCTGAGAACCGGCGGCCTGTCCGCGCTGATCGGTAATTGAAAACAAAAAGAATCCCGCGCCCACGGCGCGGAATTCTTTTCAGGGTAGAGAGCCTCGCAGAGTTTTTACCCGCAAGGGGTACGCAGCATCCGTAAGGCAGCAAAGCTGCCAACGGCTGCCCAGGTGCCGCGCACGGCACAAAATAAATTCAAATCGGTTTTCCGCCGCGACATGTGCGCCCTCCAGAGGGGCTTCTCTTGCCCGCTGCGGGGCAATTCACCTTCTGGCAGAAAACTCTTTGCGCGAAGTGGAAACCGGCGAAGTGCCGCCAGCGGCGGAAACAGCAAGTCGGTTTCGAGGAAGCGGCACGATTGGCGCGCCTGCAAGGGCGCGGGAATCGTAGTGCCGCAACGGTGTAAGGTCGAATTGTCCGCTTTTAGCGGACAACCGAGGCACAGAACGCAGCGAAACCTTCTCAAAAAAGTGGCTTTGCCACTTTTTTGATTACAAAATCAGCATCAGCACAGGAATCACGACGAAGCACGCGATCGTGGAGAGCGCCGCGCCCTGCGCGGCGAATTCCTCGTCCGCGCCGTATTCCGCGGCGGCGACGACCGTCTGCGTCACGACCGGCATCGCCGTTTCGACGATGAGCACGTCGTGAGCAAGGCCCGTCACGCCGAACGCCCTGCACAGCGCGACCGAGAGCGCCGGCGCGAGCAGGAAGCGGAAGATCATCGCGATGCCTAAGTCGCGGTCGAGCCGGACATTTTTGAGCCCGATGTCGTGGATGATATAGCCCGTGAGCAGCAGCGCCAGCGGCGTGACGAGGTTGTTCATATAGCGGCAGTAGCTCATCACGAGCGAGGGGAGCCTCACTTCAAACCACACGAGCGCGAGGCCGACGAAAACGGCGATGACGGCGGGCGTGGTCAGGAATTTCTGGAGCATCTTGAGGTCAAAGCCGCGGCTCTCGCCCGACCAGCGCACAAGCGAGAGAAACAGCAGCTGGACAAAGCTGGTGTTGACGAGGTAGTAGAGCATGACGTAGGGCGTGCAGGTGTCGCCAAAGAGCTCGGTGCACATCGCAAGGCCGACGAAGATGGCGTTCGACACCGAGCACATCATCATAAAAACGCCGAGCTTTTTGCGCGGCAGCTTCAAGAGCCTGCCGACGAGCAGTGACAGGATCGTGATGACCACGGTGCCGAGCAGCGGCACGAGCAGAAAGCTGCCCGACTGAACCAGAAGATCACGGGTCAGGTTATTCGTCAGCCCGTAGACCGACATGCAGGGGATGGCGACAGAGAGCGTGAACTTGCCGATAAAGGCCTTGGCCTGCGGGCCCATCCAGCCCCTGGCCGCGCAGAAATAGCCCGTCGCCGTCAGCAGCAGGATGATGGTGACGGAAGAGACCGCGTGCAGAAATCCTTCCATGGTGTGACCTCGGTGTTAAGAAATAGTTACACCAGTATAACACGCCTGCGGCAAAAGACAAGAGACGAAAAAGACGGTTGCAATGCCGGTTCGGATACGCTATGATGGGCGAAGATGAGCGCGCAGTGCGCGCCCGGAGAAAAAGAGATCGAGAACTTTGAGAGGAGTTTTGTTTTTATGAAAGCAGCGCTGGTCATTATGGCGGCGGGCATGGGCTCGCGCTACGGCGGCAGCAAGCAGGTGGACGGCATCGGTCCCGACGGTGAAATTTTGATGGAATACTCCATCTACGACGCGATCCGCGCGGGCTTTACCAAGGTGGTGTTCATCATCAAGCCCGAGATGCGCGAGCTGGTGGAGACGCTCTGCGGCAGGCGTGTCGCCGGCATGACGGCGGCGGACGGTTCGCCGGTCGAGGTCTGCTATGCCTATCAGGACTTTTCCAGCGTGCCGGCATTCTATTCCATTCCGACGGAGCGCACCAAGCCCTTCGGCACGGGGCACGCCGTGCTCTGTGCGCGGAGCTGCGTCAGCGAGCCGTTTATCGTCATCAACGCCGACGATTACTACGGTGTGGACGCCTTCCGTGTGATCTACGAGGAGCTTGGGAGGCTCAAGGCCGAGGGCGAGGCGACCATGGTCGGCTACCGCCTGGATAAGACCGTCAGCGAGCACGGCAGCGTGACGCGCGGCGTATGCCATGTGACGGACGGAACACTCGACCGGGTTGTGGAGACCTTCAAGCTCACGGTATTTCCAGACGGCACCATCCGCGACGTGGAC
>ENA-ORMS01002741-ORMS01002741.1-human-gut-metagenome-genome-assembly--contig:-NODE-2741-length-12180-cov-24.722639_pt1 | contig 12180 bp, 8 predicted proteins | sample MGYA00242104_ERZ508997 | MGnify/ENA primary metagenome ERZ508997 (study PRJEB26280, sample SAMEA2338704) | human gut metagenome | biome: human gut; feature: human-associated habitat; material: faeces... | reverse complement strand
TTGTTGCTCAGGTGCTTATAAAAAATATTAAATTATAGTGTTGCGGAAATTAGAGATAAATTAAAAACAATGAGAAATCCCGACTGAGCCGGAAGGCGAAGAGAGGACGAGAAAAATAGAATTTGGAGGTTTTACATTATGTTGTTAGCTCGTAGAAATAACAGTGTTTCAAATTGGTTGAACAGTTGGTTTAATGACAACTTCTTTGATACAAACTTGATGCCACGCATGAACGCAACAGCTCCTGCAGTCAACGTCAAGGAAAGTGCTACAGCTTATACGATGGAGGTTGCAGCTCCTGGTTTAAAGAAAGATATGGTCAAGATGAACATCGATAAGGATGGCTATCTGAATGTATCCATCGAGAACAAGGATGAGAAGAAGGAGGAGAAGGAAGAGCATTACTTGCGTCGTGAGTTCTCTTACAGCAGCTACTCTCAGAGTTATGCTTTGCCAGAGGATGCTGATCAGGAGAAGATTTCCGCTGAGGTCAGTGACGGTGTCTTGAAGATTGAGATTCCTAAGATAGCCAAGGAGGAGAAGAAAGACAATGTTAAGCACATTGAGGTTAAGTAATCTTTCTTGAAGTGCTATGTAGCTTTTAAGATACATTCATTGCATCGAGAAAATAATTAAAACTGGGGGCTAGTCCTGATTATGGGGCTAGCCCTTTTTTGAATATATGAATTTAATTTTGGAAAGGATCAAGGATGATTAGAATATTTATTTCACTTGTTTTCTGTCTGATGTCTGCCTTTGCCTGTGCGCAGTCAAACCAGTCAGATAATATGTATCAATGGGGAAAAAACAAGGCCAGCGAGCAGTTGGTCAATGGTCTGAAGTCACGTCAGAAAACTCTCTGGAAAGAACAGCGCGATTTGCAAAACCGGATAGATAGTGTATATTGGGATGAAGCATTGGACGCTATTAAGGATACAACCTTTACTTTGGAAGCTGACAAGGTAGTTTTCCCGTATGGTCAGATTGCTTATGTTAATTCCAACACCAATTTCGTTTCCGTCAATAAGGACGATGCTGTTGTGCAGGTTGCCTTCAATGTACCCTTCTCCGGACCTAATGGCATTGGTGGAGTTACGGTTCAGGGAAGCGTAAGTGGATACAAAATTCAAACAGACAAGAAGGGGACTACACAAGTAAGTATGAGTGTTACTGGTATTGGTATCTCTGCCCAAATCTGGATTACCATGTATAAGGGAAGCCATGAAGCCAGTGTGGAAATTCTGCCTAACTTCAACTCTCGTAGGCTCACCCTTAATGGAGTCATACTACCTCTTCACAAGAGTACTGTATTTCAAGGGCGAACATTATAACAAAGAAGCCTGCTGACAATTATAGCCAGCAGGCTTTTTGCTTTCTTCGTCTTTCTGTCCCAAAAACTATGATTTCATGTCCAAAACTCTTCTTCGCCAGTGGGTTGCATCTTGCCCCAAGCACTTTGGGCAAGTATGCATATCCCACCTGTGAATCCTGTCAGAACCACATCTTAGACATAGATTCCCAATGACGGCAAGCAGACGCCGATAATCATGTGCTTTATGATGTGTGTACGCAAACAGGTTGCATAAAACGTGCAAACGTTTGCACATAGAAATGTAACCTTTTTGAAACTTTTTCTTGCTTCGTATTGTTTTTTTTCTTAAGTTTGCAGCCGAAAATAGATCCCAACTAACAACCGAAGGCTAAGTTTAATATAAACGAAACCAAATATAAAAGTAAAGATATGATGAAGCAAACATTCATAAAATCAGCAATGTTGCTGCTGCTGATCCTTTCAACGGCAACGACGCGAGCGCAGGAGGTCGCTCTGAAGACCAACTTACTGGGATGGGCTTCTACATCTGCCAACGCCGGCATCGAAATCGGCACGGGCAAGAAAACAACCTTCCAACTCTTCGGAACCCTGAACCCCTGGAAGTTCTCGGGCGACAAGAAGATGAGATTCTGGAATGTTATGCCAGAATACAGATGGTACACCTGCCAGAAGTTTGGAGGCCATTTCTTCGGAATCCATGCCTTAGGCGGTGAATACAACATTAAAAACATTGACATGCCCTTCGGCATCCTGCCGAAAACTCTGGAGGGCAGGCACTATGAAGGCTGGTATGTAGGTGGAGGCCTTACCTACGGCTATCAGTGGTTGCTTAATAAGCACCTCAATTTCGAAGGCTCTATCGGTTTGGGATATGCCTACAGTCCTTACAAGCTTTACGGACGATGCGAAAAATGTCTCGACAAAGACCACCGCAACTATGTGGGCCCTACAAAAGCCGCACTATCTCTCATATACGTGTTCTAAGAATTTAATTTAACTGTTGTTTTAACTGACAATATAAACACGTAATAACTAGACAGAATACAAAAAAATTTAGGGAAATCATAATATGGATAAAATGAAGCTTTATGCGGTCATTTCGCCCCTCTGCATACTCTTTTCTCAGGGCATCATGCCTGCTCAGGCTCAACAGCTGGCAGGGGGGAAGATTCAGGTAGACAGTGTCTTGGCACGCAAGAACGGCAACCGGATGGACGTTGCCTTCCGTATGAATCTGAACGATTTGAAGATGAAATCAGAGCAGCAGATTGTTTTCACACCGGTAATGGAAGGAACTGATACTATCGCTCTCAACCCTATCATCATCCAGGGTAAAAACCAGGCTGTAAGATACCGCCGACTTGCCGACAGCAAGAAGAATCCGCAGGCACAGGTTCTTACCCGCAAGAACAAGACCAGTCAGCAGGTTTACTACGCCCAGTCTGTTCCTTATCAGAAATGGATGAAGAAGTTCAAACTCTCGGTAAAGGAAGATCTCTGCGGATGCGGCAACCTGATAGAACAGGACAATACGCCGATTGCGGATATCGACCGTACACCGAAGATTACGAAGGATTTCTTCGTGCAGCCGAAGGCGGAAGCCAAGAAGGTGAGAGCCGAAAAGGGTGAAGCTTATCTCAGCTTTGTGGTTAACAAGAGTAATATCCTTGCCAACTTCCGTGAGAATGCTACTGAGCTGAAGAAGATTACTTCCACCATCGACCTGGTGAAGAACGACAAGAATGTTGAAATCACAGATATTGATATCCACGGATATGCTTCGCCTGATGGTTCGTATGCCAACAACAAGCGCCTTGCCAACGAGCGTGCAGCTGCCCTCCGCAAATATGTGAGCAGCCTCTACACCTTAAACAGCAAGCTCTTTACCTATCAGGCTACACCGGAAGACTGGGAAGGATTCAAGAAGAAGATTCAGGCTAGTCATCTGGCTGATAAGGAAGCAATTCTCGAGATAGCTAACTCCTCGCTGGCTCCTGATGATAAGGACCTGAAAATCAGAAAGCTCCATCCGGCAAGTTACCGCTACATCCTGGATCATATCTATCCTCGTCTCCGTCATAGCGACTATACGGTAACCTACACGGTTCGTCCGTTCAGCCTCGAAGAGGCAAAGGAGATATTGAAGACCAAGCCTCAGCAGCTTTCTCTGCAGGAGATGTTCCTGGTGGCACAGACTTACGAGCCGGGTTCGCCAGAGTTTAACGAGGTATTCGACATTGCTGTCCGTCTCTTCCCAGATGATGAGACTGCGAATCTCAATGCCGCCTGCACCGATTTGCAGAAAGGTGATCTTACTTCTGCCGAAAAGCATCTTGCCAAGGCAGGCAACTCGAAAGAGGCAAAGCGTGTAAGAGATGTCTTCAAGCAGATAAAGGAATTGGAATAACAGAAAATTAGAGAATAACGATTATAAACAAGCTTAACTTTTAAGATTATGAAGGTTAAACATTTTTTTGGCTTGGCTGTCATCGCAGCTATGACAGCAAGCTGTTCAAGCAATGAGGACCTGGGAACTGCAGGTTCTGGTACTGGTACTAATGAAAGTGGTGTTGGTTATGCAACTTTCACCATCAACTTGCCTTCTACAAGCGGCACTCGTGCAGGTGATCCTACTTATGATCAAGGTACTGCTAAAGAGTATGATGTAAACGATGTTACTTTGCTTATCTTTAAGAAGGCTGGTACATCTGAAGACGAATACACATTCGTAGAAAAAGCTGATTTGGGTACTATGGCTCCTTGGAAGGATGAAAACAATAGTAATGGTATTACTGCGTCAGCAACTATTACTGCAAAATTAAGTAATGTTGCACTTACAAGTGAAGGTTCAACAACAAGTGACTATTATGCTTTAGCTATTCTTAATAATAAGAATAAAGCAAATGAAGATAAGATAACTTTACCTACTACTTCATCAACTACTCCACCCGTAACGTACGGTAGATGGAATGCAGCTAGTAACGCCGATGAAACAAAATTTAAAGATAACACAAAGGGTTTCTATATGGCAAATGCACCTGTATTTGTCGCAGGTGGAGAACCAACTACACTTGTAAATATTGATAAGGTATATGCAACAAAGCAGAAAGCTGAAACCAATGCGGCTACAACTATTCATGTAGAGCGCGGTTTGGCTAAGGTTTCAATAGCTTCGAACGCATTCCCTTCAACAATTACCCCATCTGGTACAAAATATAACGAAGATAAGGTTGATATTACTGCTTGGAAGTTGGATGTTACTAACAAGAGTACATTCCCTATCCATAAGACTGCGGGTTTGAAGAATACAAATTTCTCTACCATTTGGAGTAACACTACTACTACAACTGGTGCTTCTGTTGCTCGATTTGTTGATGGAAGCAACCCATCATTTAAGCGTGTACATTGGGGTATTGACCCGAACTATAGTACTGCTTTAGATAATTTGTCTGATTGTCAAGGTGCATTTAATGTACTGCCTGCAAATGCAACAATTGATGGTGCTGCAAACGAGCCTCAATATTGTCTTGAGAATACTTTCGACATTGAACACATGAAGCAGGGACAGACAACACGCGTAGTTTTCAAGGCTAAGTATACTCCAAAAGATTTCTCAGATGGCGAAACATTCTATAAGATTGGTAACAGCACCGACCTTTGGAATGAAACAAATTTGATTGCTCAGATTACGGCAAAGGCTGCAGATGTTCTTGGCGTAGCTTCATCTGCTATCACTGTTGATCTTGATGCAACAGAAAATGATATCAAGAATAATGCAGGAACAAGACTGTTGAAAGTTGGTAATGTTAAGAATGGTAGTGCTGCTGTTCCTCAAGATAAGATCGATGAGATTAATGCTAAGCTTGGTTTGAAAGCAGCAGGTACAGACCCTAGTAAAGACCCTATCGTAGGTATTGCAACCTATAAGAGTGGTGAGTCTTACTATATCGCTCGAATCAAGCACTTCGATGATTTGACACCTTGGACTGAGGGTCAAGAGACTTATGGAATAAATAACGATGCAAATAACACCAAGTACCTCGGCCGTTATGGTGTACTCCGTAACAACTGGTATGAGTTGACTGTAGGAAGTGTCAGTGGTCCTGGTACACCAGATGTTCCAACCATCAAGCCAACAGAACCAGATGATGAGAGCTACAAGTACATCAGCGTCAGCGTAAGGATCCTTTCTTGGGCTAAGCGTTCTAGCACAGTCGATTTGTAATCCATTACACATTATTATATATAGCTCAGCCGCTCTAGCGCTAAGGAGCGGCTGGCTATATCGGAAGAATAAGAATCAATTTATACACTTTACTTTTTCATAAAACAGATAAGCATCATGGCAAACAAGAAGTTTAACAGTTGGATCAAGAATATATGCATGGGATGGGGATTCATCATGGCGGGCAGTATGCTCAGCAGCTGCAACGACTTGATGCACGACGACCTGCCTCCTTGTGACATGGGTGTTGACTTGCAGTTCAAGTACGACTACAACGTGCAGCGTGCCGACATGTTCAATGATCATGTGGGCGGCCTCAGCGTATTCGTATACGACGAGCAGGGCAACTTCATTGCTCGCCATGATGCCTATAACGATGCGACATCACAGCCGCTCAAGGACCCTAACTATGCCATGCGAATCAATCTGGAACCGGGCAAATACCGATTCGCAACCTTCGCCTTCCAAAAGAAATACGAAGATGCACTCGCGCAGCCAGGTGCCAAATTCCAGATAGCTCTGCCACAGCAGGGTGACAACATCACCGCCCTCCATGCACGGCTCGACCGCGAACAGGGCAAGGTGAACAACCAGAGCCAACCGCTCGATACACTCTGGCAAGGACTCAGCAACGAACTGGTTGAAGTAAAAGACCTGCAGGTTACACGCCATACCATCGGTCTGGTTCGTGATACCAAGCAGCTCACCATCAGCCTGCATCAGACCGACGAGCCTGCCAACATCAATGCCGATGACTTCAGTTATCAGATAACCAATGCCAACGGCGATATCAGTTACGACAACTCTCTCCTCCCCGACGAGGAGTTGACATATACCCCATACTACACCTGGACCACTGAGTTTAAGGATACCGAGGGCAATGTAAAGGAGCGCACCGCTCATGCCGCCCTCATGTTCTCCCGACTCATCTGGCATCCGGTAGAAGAAAGCGACAAGAACGCCATCCTCACCATCACAAACAAGACTACAGGCGAAGAGGTGGCACGCATCGATCTTGCTGACTGTCTGGCACAAGGCCGTGGTGCCTTCGAAGCCCGCCATTATTCAGCACAGGAATTCCTGGACCGAGAGTACGACTATAAGCTCGACTTCTTCCTCCAGGGCAACCAGTGGAAGTATGTGCAGCTCAGCATTTCCATTCTGGATTGGAGCAAGCGCATCCAGCGTGTCGATTTCTAACCGTTTCAGGTGTCAGAGCCCTTTCGGGGCATTTAGCTCATAAGAGTATTTGACTTTAAAAATTAGGAACAATGAAAATACGAGATTTCATTTTAAGTTTAGTTAGTTGGTTTATATTGTTGGTTACAGTAAGTTGCTCTGACGAACTTGGAGGCGAGCGCGCCCCCATTTCGTCAGAAAGCAACTTGCATGTACTCGTGCCAACCGTGCTCAGCAGCCGCGGTACCAATCCCGACGATGCTTCCGGCCTTCCTACCTATAATGCCACGGTAGATGAATGCCAGATCAACGACCTGACCCTCTATGCTTTCCCTACAGGAAATGAAGGCAAGCTCCTGAAAAAGACGCTCCCTGCCCCACTGGCTTCGATGATGCTGGAGCAGCATGTAGCTAACTATCAGCTCAATATCGAGCCGGGCACTTACCATATCTATGTGGTTGCCAATATGAACAAGGTGTTGAGTGGTAAGACTATCCAAACAGAAAATAATCTCAAAGATATAGTACTGAACTATGTAGCTGGAACAGAATCGGGAATGCCGGTTTCTACAAACATCCCGATGATTTATGAGCCAAAGGATGTGAACGGTAATATCATCGATACAAAAATAGAAAAAAGTGGTGATAAATATACCGAGGTGGCAGCTAACCTGAAGTTTACATGCGTAAAGGTTAAGCTCAACCTGCTCTTCGACCCTACTGCTGAAGGTTCTGCATTCAAAGGCAAGAGCTATCGCATCAAGGATATTCTGGCTCAAAAGCTTTCTCCTAGCACCACGCTGAGTTGGAATGGAGCATTTAGCAATTCTAATGTTAGCACAGATTATGCCAAAGGTTTTGAAAATGAAGTTTATGCAACTTCTTCTGAGGCAAGCAATAAGGGTGGTTATTATAAGGCGGGAGACTGGACAGAGAAAGCAGACAATGCCAATGTGAATAATAAGGACATCATCACCCTTGTTCAGGGTGCTACTCCTACAGCTGCTCCACAGAGTGCCGCCGATAAGTGGCTTTTCCAAGGCACTTACTATCTGCCTGAGCGTTATATCGCCGATGCCTCTCAGCAGTCTACCCTCAAAGTTAATGGCTTTGTGAATGGTAGCTTTGAGAACAACTATACGATTAAGCTGGGACATCGCCCAACTTCCACCGAAGTTCCGACCTTCCCTCGTGGCACCTATTATGAGATTATCGGCAACATCAAGAGTCTGGGAAACATGACTCTCGACTGTAATGTGAGCGTAAAGGACTGGACTCCTGTAACGATAGATGCCGACTTCAACCATACTACTTTGTGGGTAAGCAAGACGAAGGCGAGCGTAACATCTACCACGACAGACTCCATCGACTATGAGTCGAACGTAATGCTGACAGCGGCAGATTTCGGTTGCGATGAAAAGGTAACAACATCCAGTGGTGAGAAAGATGTGATTGTGTTGAGCAAGCTAGATGCAGTGAAGAATCATAGAATCACATTCAAAATCAACGAGGACATTAAGTTCTCCGACTATAATAGAAAGTACAAGGGTACGGCAAAGGTTTGGATTAAGGCTGGTAACATTAAGAAGTATCTCGATGTAACCTATGATGCCTCTCCTTATTTTGAGGTAAATCCACAGGAAGTAACCATCTATTGGGGTAGCGACAACAATCCCAAAGTGGTACAGTTTAAGACCAACCTCGGCGGTTTGGCTTTCACCGGTAACACCTCTTCCACCGTAGGTAAGTCAACCATTCAGGCATCTTGCGATACTCCTGATACCCGAGAAGGAACCTTCAAGATTGAGGCAACCAGTGACCCTGTTACCACGACAGTACATTACCTCACCGTGAAGCCAAAGGAATCTGCAGAAGGCTTCAACTTTGTCAAGAAAATCAAGGTAACGGTAAAGCCTGCAATGGGTAACTATCGTATCAACTTCCGTGCCATCAACGACCGCGCACATTATAAAGGAGGTAATAGAACTGATAATTATGAGGGTACACTTGAAGAAAAAAAGAAAGAGACTTATAATGGAACTGAAGGAAATACCAACTGGGCAGATGGATGGTATGATTTAAAGGATAAGGATGACCGAGTTTACATACCTAACCCAGACTGTCATTGTACCTATGTCTATACCCAGATTGGTGAGACAACCGGAACTGAAGTCAACTCTAAAGTTTGGATATTTACAGAAAAAAAATGGCCTGGTGATAAAATGGTTGCGGATTATACGAATGTGGGTTGGTATTACGTGGACTTCGAAGAGAATGCCAAGTCGAAACATACAGAGCATGGTGCTACGGGAGTAAAGACCATCAAGCCTGGTGAAACATTGATTATATTCAGTAACAATAACAATACGAAACAAGGTTATACGCTTCATCGTTGCACTCACCACTTGGAGCCGGGTATTCCTCTCTTCGACTATGAGGATCGAGAGGGTTGGATTGTCTATGATCCAACATCAGATCCTACTTGGAACATATATGATGCCATGCCAACTATTGAGAACATCAACTTTACCATTTACACCAGATTCCCGACTTACGGATGGTTCAAGGTATATGGTGTCGCCAATGGCAAAAATGGTAATGACAGTAATAAAGAGCGCGAGTCTTTTGCCATCTATGATACAGCGGGTAAAAGTTGGTCATGCGATAATTTGAATAATGGTTGGTATAAGACTGTGATTACCCTCAAGGCTGTTAAGGGAGACCACGAGAAGGACATCAGAATCAAAAGCGACAACAAAAATACGGGTGGAAAAAGCGTCCTGCTTTTCAATGGCAACAGCTATGAGAAGCATAATGACACAGGCTATTACGATGGCTCCTCTTGGCACGCTGGCAAGCCATCTGGTGTGGATTAAATAAGATTAGAATCAGATTTGAACACTGTTATAAATCAGTTTAAGCAATGAAGAAGATCAAACATTTAATGATATGGATTGGATTGCTCCTAAGCCTTGTTTCCTGCAAGGATACGATGGAGGCTATCGGACTCGGCGGGGATGAAATCCCTGCCGAGGGACTTGTCTTGAACCTTCAATTGACTAACTTCACCAAGCAACAGATTGGTACAAGAGCGGGGGCCTCGGAGACATTCAATTCGCTCTGCGCTGTGTTCTATGGAGATAAGGACAAATACTTAGACCAGACAGATTGCTATTCTACCTTATCACAGCAGTCTGATGGCAGCTACAAGGTAAAGATAACCAATGTACCTGCTGGTACCAAGAATGTACATCTTGTAGCCAATGCCAGCGACATGACGGAGAGCGAGGCACAAGACTTGCAGTCTCTCACTGCTGCTAAGGAGAGAGGCCCTCAGCTTGATGCCCCTATCTGCTGGGGTAAAATTTCAATAGATACACTTTTGGAAGCTAATCCTTCAGTGACGATGTTGCGCCAATGCGCCAAGATAAGTTTGGAGATAGACAATAGCATCCAGAGTAATTTCACTAATGCAGGCTTGTATGTCTATAACACGGCAACCAAGGCAGCCATAGCTCCTGCCAATTATATTGAGCCTACGACCGATGACTTGGCAGAATCTACCGTTCTCAGAACGGAAGACAACCCATTGGGCGGTGGTACCGCAACCACCGTGGCAGTAAATGAAACTTCTGCAGGCAAGGCAATGGTGATTATCAAGGCGAATTATAAGGATAGTGTAGGATATTATAAGGTGGCACTCTACAAGGATGCTAAAGAGAAAATCCAATATGCCTTGCTCCGTAACCACCATTATACCATCAAGGTAACCAAGGTAAACGACTATGGCTTCTCTACGCTTGAAGAGGCTAAGAAGAGTCTGCCAGAGAATAGAGTGGAAGTAGAGGTGCGGGACGATAATCCTGAAATCACCAGAATGATAGCTTGCAAAGACTATGAACTGGGAGTGAGCGATTATCAGGAGATAAATGCAAACACAACAGAGGCTACCGTAACCATTGTTACTACCTTGCCAAAGGCAACGAGTAGTGATAGTGCGCTATATAGTGTCAAGATAAATAATTCTTGGATAACCGCTTGTCAGCAAGAGACCGTGAATGATATACCAGAGACAAGCAGATCTTCTAAAGGCAAGAAATATACCTTGAAGCTTACGCTTGAAAAGAATGACCAATCAGAGAATCCACGTACAGGAACCATCACCGTTACTTCTGGCGACCTTTCTCTTGATATAACCATCAAGCAGGCTGGTTTTGATTTTAGAAGAGAGGATCCTGCTAGAATCGTAACCATGCAGTATAATAACTCCACCGTAGCTGCCAACTATTTCTACTGGTTGGACAATGGTGTGCAAGGCATCACTCCTGAAGAAATGCAAGGGGCTGTGAGAAATGATGGTTTGCATTTCTGCGTGGGAACAGCCGATATCACGTATCTTATCCCTAAACTTAATGGTGATCAGATTACTAAAAAGGATGATAAAATCAAAGTGGAAGAAGATATAGGTAAGTGGAAGGTAAGCCTTGCCAATACTACGGTAAACAAGAATTTGTGGAAGGCTTCATTTACCATCAAGAACCAGGCTGGCATCGAGATCACTTATCCTGTTTATCATACTGGTATCTTCCATAAGATAGATGAGACTTCCAAGGTATATAATGATTATCAGTTGGCAGAAAACGGAGATAACGAGAAGAAGGTGAAGGGCTGGTTCTATTATGGTGTGGTAAAGGTAGAGGGAAAGAAGGCCGATGAAACCACCACTACTTATTATATGTTAGACCGCAACCTAGGTGCATCCAACAATGGTTACTATGCCCCAGATGTGGTGGCACTGGCAAAGAACAAGAAAGCCATTGGTGGCTATTTCTGTATCTCTGAAAAAAAGAGCACCAGCGATGCCACTCAGGATCTCTCCAGCACCTTGGCACCAACAGGCTATACCATTCCAACTGATGCCGTGTTCGAAGAATTAGTTAATGCAGGCAATCTGGAGGTGGTACCACAGTCCACATCGTTAGGAGAAACCTACAACTGCGTGCGTATCAAGACGGTGGATTCCGAGTTGCCATACATCTATCTGCCTATGGGTGGATTCTTGGAGGGCGAGAGCCATAAGAACCCTATCCATGTAAATCTCTGGACCAAGACTTTGCTGTCAGGTACGCAGGGCTTCGGTACCAACAGTCCTGAATATGGTTTCTGGTATAGATACTTTGATGTTTACAACAAGAGGATAGGATTATCCAATATGAGATTCGTGAGTGGTAGCAACGGCATGAACAATGGCCGCTACAAGGCGATGCCAATACGCCTGATTCTGAAATAAACATCAGATAAGTGATAAATACAATAACATCTTTTACTTATATATAATTAAAGTATAAACAACAGCTGTTTTACAATCGGGTAGGAGGTAAATGCTAGTCATAAAAGGCATTTGCCTCCTATTTTCACATTTACCGACCTCCCACACCACCGT
>ENA-ORMS01002734-ORMS01002734.1-human-gut-metagenome-genome-assembly--contig:-NODE-2734-length-12210-cov-2.604031_pt1 | contig 12210 bp, 7 predicted proteins | sample MGYA00242104_ERZ508997 | MGnify/ENA primary metagenome ERZ508997 (study PRJEB26280, sample SAMEA2338704) | human gut metagenome | biome: human gut; feature: human-associated habitat; material: faeces... | reverse complement strand
CCTGCGCCGTGGCCGAGCATCCCACCCCCGCCGCCGGCACCATAGCGCGGCCCGTCCCCAAAAGACTGTGGGCCTGCTTCACCGGCAGCTCCAGAAACACCAACAGTACTCGATGTCACATCGTTACCCGTATTGATGATACCATTTTGAATGATTGTCGAGCCACCAGCCAGACGTCCGTAGAAATATAGCTGATTAGCTCCGCCATAAGCACCCTTGACAAAATGCGTACGAAATACAGCGGTACTGTTAATCACGTCGATTGGTACTTTGGCTCCCTGGCCTTCCCATACAGTGGCAAATGACTGTCCGGGAACACTGACGCCACTAATGCCTTCGATACTAACCGACTGCGTGGAGTTGATCCAAATCGAGCCAAAGGTATTTACAGAATAGGTTCCGGTACGGTTGGTCATGCGGACTTCGACTTTCGAAATCCACGCATACCACATTGAGCTTTCGCGGTCAATTGTACAAGTAACACGGACCACATATTCAAGTCGTTCCAATGTGTAAGACACTTCTACGCCGCCAAGACCTTCGCCAGATCCGCCGCCAAATACACCCGGTGTGATTCCCTTGGCGCCAGTTCCGCCGAGCGCAGTTAATGTAACAGATCCTTTACGGTAGACAGTATTGCCGCCATCAGTTTCTGCGGAGCCACCATCGCCAATGGTAACGTTCAACTCGTCCCCGACGGAAATGTCTGCAGCCATTTGCGAGGCTATGCGACCGCCGCCTCCACCAGCGCCCGTAATATCGGTGCCGCCATTTCCGCCTCCGCCGCCTCCGCCGTAGAGAAAAATATCGACTGTGTCATCAAGTTTGGTAAACGCAAGTTTCCCAGAGGTCTTCAGAATAAGGCTCCAGAGCTGTTTGCCCGTGGAGTCCTGACCATCATTTGATAAGTCATACAGACCAGAAAATGAGAACCGCGGAAACCCCATGCGGGACCCACCTGCAAATAAATTTATAGGAATTCCCATGATTGCTCCTTTACTCGGCAAACGGAACGACCGACAAATTGCCGGCATTATCAACACTCAGTGTGTACGCGGTTCCATTCGGTGCCGTAATATACACGTTTTTCATGCTTTGTTTTACATCGTCGCTAAAATGCAATGGATCCCCGATCCATACGGTTTTATAGACGATTTCCTCATTTTTAGTGACTATAAAGCCACTCGGATCTCCGTTGCCGACTATCCGTATGTAGGCAGCCGATGCACTCGCAATTGTCAGTTTAAAACCTTTGCCGTCCGAATCGATCGTAGCATCGTATGAAGTGCCGCTCGTTTCTTTGTAGGTAACAGCACCGATACTAGCTTTGCTGGAGTTGTATTGGACTGCAATTGGCCAGATGGAACCACCGCCGGATTCGAACGTGCCCGCTGTGCAACGGACGCGTATAACATCTCCGGCCGCACATGGAATAAAGCCAGAGGTTTCCATCGTGTATGTGCGAATATCTGTCGATTCACCGCCGGAGCCGTTGAGACGCGTCTGCAGTTTATAATCAGGATCTGTTTGAACAGCCAAGTTTGTGAACTGAGGCTGTTGTTCATAGTGGCCATCTGCTGGCTCAACGAACGAGGTGTCCGATGGAGTTACTGGTGTTGCGGCCGGAACCCACCAGGCATTTCCAGTCCACCATTTCGGTTTGCCGAGAGCAGCATCCCAGATACTGAATCCTATATAGTATTTGTCGGCATCCAAGGTTCCACCTTGACCAGGGAGAGCAACGTTATCCGCAAGGTATTGCCGGTTCTCTGCTGCATATCCGTCGTACGGAACTAATCCGGAACTTGTCGGATAGAAATATCCGGACAGTCCGTCTGTCGCCAGAAATATTTTGCTATCCGATGCCGGTATCATTTTGAATAGATTCGGCAATTGACCTGTACGCCCAGCAGAACGGATAATACTGAAGCCAATGATCGCCAGATTTATTATGGCCGTGGCACTGGTTTCGACTAGCGCAGTATTCGTATATGTATCAGCGCTGCGTTCATACAACTGCAGGCCGTTTACAGATACCGTTGAATGCGTGGCCATTTTTAGAGGAGTTCCGCTCAACTGTCGCCAGCCGTAAAAGCCATTGATCTCGATGTTACTATCCGCAGCTGCTGCAACATACGTGTCCGCGTCTTTAGACTCGGAACCACACCCGTTCAACACAACTCCATTTCCGGCTATGTCAAATATAATTCCGGTACCACCGTCGCAGCATACTTGGTTCAGAGAACTGTACGCGGTTTTTAGAATATATGGATTTGCTGCGCCAGAACAATAGATCCGCTCAAGTACCGTGCTAGTTCCATAGTCAATATAGATCGCTTGCGATTTGCATACAATATACAAATCTGCGAGACGGTTGAAGAAACTGTGCAGCCGAATGCCATGACTCGTAGATCGAATATTGCAATGTTCTATCGTGCAACGGCTACGATCGCCATATAGTACCCAGTGATCTTCTGCAGGCGAAGCATTTTTGAGATTCAGATTTCCGAGTACCGGGCCACTACCACGATCAATGCCATCCAGTCTGCAAAGCACGACCACTGCATCAATAGCACCCCAGCCATTTGACCAGTTTTCAGCGGCGGGTATAGTAACAGTACCAGTACCGATTTTTTTGATTATTGTAGATGACTTGTTCTCGCCGATTAAACTTGGCGCTCGACCCTCCCACCACTTAACTCCATCGATGGACGTATCGCCATTGCTGTAGGTCTGGACAACGAGTGGCGTAGAGATAATGTAGGTGCCGGCAGGAAAATAGACTGCCATTTTGAGAGTAGATTCTGCAGCGTCTATTGCCGCTTGTATAGCAGTAGTGTCATCAGTTGCGCCATCACCGACTGCACCATAATCTTTTACATTAAGCACATAATCGGCGTGCATATCAGATTTTATATCTGACAGCGTGCGATAATAAATCCAACCGCTAGTGTCCAGCACAGCGATTTTATCTGACTTAGCACCTAGGCGAGTTGCATCCTTGGTCTGAAGCCACGTACCAGACAAATATCGGCCATATAGATGCCCAGTAAGCGTGCCACCAGTAAGCGGCAGGAATTTAGCGGGATCCGCCGGAATATATCCTAGTGCTGCAGATATATTGTCCTGTGTAACGGTCGCATCGCTACCGTCATTTCCTGGATCACCTTTTGGGCCCGCTGGACCTATTGGACCAGCTGGACCTATTGGACCTGACGGCCCTTGCGGACCGGTTTCTCCACGAGACGGCTTGCCGGTGTCAGTTACACCTAGGTACCAATTACCATTATCGCCGATGCTTGGGAGTAATTCCATCAACACCCTTTCCGCCAGAGCCTGTGACAGTTGTGGCGCTGCCCTTGTTTACTTTTTCGGTAAGCGTAGTTGCAAGTGCCCCGCAACGATACAGAAAACGATTGTCGTTGTGCTTCTGGGTTATTGCAACTATATGACTGTCGAAGACCGTATTCGCAAGTCTGAGTTTCACCGCGTCCCACAAATTGTAGTGTCGCTCTGAATAGAACTCGATTTTGTGCGAGTCCACGTTATCAGCAATGATCGATTCAGCAACAGAAAGTGGCTCTTCGTCAGCCTCGGCAGTGGCATAAACCCATTTGCCTTTAGCGCGGCTTGCAGGCACCGTATTTGAAAGGTTTCCGTCAGTAGATAAGTACCACGTTGTCTCTGTGTATTCCTGCGGATCCGTGTCCTTGACTTTCTGCAGGACCGTTACCTTGGCAGTTATATCATTGGAATATGTTTCGGTACTAAGTTCAGTTTGATCTTCATTGAAGAAGACTTTATGTGTAACCTCCTTTCTTGTAGAGATTGTCATGAGGAGGCGCTTATTTGCAATGGTGTATTCAATTTTTACCCCTCGCTCCTGAGCATCAGCTATGATATCAGAGAGCACATAAAGTTTTGTATCATCGAGCTCAGGAGCGGTGAACGGGGTATGATCGGAATTGACAATATCCAGATAGCTAATAGCATAATCTGAATCGGAACAGTTAATGTACTGAGAAGTCACCTGGGCAGCGATAAAATCGCCGTAGGTCAGGACTGCATCATCGGGCCACGGAAGCGATCTATCAAAGATTGTCGACGGATCGCTTAGCGTGAGCTGATTGACACCCTTAGATGGCGCCTCCTCAGAAATGACGTATATATGCTTTGCTATATACGCAAAATCATTGACGAATTTCTCGTCGGTTTCCATTATAGTCGCAGAACCCGTGTCATCAAGGGCCGACGAAATCGGGATGGACCATGCAGACGGGGTGTCCCAATGGACCGTTTCGAATGTTGACCGGTCCTTAATGTAAAGATTCATTATACACTCCTATAATAGTCGTACAAATATCCAGATATGTCGATGCTTTCTCCGCCAGTTACTATAACGTAACAGTCTTCATCCATGGGCACATGTACAAAAACATCAGTGTTTTCGTCGACACTGTCTATAAGATCTGTGGATTCAGCATCATCTGTCAGCATACGAACGTAACTATCCTGATACTTTGTACACAAGACAAAACCTTCATTCGCTGAGAACGTTTTGTTTATGAGGCATGTGCCGCGCTCTTTGCCTGTTGCGATGCCAATGAGCTTTACTTCCGGGTTTACCATGGCACCTTTGACGATGATCTTAAGCGCGGCTTCTATGTGTCCACGAGTCTGCACTTTAACAATGCCCTGGCCATGTGAGCCATATCGGGCATTCTGATCGTAACGATCTGGATACCGTGAGACAATATTGCCGACGCCGAAGTTTAGCGTTACGTCGTCCAGCGTATACCACATTGTGTGCGGCACAAAACTGACCGTACACTGCAGACTTGCTTCCTGGGTTGTTAATTGGGTCTTCTCTATCTTGCCCATAGTCACCTGGCAATAATATTCAGTTGACTGCGGAGCATAGACAAAGAACAATATTCCAGCACGCTCGACAAAGTTGACGAACTGCTGGTATTTGGGATAGGCGGGATCCAGGAAGATCAGAGTCCCGCCTATAGCGTTTTGTTTCTGACTTCGATGGGACGCTTTATAGAATCCGCGCTTTACGGTCTGAAAAGTGTCATTGTACTCGAAGCCAAGGCCCGTAGGAGAGGCCAGAAACATGCCAGATGTTTCGTAGTTTCCAGTTAAATCAAGGCGTTCGCCCAGTTCATTCTGGAGCCAGAATCTACGCATTATACAAGACCTCCCAAACGAGCATTAACGGAACCAGCAACAACGTCGCCGTCCAAATAGACATCTCCGCCCTGACGGACAATCTCAATGAGCTCAGCATTGAGCGCCACAAGCTCTGTTATCTGTGCCCGCATTGAATTCAGATCTGTCGTCATTTTAGCTGCCTGCCTATCTTCGGCAAGCTGCGAAGCAACGGCCAATTGAGCATTGCCAACAAGCTGCTGTACATTTGCCGGGGACAGATTTGTCATGTCGACTACTGGAGTAAAGGTCATAGCTGCTTCGCCAGAAGCCATGACATCGGTCGCATTTTGATTGAATCCTTCGACTGCTGCCATAGACATCTTAGATGCGGCAGATTTAATAGCCACAAGACGATTAAGCATACCGACAACAACGCCTTCTGCAGTCATTTCGCCAGACCACATCATAACCTTAGACGGAGAGGCAATTTCAATGCGGTTGTTGTACGCATTTTTCACAGTATCGCCAAGGATCGCGGCTGCCGCTCGAATCTTCGGTAGACCAAGGAACAGACCCTTGGCTATGCCTTCCGCAGCATAACGCCCAGAGGACTCGTAGTCGGTAGATTCCATGCCCTTAAGAATCTCGGCACCGCCGCTTTCACCGACAGTCGTAAGCGCATTGATCTTTTCCTCAAAGCCGCTAACTAAACCAGAAGTCATCTCAGAAATGGATGCTTTGATAGCCTCCGGATTATTAATAATTTCGCTAAGCTTTCCGCCAAAGAGATCCCGGAGTCCGCTGATATCGATGTTCCCAAATGCTTCTCCGAGAAAATCTCCCAGGAAGGTTTTGAGACCTTCTCCGCCTTTGGAGATCATGTCTTTGATGTTGTCCATGAATCCGGCGGTATCTACATCAGAGTTGGCAAGAGTATCCGTCATATTCTGAACGGAGTTTGTGAAATTATCTGTAGAAGCAGCCGCTTCTTCGATAGTTTCATTATACGCTTCATAGCGTGCCTTGTGCTCTGCAGTTGCCGCAGAAGTATCAGCGAGAGCAGCGTCACCGCCACTAGTGGCAGCGTTGGCTCGGCGTTCAAGTTCTTCGACCTGAGCAGTCATTGCTTCAATGCGGTCAGAAGCAGCTTGAATTTCATCCAGTTTGCCGTCGATAGCGCCATTGGATTTTCCAAAAGCTTTCATGACCCAGTCAATAGCTGTAACGAGCAAATAGAGCGTATCGATCGCGAAGCGAACAGCGACACTAAGAACCGCAATGCCTCCAGCAAGAGCTAGAGCACCAACCGCACCGACCAGGCCACCGACTAAGAGGGCGACACCGGCAAGACCAACCAATGCCAGAACACCTGCTAGTTTAAGACCCGGACCGACTATCGAGTTAATCTTCTCGGAAAGCCCTTCCCAGGGAACTTCCGCGAGTTTCCGAATGGCAACGGCCATAACAAGAGCCGCACTTGCTACGACAAGCAGGGCTGCACCGAGTGCTGCAAGAACAATCGCACCGAGCAAAGCAAACTCGCTTACGGCAGGAATAGAGAAGACGGCCATAACAACAGCTAGAACTCCAAAGATAGTGCCAAGAAGCTTTATGGCGCCCCAGGCTCTCTGAAGATCTCCAGAAATATTACCTATGGCTTTGGTGAAGACCCACATAGCCCCCGAGATAAGTGCAATGCCGCCGGCAAATGCAAGCATTGTACCGATGTTCAGGGTCGCGCCGTACGAGCCAGCCAATGCAAGGGCAGCACCGAGAGCAACTACTACAATGCCAAGAGCAATCGCGGAATCAAGGGCACTATCAAGGCCCATGTTCTTCATGACTACCAAGGCAGCAACTACGCCAGCCAAGGGAACGAGCATTCCGGTCATATACAGAAGGCCCTGCCAACTGCCTTTTTTCGCAATGACAGAGGATATAGCCATAACCAGCATAACCCCAGAAAGAATTGCACCGACGATTTCGAGAGATGTGGATACTTCCGACAGTGCGGTCGGATCACACAGATTCGACAGTGCAATCAGTCCAACGACAATCGAGGCAATTACTCCGATTTCCGCGACAAGATACGCCAATCCGAGACCCTTGCCTAGATGCGCACCGAGGCCAGCCAGCGCAAGAAAAGCACCCATGGCAAGCATAATTGAACCGAGGATTATAAAAGAGCCTTTCATTTTCTCAGCATCGATGGAATCCATGAGAGACGCTAAAGCCACGAGGCCGTATAGAGCCAGCACCATGGCGGCAAGTGCTACGGACAGTCCAAGGAACGCACCAACGCTTCCGCCCATTTTAGCTGCAGCTCCTGCGGCCATAGCCATAAGGCTGAGGCAAATAACCAATGTGCTTAGCTGACGTATAGTATTCTTCGAAAGATCCAGGTTCTTAACCATTTTTGCGACCTTTGTCAAGACATAGAGTGCCGAGACCATCGCGAGCATTCCGACGCCAAGAGCAATCCAGCTAACCTTCTGCTTTGTAAACACACCAATTTCGCTGGAGACGAGCTGCAGAATTTCCATAAGAATGCCCAAAACCGCGAGCATTCCGACGAGTTTCCACATATTTAGCATAGCGCTGTCGATCGCGGTTGCTTCTTTTGCTACCATTTTGAATATGCCGAGCAGCAAATAGAGTGAAGCAACAACGGCCATAAGACTGAAGCCGCTTGCTTTGGGAACGATTGCAGCTATGCCTGCCAGGAGCACAAGAACTCCGATAAGCTCGAGTGTTGCTCCCGAAAGTTTAGTGTCGATCTTTCCGTACTGTATAATTTTGCCAAGGGCTGAGACGAGAAGCCAAATTGCCCCGGCGAACATTACGAGGCTAATAGCCCCACTAGACAGTTTCGGTGCGAATTTCGACAGAAGTATAGACGCTCCAGCTAAAGCGCCCATTATAGCGACTAGAGAGACAAGGGCCTTAGCTAGTTCTTTCCACGGCACATCTTTCGTCGCGCCAATGAGTGTCTTTGCTGCCCCGGCAAGCATAAGTACAGCGGCACCAATTGCAACGATATTAACTGCTTTTCCGATTTCGTTAAGTGATTCGAGCGGTCTCATTACGGCTCGAACGGTTTTAGCTGTATCGGATCCGGCTTTGTTTTTTGCAATTTTGGCCGATATTGCATTAAATGCCAGAAGTATGGCAGACAGACCGGCTATTACACCAACAATTCCCAAGATCTGATCTTTTGGTATAGTTGACAGCAGTTTCATAGAAGCGGCCAGAATACCAATTGATACAGCGAATGCACGTACATTATTTGCAGTCGTGGAAGTAAGAGTCTTCCGCAAATCAGCGATGAAACCCGACCCGGCGGTGCCAAGAGATGCGATTGCACGAGCAGCCTGTTCAAGCCCATTCATAAGGCCAACGAGCTGCGCAAGCACTACAATACCAGTCAGTCCGAGACCGCCTTTGGCAATATCGGTGACAGTAAGTTGCGACAGACGGGTGCGAATATCACCGAAGACTTTCTTGACAGATTCCCACAGATCACCAATGCGCTTTTTAGCATTGGAAGCCCATGTAGAAATTGCTCCTAAATTCCAGGCGGCTACAGCTTTGTCTCGAATGTTGGCTAGGCTTGTAGAAATGTAGGCTAGTGGGTCTTCTGCACGAAGCAGGCCATCTACCCAGGATGTTACTCCGGGGATAAGCTGCGTTGTGAAATATCCATATATGGACGAGAAGTACCCGCCAATTTTCTGTATGGATGGACCTAGTGCAGTCTTTATAGATGTACCGAGCTTTTTTATAAAGCCCCATGCCGCTCTAGCATTATCTGCGACCTTATCGAGCCATCCAGGAGCATTTGTTTTGACATAGTCCGTTACAATATCCAGCCAGCCTTTAACCGTCTTATAGGCTTCACCAAGATACGGGGAGACAAAGTTTGCGAATGCCAGACCAAGCTGTTTGGCCCATTCGACCCCTGCAATGATTTTGTCAACCAGCCGGCTAAGACCGTTCGAAAAGGCATCGAAAACGCTTTCGTATCCACGGAAACCTGACATGCCCGTGAACAACTTACCCAAATATCCAGCAAGGTTTATCACCTGGGTGCCGAGATATGAGAACAGACGGATAAGAGGGGAGAAGGACCCGATAAATCTTGCGCCTATATGCACGCCCATACCGAAAATATCCATAAGACCATGGAATGCGGTATTAAGGTTATTCAGATCGTTTCCGGACGGCTTAATATCAGCTAGAATTTCACGAAGACCAACTCTGAACCGAGCAATTGACTGACTACTAGGTTTAAGAGTCTTCATGAAATCGCGGAATTTATAAGTTAAATAAACAAGGCGATCTGCTGTTGTTTCGGGAAAGAAGTCACGCCAGAGGGTTTTGGTCGTGATAACCAGCCGTTTAATATTATTATAGAAGCTTCCGATTCCCTCGAATAGCGCTTCTCGGCCAGTCTGGAGACCTTCGCGTATTGTTGTGGCCGTGCCCTGCGCCCATTCGGCAAGAACTTCGTTTCTTCTGGCTCCACCCGCCGCAAAGATTTCCCATAGCTCCTGAGTGACAGCAGTCCAGAGTTTGGTAGCTTCGACTTTGTTGCCGAAAATATGCTCGAACGTCTGCATCCAGTTTGTAGAGACAGCATCTTTCGTGGCCTCTATGGTTTCCGAAAAAGATTTGGCCTCCTGTGCTGCTTTTGCTGCCCGAAGTGAAACTGTATCATACTTGGACGCCAGAATTTCATACGCTTCAGATGCAGTTTCGACTTCACCGGCCTGGACCATCTTGTAGGCCATTTCAGTCATTTCGTTAAAATAACCAAATGCTTTTTCCATGACCTCGGTGGTCGCCCATTTATCAGCAAGCGTCGACGAAAATGTCGAAATATCGACGAGTGTTCCAGCAGCGGTTTTTCCCTCTTTATTAAGAGTGCCAACTTGCTTAGCTGTGTCGATAAGAATATTTTTAAGTTCTTTGGATGACGCGCCTGCTAGTTCGACAGACTTCCAGTCCATAAGTGACAAATAACCGGCCGAATATGACTGATTGAGATTGTACATTACTCGGCTAAACTCAGCGGCGCCTTTTCCGGCAAAAGCCGTAGCATTTGCGATGCCCTGTATCATCGGAATCAGTTTTTCAACATCGCCGCCAGAGGCAGTCATTTGTGCAAGGGCCGATGTCATGTCAGTGAATCCATATGATGTTTCATCTGAGAACCACATCAGACGATCCAGATATGTATTTATGGTGCCAATGTCTTTGCCAGTGGCGTTCATCAGGGTCTGCACGGAAGACAGTTTTTCGCTGTATTTAGTCCAGCCAGCCTGAATTGGATCGATCGTGAGTCCTTTGACAATGGCCTTACCCTGCTGATAGATGTCATTGGTAACGGACCGAATCAGTTGCCGGGCGGCTTCTTCCATAGCAACAAACTGCACCCGGACTTTATTTGCGCTTTTGAGGAGTCCTTCGACGTTTACACTCTTAGTGGCATCTCCAAGGTCTTTCATTCCCTTGACGCCGTCTGCCATTTTGAATGCATCGTCGAGTTTGTTAACAGTTTTAAGAGACTGTGCGGCAGCCGCTTCAAACTGCTTGTTCTCGAGAGTTAGCTGGGCTACTCTGTTATCAATAGAACTTGCCATTACCCAGTAACCTCCTTCCAAACCTGATCAGCAATAGAATCAAAGATCGGTTTGAGCACCGGATTTATGTAGTCTTGGCCTTTAACATAGCCACCAGTCCCTGTACCGTGTCCATACTGGAGAATGATTGCTATGTTAACGCCTTTATTTGTATGCGTGTTTAAAAATACCAGATCGTATGCGCCGTCTTTCTTTACGACCTCATACGTCCAACTTGCGGCTGTTTCACCGCTATCTACGGGAGTGGCCGCTGCCAATCGCTGACAACCATAGCGACCATAGCGATTTAGAATCTCGTCTACACGCATAAGATTCGCTCGCTTAAGGAACTTCTGCATAGAACTGAAGTTTCCACTAGTTTTGACTTTAATCAACAGCGGCCCTCCTTTCGTTTAACCTCGGGTGTTATACTTGGCCCTACGAGCAGCATTTATAGCAGCATTCTGCTTTGCGGTCTGCGCCCGGGACATCTTCTTCTTCGGTTTCTGACGCTCATTCATGACATCGATCAAAGTCATGAGACGACTAAGATGCCACTTCTGAGCTTCCCAGGGAATCCGCAGTTCAGTCATCCAAGCATATATCAGTTCACTAGTAACCGTTTGATTACTGCTTTTGGGGCCGCCAATGTGCTTTACGGTTGTGGCGGTCGACTGCTCATTTATATATGCTTGGATAGTTACGAAATCTTTAGGCCCAAGTCGACTTACGGTCTGCAGATCCACGGGTGTTAACGACATGCATCTAACATAGTCAAGTGTCTCCGCTACCGTTCGATTTGGGTCTTTTTTGAGATATGCTTTATGCCATCTTGACTCCCATTTTGAAATCGAGATGAGCGAATGTTCAAGTTTGAGTACAGTCTCCGGCAGATAGTTGAAGGTCTCCGTTTTTGGATCGAACAACTCAGTCTGCGGGATTTTTATGATCAGCATTAGAGAGCCTGCAGGGTCGCCGGCGCAGACTTCTTGGCCTCAGCCAGAAGATCCTTGGGCATCAGGTTCTCCAGGAATATACGGGCCTTCTCCTCGTCAGTCACCAGCTGCATAAAGAGTTTGTCGTAGGCCGGAGTCTCGACAAATGCGCGAGTGAGCTGCGGGTCTTTGTGGAATCCGCGGCCGTCAGTTGTCTTCTCACCATACGCACGCCAGAGGAGGTCACGGAACATGAACACGACAGCAGCAACATTCTTGGCCTTGATGGCTTTCTCGAATGCGGTGCTGAGTCCGCCGGGAACAGAAAGCTCCGCTTCCATCAGCTCGGTCTTATTGAGGCTGAAGTAGAAGTCCTCTTCACGCTCCTGATCATCAAATCCTATGTACTTTATGGTCTCTTTAACCATTTTGTGGTATCTCCTTTCAAAAGTCAATTATAGAGGTTCGGACCCAGAAAAGCGGACTTTTTAATTCTA
>ENA-ORMS01002728-ORMS01002728.1-human-gut-metagenome-genome-assembly--contig:-NODE-2728-length-12227-cov-2.965741_pt1 | contig 12227 bp, 15 predicted proteins | sample MGYA00242104_ERZ508997 | MGnify/ENA primary metagenome ERZ508997 (study PRJEB26280, sample SAMEA2338704) | human gut metagenome | biome: human gut; feature: human-associated habitat; material: faeces... | reverse complement strand
TGCGGGTTGGCTGGTTGTGGGTGGCATTATAGTTGTCATTCAGCAACGAGACCACCTTGACCAGCGCTGTGACCACAATAGCCATAATGATAAACACCGTCATTCCATTCACACTATCCATAGGGCTTCTCCTTTTCTCAATACAGGCACCGCAGACTTCGCAAGAACTCTTTCATATCGGTAAATTCCAGGAAACGCAGGGTGCCGGTCGACAGCCATTCCCGGAAAAGTGAGGGCGCATTGCTGCCGGCGTATGTTATGCCCTTGTCGATAAGCAGCGCATAGGAGTTGCCCTCTTTTTCAAAACCGATCCGGCCGGCAGGCCGGCTGCAGCCAGGCGGAAAAGCGCAGTTTTTATACACATGGCAGAGATGGTCGTTTAATGAGTCTTTCAGCATCCCGTACTGCTCATCTGAGCCGGTTACAAATTCTCGCATAGTTTCCACCTTTCTTACGATGTCATTCTACCAGTTTTTCCCTGCGTCACCGTCTGGGGGATGGTTTTGCGGCCTTACGCTGCCGTGAAACGGATGGTTCTTGTGTCCACCGTCTTCCATTGGTCTTTAAGGGCCGCCAGGTCACCCGTTCCCCCGCAGAGCTTGCAGGACTCAGCGCCAAACTCCGGGCGGTCAGGATGCTGCGGCACCCACAACGTTTCATCGAAATATGTATAGCGGGATGCCCCGGAAAGCACCCGGTCAAACATGCCGATGCCCAGCCTGTCTTTCAAATCCGGGAGGAGTCTAATCTGCACAAAGTTGCGGTCCTTGACATCGTCCAGCATAGTACTGAAGGGATTCTGCGGGTCCTCGCCATACATCAGCAGCATCAGAGCCAGGTAGCCCTTCAGGGCGTTCATTCGCTCAGTGGCAAAGATTGGGCAGGCAGCAGAGCTGACATCGTTTACAAAGCCGTTCTCGTACTTTTCAAAGCGGCTTCGCAGCAGGCAGCGGGGGCAGCTCTCGGTCACACCGGGGTAGACGAAGATAAGTTCCGCCGCCGCGCCGCACTCATACATCATGGCCGCCAGGTAGGGGGCGCCGCACTTTAACGCCAGCAGGGAGCTGCGCTTCTGCGCCTCGAAGTTATCGGTACAGCCAAGGATCAGGTAATCAGTCGGCTTTTTGCCCGGGAACTGCGCCATGTAGCCGAAGAACTCCTCATCGCTCATGTTGTCATCCAGGAACTTGTCCACACAGAGGACATGAGCCGCCGGGTTGATGTCCATGATCCGGTCACGGATGACGTCTACCTTCTTCTTGCCCATCTCGCTGATAAAAACGCCCTGGGTAGCGACGTTCGAGGGGCTTACGATGTCCGCGTCCATCAAGATGTAGTTTCTAAAGCCGCTGCGTGCGCAGTTTTCGAGGAAGCTTCTGGCACCGCCCGTACCTACGCAGACGATGACCTTATCCAGCACCTTGTCGGGATAGAGGGCGGCCACCTTTTTAAAGTACTCCTGCGTCGGCACTTTGGGTTTTGGTGATGTAGGTTCCTTTTTCGGGGCGGACTTGGCTGCAGGTTTGTCGATGGACGCGCGGTATGCGTTCAGCTGTGCAATGGAGTAGACCCGCTTGTAGGCGCGGAACGGCAGATAGTAGTAGCCGTTCTCCGTAGCCCCCAGCACATAGCTCAGACTCACTTTCAGGTTATCCCCCACCTTTTTTACGACGTAGAAGTACATCGTATAAAAGCCATGGCGCTCCGGCTGAAAGATGGGGAGGTAAAAGTAGTCCAGCCCGAAGAAGTTGATGTGGAGCAGCGCGGTGGAAATATCGTGGTATGAGGGCAGCGTGGCACCTTTGGGGTGGGAGTGATAAATGCCGTTGGTCGTGCAGCCGGTCGCCTTCCATTCACGGAACACGGCGGACATAGACTCTACATCGTAGTAAAAGGTACCGGGGGTATTCTGGGAATGGGTGTCGAAGTGGCATTTGTCGATGACTTGCTCATTCGTGGTCGATGCCAGCATGCCGCCGGTCTCTGCCTTGCAACATCCCACATCCTGACGGAAAGCATCGAGTACTTCCTGCGAGAATTTGACCGTTTTATCGGGGATGCCATTGTACAGTGCCATATTCATATTTCGTTCCTCCACCAATTTATTGCCGCAGGCTCTTTCCAGCAGGAGATCTACAAGAGCTGCAAGGTTCCTGCAGATGTCAGAGAGCTCCTTCCTTACCAAATCGTATTTCATGAGGTTCCCCTTTGCCTTAGGCGGTCTCGAACTGGATATTGTCGATCGTACCTTTCATGACGACGGCCTTGTCCTTGAACTGTTCCAGCCTGCCGTTCCGCAGGAGATGCCTGCCTACCGAGTCGCTGACCAGCCCCCGGATGCCGCGGGCTCCGTACTTGGTCTGGTGTTTCAGAAAGTCCGCCATCAGGTACTCATCGATGCGAGCCAGCTTCAGGTCGAAACTGTCCAGTTCCTCCCTGACAAACTTGACGATGATGTCGGTCGTTGCCATGTCATCCAACGGGCTGAATACCAGGAAGTTGCCGATCTTGCCGCTGATCTCGGGACGGCCGCAATGCTTGGTAAAAGCGTCGCGGCACAGCTCGGATTTCTCGAAGTCCGTGCACTTCTCGTATTGCGCCATGTCAATGGGGATGTTAGAGGTAAGCAGCAGGATGCACTGGTTCAGATCGATAGGTTTGGAATTATCCGCCATGCCCAGCTTGCCTGTGTCGATGGCCTCCATAAGGCCCACCAGGATCTTGTTGTCTGCTTTCTCGATTTCGTTGATTACAATGATATGATGCGGATTCTTACGCACCGGCTCCAAAATCGTCGGTTCACCATGGCCCACATAGCCCGGCGGTGCGCCAAAAAAACGGTGGACCGTGTGTTCGCCGATGAACTCACTGCCCGCGATTTCAATAAAACCGTAGGGCGTACCGTAAGTGTGGGACATGACCTCGGCAAGGGATTTTGCGGTCTCTGATTTTCCCGTTGCTGTCGGGCCCACCAGCGCCATCACCAGAAGTTTTTTGGTTTTGCGCATCTGGTTGATTACCACCTTATCGGCCAGCGCGTCGATTGCTTTATCCTGGCCGAAAACCTTCTTTTTCAGCGGTGCTGCGATCTCATCCGGCCATACCATCTTGGACTTAGTCTCTGCCGCCTGGATCGTTTTCAGCTTCTGCTTGTCCAGCACGTCAGCGGTGCTCGGTTCCGACTGCCTGACGGGGAATTCCGACTTCGGACGGGGTGCTGTTTCATCGGCCGAACCGAACAGCGGCTTCAGTGCGCGGAAAAAGGCAATCAGGTCATCCATGCAGATAAACTTGGTCACGCCACATTCCAGGAACTGCTTGAAGTCCGCGTGGTCTGCGCTGGTCGTGATGCCTTTGTCGATGTATAGGCAGTAGGTGCCGTCGATCTTCGCAAACCAGAGGTCGGCCGTGCCCGGCCGGCAGGAAGGCGGAAGCTGCCGATTGGCAAACTTGTACTTTTTGCCGCTGGACAGTTCCCGATCTAAAGCAGCAAACTGTGTTGCTGTTCCGTATACAAATTCTTTCATTCCAAGCTCCTTTCTCAGCCCCCGAACAGTGCGCCCAGGATCAGCAGGCCAATCCCCACCACAGCCGTCCAGCACACGAATGTAGCTACCGCCTCCGCCACCGATACAATGACTAACCCGCCGCACAGGAACCCCGCAGATGCCGCAAGGCTACCGCCGATGGTCTGTCTGTGGCAGATGACCCAGACAGACGTTACCATGTAAGCAAGTACCAGCACGATTGTCGCACCTTCGATAAAACCTTCCATTACGCTTTCTCCTTTCGTTTTGTGGTCATACCAGCACACAGTGGATTTGTGTTGGCGGGGGGATGGCAGCAGGTCATTTTCGCATGATCTTGCGCTTCACCTCCCTCCTGTTGGTGCGGGTGTTTTCCTAATAGCTGCTATTATGACAGAGCTGCCACGCACAGCTGTGGAAACCACCGCCGGGGAGTTTTTCGGTCTGCTCGCCGCCGTGGAAGCCGCCGCCGGGGAGTTTTTCCGTCTGTTCATCGCCATGGAAGCCGCCGCCGGGAAGCTTCTCCGTCTGTTCACCGCCATGGAAGCCGCCGCCGGGAAGCTTTTCCGTCTGTTCACCGCCATGGAGACCACCGCCAGGAAGTTTTTCATTCGACCCGCCGCCATGATAGCCCATAAAGGGGAGCTGGCTGATGCCTCTGGAAACCCGGGTGTTGATGGTGTGCTGCTTATCATTCATGTTCATGGTGTTTTTCATCTTTTTTCTCCTTTTTATTTTGTTTGTGTTGGAATAGTTAAAGGGTTACTGCGCCACAGGGTCTCTGTACTTCTCAGTGCTTGGCCCTCACCTCCTTTCGCAGGTGTTTACAGGCTGACAGGGAATATCTTTATAACCGCCTCCTTTCTTACGCTGCGGTGGGTTCGGCCAGTACGGAATCAATGGCCACCAGCACGCGCCACGTCTCGGTTGCCTTTTTCAGCACCGTGCAAAACACTTCGGTGCCCGGGAACAACCCGCCAAACAGTGCGAACGCTTCCTGGCCGTTTTCAAGTTTCACGAACAGGCCGCTCTTGCACGAGCCTGTTACCACACCGTATACGCCATCTCTGACATGGACTTCGTTGTTCTGGTATTCATCGTTCCACATATTGCTTTTCCTTTCTCTCTGGCCGATTCTTTTGCCATATTCATCATACACCAGGGGGATTTTTCTCCTTGGAGGAGGGGGATGTTTTTATCGGTCGGGTCCTACCACCTGCGCCTCGTACTCCTGCGTGATCTGGCGGTACTGTTCATTCCGCGTGATATTGTAGCGGGTGGTCACGATGGGCCGCTGCCCTCTGCGAAAGATATATTCCTGGCCGATGGGCATGTACAGGACATCCTCCAGCGGGGCGTTGAGCCGTTTACTGATGGAGCGGCCGGTTTTCAGATCCATGCCGCCCATTCAGGGTACCGAAGATACAGGATCTCGCCCTCGATAAAGATTTCACGCTCCGCCATCAGGCGGCTGTCCAGCGGCACCAGGGTAATGCCATTACTGCTTTTTACCTGCACATGCATCCGGCTGCACCTCCTTCCGTGCCAAACAGGTCGGTTTTCACTTCGGGGGCCTCGTCGCCGGATGCGTCCTCTTCCGTCTCGCTGTGGAGCTCGCCCTCGTCGATACCAAGGCGGGCGGCCAGACGGGTGATCATTGCATCCAGGTCTTCATCCTCCCCCAGAAGCGCACGGAGCCGTTCCACCGGAGACTTTTCGCACTTTGCGATGGCCTCTGCCGCCGTGGCATTGCCGAAGATGATGTCCACGATGCCTTCGCCGTACTGATCAAACATGACGCCAGGGCAATGGATGCTGTTACGCACGATGTCTGTGGTGGGCATGATGCCCTCACAGTCGACGTAGCTCTTATAGCGGATCTCGCCGTCGCGCATATCCAGCTCAAAGTTGCCGTTTTTCAGGCCGTAATTGGCGCGGCAGATAAAGTCCGCCATCGAAGTCATCATCTTCTCATCCATGTGATCCGCGCCAATCGGGGAAATTGCGTAAACAACGTACTCGTCGTCTTTGACATCGATGAGATAGTTGATACTCTTCATTCGGCTTTTGAGGCTCAGGCCGAATTTGAACATTCCTCGCTGCTCGTCAAACAGGAAATGCCAATCGTCTTCGGCGAGGAAGCGGTTGATGGCGTCGGCGATGTCCTTAGAATAAGTTTTATCTTTCATGGTGTATCTCCTTTTCCGTTTGAATTATTCTGTACGTTATAATGTATGTATCCGTTGGCGGTGCCCTGTGCGTCTTCAGCCGCAGCACAGCCGCTGTCGGTGAACTCTACGCCCCACCAACCGGGCAATTTTGTTTGTTGCTTTCTATTCGGTTTTCAACGCTCTAAGTGGATTGGAAACCTGCCTTATGGCGGGTGCCCTACCGTTGATTGGGTTTTGCCCGGCCGGCTTGTTTCCTTTCGGTGATTAAGTTATACCATACTCCACCGGTGTTTCCCGGAGGGGGGGGGATAGTCAAAACCACCGGCTGAGCCGGTGGCTTGAGTAAGCCCTAGAAGGGCATAATACTAGCAAAGCCCCTTAAGGGGCCACGAATGGGTCTGCCAACTGCATTCCTGTCTCGTGGCAGGCCCCTCAAGGGGCCCTTTTATTTACGCCTTAGTTTCCTTGCTACCCGTAAACGGGTCCACGAACTCCTTAAGGCTCAACTGATCGGCAATCTGGTCCTGTTGCAGTTGATTTTTAATGTACTCTTGGATTTTCTTTTTGTTCTTCCCTACCGTATCCACGAAGTATCCCCTGGCCCAGAAATGCCGATTGCCATACTTATACTTCAGATTTGCATGTCTGTCGAAAATCATGAGACTGCTCTTTCCTTTGAGATATCCCATGACGTAGGAAATGCTGTACTTCGGCGAAAAACTTATCAGCATATGGATATGGTCAGGGCAGGCCTCCGCTTCAATGATTTCAATACCTTTTTGTTCGCACAACTGGCGCAGTATCTGCCCTATATCCTTTTTGATCTGACCGTAAATTACCATTCTCCGATATTTCGGTGCAAACACTACATGGTATTGACATCTCCACGTGGTATGGCTTAAACTATCTACGTCTTTGTTATCTTTCATTTCAAAGATAAACCTCCCTGTTCCTAGAATGTGGTTGGCAAACCCACACTCTATTCTACGGGGAGGTTTCTCTTTGTCTAGGGCTAAAGCCGTTTTTATTCCACCAGCTTAGCTGGTGGTTGTCGCTCGCTCAAGCTACCCAACCACAAAAACAGCCTTCGGCAAATGCCGAAGGCTGTTTTTAAATAATTCAAAGCTCTATCACTTTACACTTATCAGTTCAGCTTCTTGCGGTTGATGAACAGGTAAGCGGCAGCGCCGCCCAGTGCGGCAACCAGAACGATGGCCAGACCTGCAACAGAGTTGCTGTTGGTGCTGGAAACGCCGGTCTGCGGGATGATCTTGCTGGAGTTATCAGCGGGGGTGTTGGACTTGGTAACATCCGGGGTGTTGGTCGGAGTATTGTCCGGGGTATTGGTTTCCTCAGTCGGGGTGTTTGCCGGAGTATTGGTCGGAGTGGTCTCCGGGATAACCGGGGTGGTCGGGGTCACGACCGGGGTAGCGGTCGGCTCGGTCGGGGTAGCGGTCGGCTCTGCCGGAGTGGCAGTCGGCTCTGCCGGGGTAGCGGTCGGCTCTACCGGAGTAGCAGTCGGCTCAACCGGGGTAGCAGTCGGCTCTACCGGAGTAGCGGTCGGCTCTACCGGGGTAGCGGTCGGCTCAACCGGCTTCGGAGCTTCCATAAAGATGGGGTACAGGTAGATACCGCCTACCAGGCTGCCAACCGGGAATGCACCAAGGCCGCTGGTGCCCAGTTCAGTAGCATCGGCGCCCAGGACAAAGTGCTCTTTGCCCCAAACGTCCCAGCCCTTGAACTCCCAGCCCTCGTTTGCGATAACGGTGGGCAGAGTGATCGGAGTCTCCTCAAACTCGGCACGGTTCAGATAAGTCAGGGCAACATTGTCGGGATCGCTCTCGAAATAGCCCTTGGTGGTGTCCATAAAAATGGTAACATCCACCACGCGCACACAAGAAGCGCTGTCTTCGCTTGCAGCTTCGTCAGCGGTGTTGTCCTGTGCAGCCTCCTCCACTACTGCGGGTGCAGCAGCTTCCTCGGTGGTCTCGGTTTCTGCATACGCCGATACAGGCAGACAAACTGCCAAGGCAACAGCCGTAACCAGCGTAAGCAGACGCGAAAACCTGCTCGTCTTTTGCATAATTCTTACTCCCTTTCCAAAATTATATCCCAAACGCAAAGGTACGGATTGCTGTTGCCTTTGTGCCCAGAATTCAAATAAAGATTTTACGCCCCAGCCGGCCAGCGGGCTGGAAGCAGCGGGTCCGGATTGACGGTAACTTCATCCGCCGTCAGCGTTTCCCCGTCCCGCAGCGGGCGGGCCATAATCAGCAGGCGGGCATCCGACATTTCATAGGTACAGGTACACAATGTCAAAAGCCGTTCGTCTGCGCGGGCATAATCGCCCGTGGTATAAAACGCGCGCTTGGCCACTTCATCCAGGTATTCCTGCTCTGCCGCATCATCGGCAAAGTTCACATACTGGTTAAAGTGGAACACATCGCCATCGCTTTCGCGCGTGGTAATTGCATAAACTGCCACGATCTTGTAGTACTGGCCACCGTTCAGGCTGTCCAGCTCAATGACCGGGTGTTCCTGATAATATTCCGGCTCGCGGTAATTTTGCAGGCTGGAAAACCGCACCGTATCCCCCACGCCCATGTTGTGGCCGTACAGGATCAAATGGCGGCTTTGCTGGATATCGCACTCATAATCCAGGTATGGCAGACCCAGGTCATCCCAGTTGCCATCCAGGTCGTGCTTTAAGTAGTAGCTGTTGTCCCCTTCTCTTTGCATCACCGGCAGGTCAACATCGGTATCATCGATCTTGATCCAGCCGATCACTTCGGGGTTACGCTCCAGCAGTGCGGTAAAATCCCGCGGTTCCGGGGTAACGGCGGGCTGCACGGTGGGGGCCGCGGTAACCTGCGGCTCCGGCGTCTGCTCTGGTTCTGCAGTCTGCACCACCGGCGGGCTCTCGCTTTCCATCTTGCGCTGCTGCAGCCAGTTGGGCAGTTGCAGTGCCGCCATAGCAATCAACGCCGCCGCCATACCGGAGCAAAACACCCCTGCAAGAATGCGCGACTGCTGGCTCACAGCGCTGCCTCCACAAAGTAGGCATCGCCTTTGCTGCCATCGGTCTTGTATTCCTGATACGCAATGGTGCAGCTGGTGCTGCCATCGGGAATTTCAGCCATCAGCCAGTCGCTGCGCTCCTGGCCGGGGGTCAGCTCATAAGCATACGGCATCATGGTATCATCCACTGCGTTCAGGCAGGTGCCGTAATCGCTGTCGCCCTCGCCCCACTGGATTTGGAAATCCTGCAGGAACATCGTGTAGGTCTGGCTGCTGGTGTTCTTGATGTTCAGGCGCATGCGCACCAGGCATTCGCCGTCCGGGATATCAATGCCGGGGTAGCTTTCCACCAGGCTGACATCCGTAATGGAAAAGTCAAACAGTGCCGTGCTGACCGTTTCGCCTGCCGTATTGTTATGTGCGTTTGTTTTACCGCAGGCGGTCAGCAGCAATGCCATACCCAGCACAGCTGCAAGGCCCGGCGCTGCCAAAGTCCGTCTCATGCTATGTTCTCCTACTTTTCCGTGTTGCCATTGCACAAGTATTTAACATCTGTTCAACGTTAAAAATAAAGGGCAATGTACAGCTATCATATTATCACGCCACGCTTGCTTTGTCAATCAAAAAAGCACGGTCTTCTGCAGTCTGTTTTGTCATTTTTGTTGTTGAGCTGATGTTGTGTAGGGGTAGTATAACTGCGCGGCGGCATGTTTTATGCATTGGCAGCGTTTCTCTGCGGCGGCCAGAGGGCTGGCTGTTCCACCGGTCGTTTTTCTGTTTGGTACACATGATCCCTTGCTCTGTAGGGAGCTGTCTTGACCATTCTGGAGCTTTGGCACATCTGCCATAATGAGATTTGCCGCAAGGTTTGTCTGCGGTGTCGGGGACGCTGCTCCCCTACTGTGGGGCAAGGTATATCACACATTTTTATTGTACGGTCGGGCCGCCTTCCGTGGGGGGCGGATGCCCCCGCCCTACCATACAAAAAACTGCACAGCGTTTGGGCTGTGCAGCTTCATCAAAATTATCGTTTTGTCAGCAGGAGCTTATTCCGTACCTGAACTATCCTGCGTATCCCCACCGGTATCCCCGGTATCAGCTTCAGGTTCGCTCTGGGCATCGGTCTGGTCGTCCGCCGTGCTGTCCGGTTCAGCGGTGCCGTCGGCGGTATCACCTGTGGGATTGCCGGTATCGGCCACGGTGGAATCCAGGTTGTTCTGCACCAACTCCTGCGGGTCACCGGAATTGGTAGTCGGGGCTGCGGTCGAAGCAGACACTTCGGGCTGCATATCGCTTTCCTGCAATGCACTCAGATACCACTTACGGCCCTCGCCGCGGGTGAACACATAGTCCATATACTTGGTCGGCTCCGTGGGGGCGGTCAGGTTGATCTCGCCGCTGGAGCTATTGTTGATGGTGGGGATATAGCCAACCGTCACATAGGTCTTGCCGCTCTGGGTGGAAATCTTTTCCACTTCCGGGGTATACATAGCCACCATGCTGGTAACAGGAACCAGATAGCCCTGCTTTTCCTCGTCATAGGTATAATTGAACTCTTCGGTCTGGAAAGAGCCATCGGTGATCTTGTAATCCGGGCCAAGCAGGTTGGTCAGGTAGGTGTCAACTTCCAGTTTGGGCAGAATGATGGAGCCGGTTTCGCTGTCGCGCTCATAGTCGCTCAGGCCGTTATCCCGCTTTTGGATCTGGTACACGGCGCCCCAGATGGCAGCCTGTAAAAACTCCGACTGATCCACCTTGCTCACATCGTCAAACGGCATAGTGTCAAACATGACAAGACCGTACAGACGGTCGGCATAGCTCTGGCGGCGTTCGGTATCATCCAACGCGCTACGCAGCACGCCAACCACCCAGCTTAATACGGTAAACAGACCAATGATAATCAATACGATTGCCACCGCACCCACGATCTGGCGTGAAAAGCGGCGGTTATTGCGCAGTTGTTCTTCTCTGGAAATTGCCATTCAAAAAAACCTCAAGATCAATCAAGTAAAATAATAATTAAAAAATAATAAAGAATAATGGTGGTATGCGCGCCGTGCGCGCATGATTAAAATAGGCTCCGCACGCCGGGTTAGGCTTGATTGCTTACCAAAAGCAGCGCCTAATTTTTATAAGCTGTGCCGCAGGCACGGCGATTCACCTTCATTATTATTTATTCTTTATTCACTATTCTTTGTTCTGCTGTCACAAACAGCAGAACTAGTATACCACAAACGCCGCCGCTTTGCAAAGCGGCGGCGGGGTGTTTTGCAGAATTTAACAAATGTGCGGCAGCATTACTTGTTTTTGTACATCTGCTCGTAATACTTCTGGTAGTTGCCGCTGGTCACGTGGTCCATCCACTCTTCGTGGGCCAGGTACCAGTCAATGGTCAGCACAATGCCCTTCTCGAACGGGGTTTCGGGGTACCAGCCCAGATCGTTCTTGATCTTGGTGGGGTCAATGCCATAACGGCGGTCATGGCCCAGGCGGTCCGCCACGTGCTTGATCAGCTCTTCGCTGATGCCCTCATCCTTCAGGCGGTCATGCAGCTGCTCGATGACAGTCTTGACGATGAAGATGTTGGGGCGCTCGTTATGGCCACCGACATTGTAAACTTCGCCGTCCTTGCCGCCGTTGGCAACCATATCAATGGCTTTGCAGTGGTCCATGACATACAGCCAGTCACGGATCTGCATGCCATCGCCGTAAACCGGCAGGGTCTTGTGGTGCTTGGCGTTGTTGATGAGCAGCGGGATCAGCTTTTCGGGGAACTGATACGGACCATAGTTGTTGGAGCAGCGGGTGATGTTGATGGGCATGCCATAGGTATCATGGAATGCTTTCACGAACATATCGGCGCTGGCTTTGGAAGCGGAGTACGGGCTGTGCGGGCACAGCGGGGTCGTTTCCATAAAGTAGCCTTCGGCGCCCAGGGCACCGTATACTTCATCGGTGGAAACCTGCAGGTACTTTTTGCCTTCCTTCCAGGTCTTGGCGTCGGCATCGTACCAGGCATCCTTGCAGCACTGCAGCAGATTGACGGTGCCCAGAACATTGGACTCAACAAAAATTTCCGGGTTGCGGATGCTGCGGTCAACGTGGCTTTCGGCAGCAAAGTTGATGACGTAATCCGGGTCATATTTGGCGATCAGGTCAGTGACAAGGGCCTTATCGCAGATATCGCCCTTTACAAAGATATGGCGGGCATCGTCCTTGATATCTTCCAGGTTTTCCAGGTTGCCGGCATAGGTCAGCTTATCCAGGTTGACCAGCAGGATCTCGGGGTACTTCTTGAGCATATAATGCACAAAGTTGGAACCAATAAAACCGGCGCAGCCGGTGATAAGATATTTTTTCATAATATGATTTTCCTCAGTGTTCTCTTCATTTTCAGCAGCCTTGCCCTCTCCGCAACTTTCGGTGACTGAGAGGGTCATTTCATCCCATTGTCGCCGTCCCAGTGCTCAAAGAAGCAGGCCAGCGCGTCCTTCCAGTCGCGGACGTCGTT
>ENA-ORMS01002724-ORMS01002724.1-human-gut-metagenome-genome-assembly--contig:-NODE-2724-length-12240-cov-8.382930_pt1 | contig 12240 bp, 10 predicted proteins | sample MGYA00242104_ERZ508997 | MGnify/ENA primary metagenome ERZ508997 (study PRJEB26280, sample SAMEA2338704) | human gut metagenome | biome: human gut; feature: human-associated habitat; material: faeces... | reverse complement strand
CTGGGCCACCGAGGGCCACAGCGTGGCTGTGCCAGGACTGGGTAGCCTCCGTTTCGGTCTCAACTCTACTGCCGTGGAGGATGTGAACAAGGTGAGCGCCAACCTCATCACCCGCCGTTACATCATCTTCGTGCCTAACACCGAGATCAAGAAGGAACTGGAGGAGACTTCCGTCAGCATCACCTGCTACGACCGAAACGGTAAGGTGGTGAAGCAGGTTACCTCTACCGACAAGCCTTCGGGCGACGACAACCCTGGCGGTGGCGGTTCTGACGGAACCGGAAGCAATACCGAAGGCGGTGGCGGAAATACCGAAGGCGGTGGCGGAAACATCGAAGGCGGTGGCACCGATAGCGGAGACGTAGGTCTCTAAAAAGAAGAAGGGCGGCATGCCCGAGGCATACCTTTTACAGTATACCTTGGTCATGTACACCCTTTTGTATCCTTGCACCTTTCTTTCTGCCTAAATTAAACTAATCTACCATGCAACGGGTTCCTGCGCATCACTGCGCAAGAAAAAACCTAAAACCTAACACCAAAAAATGGCGTTAAATAAAACCTATGTTTCCTGCGCATCCCTGCGCAGGTTGAATTTATGGGGCACTTAAAAACAAGTGCTTTGACATAACAACATAAATCCCCCAGCGCATCCCTGCGCCGGAAAAACGTCTGACTTAATTTAGCACAACGCCGTGTGCATAACCCAAAATATGACAGGTCAGTAAGACCAGTCAACCTAATAACTCATTCTATAATAATGTCACGAAATCAGCGGCGATATCCACCAGCTTCTTGCGACGAGCCACACCGATGATGTAGTGCGCCTCCTTGGCTGAGCAATGGAAATGCTTCTTGATGCCAGTCACAAGCTCCTGCTTGGTGATGGAATCCACACCCTTAGGAAATGACTTTCTAACCGCCTTTTCTATATCGCTCATCTTGTACTCCATGTGTCGTTTATGGTAGTAGGAAGATACTGTGACTGCGAAGACAATCACCAGCACGATGATAGTGAACAATACTGTCTGATTCATGATCTTAAATTCTATACGTTTTTACGTTTTATCCAAGTTGTTGTATTCTCTCTACCGCCTGTAGTCCTCGCTCCCGTCCGGGGGCAATCATCCCAATGCGATAGGCGCCCGCGATAGCTGCTATCTCGAAACGCACCGCAAATATAGCAAAAATATTCCAATGTCGTTCAAAAAATCCCGATTATTTTTAGTTTTTGCATAAAAAAAGTGTTTTTTCCATCGTTTTTCCCGATAAAACATGGTTTTTTCAAAAATTATATGTATTTTTGCAATGTGTTGGAGTGCCGCCCCAAGGTGGCGCTCCAATAATCTGAAAGCCCCTTTATATATATAATAATGTATTGGGACCGGAAGAAAAGAAAAACTATCAATTTAAAAGCAAAACTAACAAATAACACAATAACGTAATAACATAGAGAAATGCAAGAAACGGTAAAAAAGGTACTGACCGGCGATTTTAATCGCAAGAAGGCACTGCTCTTCCTCCTGACGGCACTCGTCACGGTCATCGTTTGGAACTTGCCCATCGACAGCTTCGGCATCGACGGACTGACAGTAGTTCAACAGCGCATCATCGCCATTTTCGTAATGGCAGTGATGCTGTGGCTCACCGAAGCTATTCCGGCCTGGGCCACGAGTGTGGTAATCATCTTCGTACTGCTCTTCTTTGCCAGCGACTCGGCATTCAAGATCATGCAGGGTTCTGAGGCCGAGATGGGACAGCTGCTCGACTATCAGGGTGTGATGGCATGCTTTGCCGACCCAACCATCATCCTCTTCCTGGGCGGATTCGTGCTGGCGATAGCAGCCACGAAGAGCGGACTGGATGCCAAGATGGCAAAAGTGCTGATAGCCCCGTTCGGCAAGCGCTCGGAGAATGTGCTGCTGGGCTTCATGCTCATCACCGGCATCTTCTCGATGTTCATCTCCAACACCGCCACCGCAGCCATGATGCTCACCTTCCTCACCCCTGTATTCAAGGCTTTGCCTCCGGGCGGAAAGGGCCGCGTAGCGCTCACCATGGCCATTCCTATCGGAGCCAACCTGGGCGGTATGGGTACACCTATCGGAACCCCTCCTAACGCCTTCGCCTACAAGGTGCTCAACGACCCTCAGGGACTGAACATGGGCATCGGATTCGGCGACTGGATGATGATCATGGCGCCGATGGTCATCCTGATGCTCATCGTGGCATGGTTCATCCTGCTCAAGATGTTCCCATTCTCACAGAAAACCATCGAAATCAAGATAGAGAGCCATGCGAAGAGCAACTGGCGCACAGCCGTAGTGGCTGCCACCTTCATCCTCACCATCATCCTCTGGGTATTCGGTAAGCAGCTGGGCGTCAACGCCAATACCGTGGCGATGATGCCTATCGCCGTGTTCGCCTTCACGGGCGTCATCACCGCCAACGACCTGAAGGACATCGACTGGGCGGTTATCTGGATGGTAGCCGGAGGTTTCGCCCTGGGTCTTGCCATGAACGGTACCGGACTTGCCGAGGCAGCCGTGAAGAGTATTCCGTTTGGCGAGTTCAACCCGCTGGTCATCATGGTCATCTCCGGTCTGGTATGCTTTGCGCTGAGTAACTTCATCTCCAACACCGCCACCGCAGCCCTCCTGATTCCTATCCTGAGCGTGGTATGTGCGGGCATGGGCGACAAGCTTGCCGAAATCGGCGGTACATCCACCATCCTCATCGGTGTGGCAGTAGCAGCCAGCTGTGCGATGTCTCTGCCTATCTCAACCCCTCCAAACGCCATCGCCTACTCTACCGGACTCATCCAGCAGACGGATATGGTGAAGGCAGGAGCCACCATCGGTGTCATCAGCATCCTGATAGGCTACTCCGTGCTGGTATTCTTCTGCCGCATGGGAATCCTGTAAGGAGAAACTACAATAAATAAGAGACCACTGCAAAATAAATGAGGTTTTATTTTGCAGTGTCTTTTTTTTGGCGTAACTTTGCACCTGCAAAAACAAAATACAGAAAAATATTGAGATGAAGAAGATAGTAATCGGAATAGACGTAGGCATTTCTACGACCAAGATAGTAGGTATCGACGCCAGCGGCATGGTAATCAGCCCTATCCGCATCAAGGCTACCGACCCCATCACATCGCTCTACGGAGCCTTCGGAAAATACCTGCACGACAACAGGATTGCCCTCGACGAGGTGGAACACGTGATGCTGACCGGTGTGGGAGCAGCCTACATCGACGAGCGCATCTACGGTCTGCCCACATCGAAGAGTGAAGAATTCGTTGCCGACGGACTGGGAGCCCGATATGAGAGCAAGCTCGACCGCATGATCGTGGTGAGCATGGGCACGGGCACATCGCTCGTGAAATGCGACGGCAACGACATCAAGCACATCGGAGGTATCGGCATCGGAGGCGGCACCCTGGCGGGACTGAGCCGCATCATGCTGAAGACCGACGACATCAAGCAGATAGTGAACCTTGCCAAGGACGGTGACATCTCGAAGATCAACCTCCTGATAGGCGACATCAGCGCCAAGCCTCTGCCGGGTCTTCCGATGACCGCCACGGCTTCGCTCTTCAGCAATGCCAAGGCGAATGCATCGCGCGAGGACATCGCCATGGGACTCATCGGCATGGTATTGCAGAGCATCGGTTCTGCCACCATCCTCTCGTCCCTGGAATCGGGCATCAAGGACTTCGTGATGATAGGCAATCTCACCCTCCTGCCCCAGTGCCGCGAGGTATTCCCAGCCATGGAGAAGCTCTACGGCGTGAGATTCAGAATACCGAAATACTCGGAGTTCTGTACCGCCATCGGCGCTGCCCTCGACTACAAGAGGGGGCAGAAGGAGTAACAGTCTGCCCCGGCAGAGAAAGCACAAGAAACAAGAAAAAAGCAACCACAGAAAGCACAGCGCCGCAACGGCCTGATATATAGCCATTTAAACGTTTTGGAAAACAAAATTTTGTAAAGGTTTTCCAAAACATTTTGTTATTTCCATGATTTTCAGCGACTTAATATTTTTTAACCATAAAAAAGTTATCCAAAAGCTTGCCGTTTCGGGAATTATTTGTATCTTTGCAATGTCGAAAATGGTTACACCGTAATCTATTCGTAACATAAGAACTTAATATTAAGCAATTTAATCATTAATCGTAAAAGTAATAGTATAATGATTCAAACAGTAGTAAAGCGCGACGGACGCATCGTTGGATTCAACGAACAAAAGATAATGGCTGCAATCCGTAAAGCCATGTTGCATACTGATAAGGGTGAAGATACCGCCCTCATCGAGCAGATCACCGACCACATCTCTTATCGTGGCAAGAGCCAGATGAGCGTGGAGGCCATTCAGGACGCCATCGAGATGGAACTCATGAAGAGTGCCCGCAAGGATGTAGCCCAGAAGTATATCGCATACCGCAACCAGCGCAACATCGCCCGAAAGGCGAAGACACGCGACGTGTTCATGAGCATCGTCAATGCCAAGAACAACGACATCACACGCGAGAATGCCAACATGAACGCTGACACTCCTGCCGGAATGATGATGAAGTTCGCATCGGAGACTACCAAGCCTTTCGTTGACGACTATCTCCTCTCAGAAGAGTCACGCGACGCCGTTACGCACAACTATCTCCACATCCACGACAAGGACTACTATCCAACCAAGAGCCTCACCTGCGTGCAGCATCCACTGGACATCATCCTGCACCACGGATTCACGGCAGGCCACGGTTCAAGCCGTCCTGCCAAGCGCATAGAGACAGCTGCCGTACTGGCCTGCATCTCGCTGGAAACATGCCAGAACGAAATGCACGGCGGACAGGCTATCCCAGCCTTCGACTTCTACCTGGCTCCATACGTACGCATGTCGTATCAGGAAGAGGTGAAGAACCTGGAGAAGCTGACAGGCGAAGACCTGAAGGACCTCTACGACGCTCCTATCGACGACTACGAGGAGAAGCCGCTGGACGGACTGCAGGGCAAGGCACGCCTGGAGCAGCACGCCATCAACAAGACCGTGAACCGCGTGCATCAGGCTATGGAGGCTTTCATCCACAACATGAACACCATCCACTCACGTGGCGGTAACCAGGTGGTATTCTCAAGCATCAACTATGGTACGGATACCAGTGCCGAGGGTCGCTGCATCATGCGCGAAATCCTGCTCAGCACCTACGACGGCGTGGGCAACGGCGAGACTGCCATCTTCCCTATCCAGATTTGGAAGAAGAAGAGAGGCGTCAACTATCTGCCTGAGGACAGAAACTACGACCTCTACCAGCTTGCATGCAAGGTGACAGCACGCCGTTTCTTCCCTAACTTCCTGAACCTGGATGCTACATTCAACCAGAACGAGAAGTGGAGAGCTGACGACCCTGAGCGCTACAAGTGGGAGATAGCAACCATGGGATGCCGCACCCGCGTATTCGAAGACCGCTGGGGCGAGAAGACCAGCATCGCACGAGGCAACCTGAGCTTCTCTACCATCAACATCGTGAAGCTCGCCATCGAATGCATGGGCATCGAGAACAAGCAGCAGCGCATCGACATGTTCTTTGCCAAGCTCGACAACCTGCTGGATATCACAGCCAAGCAGCTGGACGAGCGATTCCAGTTCCAGAAGACTGCCATGGCAAAGCAGTTCCCATTGCTGATGAAATATCTCTGGGTGGGCGCTGACAAGCTGGAGCCTACTGACACCATCGAGAGCGTCATCAACCACGGTACACTGGGCATCGGATTCATCGGACTGGCAGAGTGCCTCAAGGCGCTCATCGGCAAGCACCACGGCGAGAGCGAGGAAGCTCAGGAGCTGGGTCTGAAGATCGTGACCTACATGCGCGACCGTGCCAACGAATTCAGCGAGAAATATCACCACAACTACTCCGTGCTGGCTACCCCAGCCGAGGGCTTGAGCGGCAAGTTTACCAAGAAGGACCGCAAGGAGTTTGGCATCATCCCAGGCGTTACAGACCGCGACTACTATACCAACTCCAACCACGTGCCTGTATACTACAAGTGTACAGCGCTGCAGAAGGCTAAGATCGAGGCTCCTTACCACGACCTGACCCGTGGCGGCCACATCTTCTATGTAGAGATTGACGGCGACGCTACCCACAACCCAGCAGTCATCGCCAGCGTGGTAGACATGATGGACAAGTACAACATGGGCTACGGTTCCGTGAACCACAACCGCAACCGCTGTCTGGACTGCGGCTACGAGAATGCTGATGCCAACCTGGAGGTTTGTCCAAAGTGCGGCAGCCACCACATCGACAAGCTTCAGCGCATCACCGGCTACCTGGTAGGTACCACCGACCGCTGGAACAGTGGCAAGCTGGCAGAGCTCCACGACCGTGTTACCCATATAGGAGGGACAAAGTAGTGATTAATTATTAGTGATTAGTGATTAATGATTAGCGTATTGAGCGTAGTACATGATACGATGGTAGATGGTCCGGGCTTCCGCACATCCATATATTGTGCCGGCTGCCCGAACCACTGTCCGGAGTGTCATAATCCCCAGTCATGGGACATCAACCATGGCACGATGACCAGCACCGAGGAGCTGATGAAGGAAATCATGAGCGATCCCTTCGCCAACGTTACCTTCTCGGGCGGCGACCCGATGTTTCAGGCAGAGGGTTTTGCCGAACTGGCACGAGCCATCCGCCAGCAGAGCGACAAGACCATCTGGTGCTTCACGGGCTTTCTCTTCGAGAACCTGGTGAAGAATCCGGCTCAGCTTGAACTCCTGAAGCTGATAGACGTACTGGTAGACGGTCCTTACCAGAAGGACAAGCGCGATACCGACCTCTTCTTCCGGGGCAGCAGCAACCAGCGCATCATCAATGTAAAGAAATCCCTGCAGGAAGGCAAGGTAGTAGAAATACATCTCACAAAAGAAAATCCGAATCCCGTGCTCTGATTCCCAAAAGCACGAGATTCGGATTCTTTTTTTATTCCTTGATTTTCTCCGCCAGCATCTTCCACTCTTCTTCCGAGAGATACGGCTTGAGTTCCCTGACCAGTTGCCGGATATAGTCGCGGTCCCAGTCCTCTTCATGGCAGAAGTGATCCTCATAGAAGAGCAGGTCTACATCTATCAGAATCTCCCCACGCCTGCTGCGGGCAACAGTGCGCCCACATCTCCGCTCCACATCCCGGAACGCCTGCAGCACACGGTCCTCAACCACATGGACATACGTCGCCCCAACCGTATTGAGAAACGGTTTGGAATGAGGCATGCCGATGGGTTTGGTCCACATGTCAGGGCTGAACCTGATGTCTTCAAAGGCATTCTCCAGCTGACTTTTGGCCATAGCCACATGATTCTTCTGATTCTCGTTGGAACCCACTGCAAAGATGATCAGTATTTTCTTCTTGAAATTAAGCATTTTCTCTTCATTTTTGCTGCCGGGAGCTACGAAAGAACAGTTCCCCGAATTGCCGAAGGCAGCCAATTAATATAATTCTTATGCAAAGATAGTGAAAATACTTAAATAAATGATGGTTTTATTCCTTTTTTTATTATTTTTGCACTATGAATCGAATAAAAACATATTTTCTGGCCTTTTTGCTATCAACCTGCGCACTCTCTTCGGGAGCACAGATGAAATGGAATCAGACCTACCAGACATACATCAACCAGTATAAGGACCTGGCCATCGAACAGATGCTACGTTACCGCATACCTGCCAGCATCACCCTAGCACAGGGACTCTTTGAGAGTGCTGCCGGCAGGAGCGACCTCGTGAGGCAGGGCAACAACCACTTCGGCATCAAATGCCACGACTGGACCGGTCCTACACAGTATCATGACGACGATGCCCGGGGCGAATGCTTCAGAGTATACCGTGACGCAAGAGACAGCTATGAAGACCATAGCAAGTTTCTTGCAAGACAGCCACGCTATTCCCGACTGTTCCAGCTCTCGCAGACCGACTACAAGGGTTGGGCGAGAGGACTGAAGGCCTGCGGCTATGCCACCAATCCGCAGTATGCCAACAAGCTGATACAGATTATCGAACTCTACAAGCTCTTCGACTACGACAAGGCAAAGCGCTACGACCGCTTCATGGCAAGCCACAGCGGCACCGACCAGCCTATCAACGGTCAGGGGCTGCTCCACCCTATCCACCTGTTCAACGACAACTACTATCTCTATGCCCGCGAGGGAGATACCTTCAAGGCACTGGGCAAGGAAGTGGGCATCAGCTGGAGAAAACTGGCTAGATACAACGAGCGCGACAAGCACGACGTGCTGAAGAAGGGCGACATCATCTATCTGAAGAAGAAGCGCAAGAAGGCGCCTAAGCAGTACAAGCGACGTCCACACGTGGTTCAGCCGGGAGAAAGCATGTACACCATCTCGCAGAAGTATGGCATGCGCATGAAGTATCTCTACAAGAAGAACCATCTCCCTGCCGACTACAAGCTCAGAATAGGCGACAGGCTGAGAGTTAGATAATTGATTAGTGATTATTTTTTAGTGATTAGTGATTCGGTCACTTGGTGATTCGGTGATTTCATGGCACCTGCCGGAAATGTGAACGAAATGTGAATGTGAATGTGAATTTCAAATGAAAAGACAATGAAGAAAATGATATTATCCCTCGCCACCATGGCGATGCTGCTGGCGCCCAGCACAATACAGGCGCAGAACTTTGACGATTATTTCGTAGACAAGACACTGCGAGTAGACTATACCTTTGCCGGCAACAAGAAGACACAGATGATTGCCGTAGACCAGCTGAACGTGATGCCACGATGGTATGGCAGGCACCAGCGACTGGCTGAACTGCCTGTAGAGGGCAACGGACAGATTACCGTCCGCGACCACCGCACGGGCAAGGTCATCTACCGCAACTCCTTCTCCACCCTCTTCCAGGAATGGCTCTCCTACCCGGAATCAGAGAAGAATACACAGAGTTTCGAAAACGTATTCCTCGTGCCGATGCCAAAGGATACGGTAGACATCACCGTAGACCTGCGCAACAACCGACGCGAGGTGATGACATCGCTCACCCATCAGGTGGCTCCAAAGGACATTCTCATCCATCAGATGGGCAACCATCCTACTCCTTACGAAACCCTGCAGCAGGCTGCCGATACCACCAAGTGTATCCACATCGCCTACGTGGCTGAGGGCTACACCGAGGCAGAAATGCCAGTCTTCCTGAAGGATGCCAGAGAGGCTACGGAGGCCATCTTCGCCCACGAGCCGTTCAAGAGTATGAGAGACCGCTTCAACATCGTGGCCGTGAAGTCGCCATCCCAGGAAAGCGGACCTAGCATCCCATCCAAGGGCATCTGGCACAAGACTGCACTCAGCTCCCATTTCGACACCTTCTACAGCGACCGATACCTGACCACCCTGCATCTGAAGGACCTGCACAACTGGCTGGCTGGTACGCCATACGAGCACATCATCGTCCTCGTGAATTCAGACAAATACGGTGGCGGCGGCATCCTCAACTCCTACAACCTCACCACCTGCCACCAGCAGTGGTTCAAGCCGGTAGTGGTACACGAGTTCGGCCATTCATTTGCCGGTCTTGCCGATGAGTATGCCTACGAGTCAGAGCAGATTCCAATGTATCCACACGATGTGGAGCCATGGGAGAAGAACATCACCACCCTTGCCGACTTCCACGGAAAATGGGAGAACATGATCAAGAAGGGCACCAAGGTTCCTACTCCATTGTCAAAGAACGAGAAGGTGGCAAAGACCAAGGTGGGCGTCTTCGAGGGTGCCGGATACAGTCCTAAGGGCGTATACCGTGGCGTTCAGGACTGCCGCATGCGCATCAACGAGACTCCGGAGTTCTGCGCCGTTTGCCAGGATGCATTGAAGCAGATCATCGATTTCTATACGAAGTAGTATGAGCGGATTCAGCTTTATGCAGTTCATCGGATTTTGCATGAAGCAGATGAGCAGATTCTGCTTTGTATAGAAGGAGAATCGGAATAAAAACCTATAATAGAACAACTTATGAAAGAGAAAGAATTAAAGATCCAATACCAGATAGCTGAGCTCTCGGAGTTGAGCGAAACAGAACAGGAGTTGGTGAAGAAGGCGATGGACGCTACGAATCATGCCTATGCCAACTACAGCCATTTCTACGTAGGTGCAGCCTGTCTTCTTGCCGACGGCAAGATGGTGATAGGTGCCAATCAGGAGAATGCGGCATTCCCATCGGGACTGTGTGCCGAGCGCAGTGCCATCTTTGGTGCGCAGAGCTATTATCCTGAACTGGCGATTACCACATTGGCGATAGCTGCCCGCAATGAGAATGGTTTCCTCAAGTCGCCTATTTCGCCATGCGGTGCCTGTCGCCAGGTGATATTGGAGATGGAAGACCGCTATCAGCAGCCCGTCCGCATCCTGCTCTATGGTGAGAATGGCATCTTCTGCTTCCACAGCATCAAGGACCTCCTCCCCTTCTCTTTCGTGGATGCGAATATGAAGGAATAAAGGGTATTTATCATCAACAAAACTCCCGCTAGGCAATCGGAAAAGCCTAGCGGGAGTTTCTGTCTTATTTCAATCCTCCTAACATGTGGCGAATCTGAGCGATTCTTGCCTTTTCATTGGGAGTGTTCCTATACTTCAAATATCCTTCCAGGGAAAGCTCGAAACATTCCTTCGCCTTCTTCCTTTCTTCTGCCGATGAACCCGAACTTTCCGAAGAACCCGAAGCCTTTTCTGAAGAAGAAGCCCCCGAACTTTCTGCCGCAAAGAGATGGCAGAAGCCCATGCGATAATAGGCATCAGGCTTCTCATTATCCCTGCAGAGCGGCAACATCTTCCCGTAGAGCGGCAAGGCACGGGCATACTGCTGAAGCGCAAAATAACTCTCGGCATCCATCCAGTAATAGAGCGAAAGCTCATGGGGAGCCACACCCTGCAACTGCGGAATCACCTCATCAAAAAGCCGGATGGCTTCGGCATACTCCCACTCATAATACAGGCACACCGCCAGATAAGCCCGGTAGCGGGGATTCAACTTATACCGCCTGTTGAGCGGCTGGAGCAACACCAGGCACTCATGAAACTTCTCGGAAGCGAAGTAATCCAATGCCCTAGCCAGCTGCTCGGCATCCTCCTTCCTATCACCCTTCTTCTCTTGAAAGGAAGCGCTTTCTTCAATCTTTTCCGAACGGTTCAAGGACGGGCTGAAAGCACAAGAACTCCTAGACCCAGAAAGGGCTAAAATTCCCAAACTCTGCATTGTCCGACCCAACATTGAACTACCCGGCATTGACAAACCCGGCAAACTCCCCCAGACAAGCAGGCTGCCAACCAATATCCTTAACTTCATCTACTCCTCCTCCCCATTCTCAAACTCCGACTCATAGCAGCCGGCATCAGGCGTCTCCTTTCTTCTCAATCCATTCCTATCAACAGGCAATGAGGTGGCTGCATCAGCCTTTCCTATCGCTGCCGACTCCTTGCGGAGACGGAAATCATACTTCAGATTATCGGTATCGAACAGCACGAAATGCTTCTCGCCATACATCGTGGTATCCTTCACATCCTCATAAATGACATGGGTAAACTTCAGACTGTCGTCCCCCTGCATCTTCTCCGTGCGCAACACGCAATGGTCGAAGAGGAAATTGAAGGCATCCTCCTCTTTCGGAGCCTCCCAAACCACCTCATCATCATGATAACCCGTTACGAGCGAATTTCTTACCTCGAAACGAGGCAGCGGAGAGGCAAAACCGATGGCCGACTCTCTGCGCCCGTCAAACGGATAGAACTGGGCAATGGTGCAGCCGTTTACCTCAACATCTCCACCCTCTACATAGAGCGGATGTTTCAGGCAGTTGGTTATCTGAGAGTTATAGATCTGCACCTTGGCAGAATCAACCCTCACTCCGTAGCCCTGATTGTTATGAACCGTAGCATTCTCGATGAGCAGCTTCTGCTTCGTAGCATCGCCCGGTTCTATCATCACAGCATCGTAGGCACTATGAATATCAGCAAACGAAATCCTACAGTCATGAGCCGAAGACATCAGTCTGATGCCCTGCCATTGTCCCGGCGTGCGGTCGTAAGGCAGATAATCGAACATGTGGTCCAGTCGGTCGCCCCGCATCACCACTTCCCTGTCCTTCTCGCCCTCAATCTTCAGCGAACCGAACACCTGCAAGCCCGCATTCTCGTGGAAATAGAGTTGGGTGCCCGGAGCAATGGTCAGCGTAGCCG
>ENA-ORMS01002719-ORMS01002719.1-human-gut-metagenome-genome-assembly--contig:-NODE-2719-length-12263-cov-2.433077_pt1 | contig 12263 bp, 15 predicted proteins | sample MGYA00242104_ERZ508997 | MGnify/ENA primary metagenome ERZ508997 (study PRJEB26280, sample SAMEA2338704) | human gut metagenome | biome: human gut; feature: human-associated habitat; material: faeces... | reverse complement strand
GGATAAACGCTGAAAGCATCTAAGCGTGAAGCCGTCCTTAAGATAAGATATCCCATGCGTAAGCAGTAAGACCCCTTGTAGACTACGAGGTTGATAGGTTCAAGGTGTAAGCGTGGCAACACGTTCAGCCAGCGAATACTAATCGGTCGAGGGCTTAAACCTCAATGATTTATGTCTTGTCACTCTTTATTCTTCGTTATTCAATTTTGAGAGTCCTCTCTCATAGTCGGTGCCGATAGCGGTGAGGGTCCACCTGTTCCCATTCCGAACACAGTAGTTAAGCTCACTTGCGTCGACAATACTCGATGGGCAACTGTCCGGGAAGATAGATAGGCGCCGACACTTAAATAAACACAGCAAGCTTAAAACTTGCTGTGTTTCTATATTCCTCCGTAGCTCAGTCGGTAGTAGCACCTGACTGTTAATCAGGGTGTCACTGGTTCAAGTCCAGTCGGGGGAGCCAGATTTCTGAAAGCGCATTGCAGAGCCATTCACGGCATGCAAGGCGCTTCCGCTGTATCTGGGCATTTATCAAAAAGGTGTCAGTGATCGAATAGCTTATCGATATGCGAGTTATGCCGGGAACGCTGGAGCTTAAGGTTAAACGCGAGATGTAAATACATCTGCGTTGTCTGAATATTGCTATGTCCGAGGATAAGCCGGAGGGTCTCCAGATCTCCGCCGTCCGCCAGGTAATATGTTGCGAACGTGTGCCGGAGCAGGGGAGGGTGAAGCCGTTCTATTCCGGTGGTGTCCTTTAAGCGCTTGAAAATCTGCTTGATGAGGTTGTCCGAGCAGCGTTCCCCCCTCTGATCGACGAAGAACGGCTCGGATCCGGAAGCGCCGTGACGGTATTTCAAGCAATAATTCAGAAGCTGCTCGCACGTCTGATAACCTATAGGAATAAGGCGTTGTTTGCTTCCTTTGCCGCGAATGATCATAGATTTAGTATGAAAAGTGACATCACCCATGTTGATTCGTGGAATTTCTCCGCGGCGCAGTCCGCTATCAAGCATAAGAAGCACGAAGCATTTATTACGCAGGCTGTAATGAGAGAATGAATCATCACAAGCGCGCAGCAGCTTGATGATCTCCTGATCATCTAAGATTAACTGCTCCTTGCAGTGAACCTTAGGCAGCCGGAGCTGTCGGGAGAAGTCCTCGAGGTAATCTTCGCCGATACAAAAGTTATAGAAAGCCTTGACGGCTCGAAGTGATCCGTGAACCGAACTGCTGCTCAGTCTGTCGCCGTTCCGCTTGGTTTGCTGCTTAAGATGTACCCCATAACGCTTAAAATTAAGCAGATTTAATTCTGCAGGATCATTATAAGACTTAGGAATATTGTCCATAAGCCAGATGAAGAACTCCTCAAGCTGCTCTTTATACCAGCTGATGGTAACCGGGCTGTTATTCCGGTAATCTTGTTCAAGTAAAAACATCTCATACATTTCTTGTATGGTCATAAAAAATCACCTCGTGCGCATGGGGCGCCCCGCTCGCACGCTCGCAGCCCCATGCGCTTCTATTTGATTGTTTTAGCCCAACGTAGAATTGTTTGATATAGATAATATACGCCGATAGCCGTCAGCCAGGTAGTCCCGATCGTGAGCATTGCACCCACCGGAACAAAGTAGTTGACGTAGCCAAATAACTCCTTAACCTCGGCGGGTATCTCCACATCTTTGAAAGGACTGTCGGGGAGAAGAAGGACGATAGCGTTAACGATATCGTCAAGGACGTCTGTTATTGAATTCCAGATACTTTTAACTGTGGTTTCCACGATACACCCCCCTTAGTGGTTGATCATCTTCGGCGTGATGTGAATGAGAAGCAGCACGAACCCGACAATGAACACGGTGTAGCATATAGGCTGCACCAAAGGAATAACCGACAGATCTATGACAAGTTCCTCGTCGATCTCGAACATGGGCTCGAAGTCCTCCGGAATATCTCCTATAGTCTGATTGCCCCTGAACGGCTCGAGCTGCGACGGATCCGTTGAAATCGGAATACGGAAAACCGGAGCCTTAGGATCTGCGCAGAAAACGCCGAGGATCCGGATCATGTCGTAAGGAATGCAGAACGGGAATTTTGTGCAGATCAACGAGGGTATATCTATATCAAGGCGGGTGTTTGCCTTGTATTCTTCGAGGGTCATGTCCGGATTACCCGGAACGTCGGTAACAAGCACCGCGTCGTCTGGGTGAGCAATGGACGGATCAGTATCAATAACAAGCGTAGGGTTTCTGGTCTTGTCCAGAGGGAGATAATCCGAAAGGTCGTCAATATCGCTGACGACAGTAGCCGAAAACCTCTTGATATCCCGGATAAGACTTTCACCGGGTCCGTCGCAGGCGACGTAACCGGCGGATAGATCGCCCTTATTTAAAGTCGAGTTGGTAAGAGTTTCAAACTTTCCGGTGTCGCTGTCGTACTTAAACCACATATCATTATACTTATAACCGTACGTTTCAGTTAGATTAAACCCCCGTCCAAAGTAATAACACGGACTGACGTTATAATCAAAGTATATTGAAAAATCCTTATCCATCATGATAGAAGAAGCACTATCGCCAAATGCGGAATTAGAATTTGAAAATTTAAGGGAAGTGGCAAAGTTTGCATTCTGAATTTGATACAGCCTGATATAATTAGCTCCTCGATAATGATAACGATCCGGAGCGGTATTTTCAAGCGCATAAACATTTATGTTGAAGTACCAGCTTGAAAAGTAGATCTCACTCTCGTTGTAGTATATCGGAAGATATGTGCACCCGTTAGCGGATGAACTATCGTAAGTATTATAAAACGCCGATGTGCTCGGCGCGCCAGCAAGTCGAAGCGGGGTGGTGTGGTCGTATAGAAAAACCTTGTAAGGTATGTTGGTTCCCAGGTCGATTTCAAGATGACCAGCTTTCTTGCCTACCAGGTCGCAAAGCTCGAGGTACTGGGCATAACTCATGGTAAACTTGTCGCCGTCCGCTGTGATCTCACCGCTTTCAAACCAGCTGGAACACTGATTATATATGATATTCCAGCCGTTCGCCCAATGTTCTTCTACGACTTTATAACCTGATTCAAACCAATTGGTCATTGATCTGGATATATCTTCGTTAGTCATAATACCTATAAGATTCCAAGCAAGAACGCCCAAGCCAACTATCTCCACAACAGCACCGCCTGCAGCTTTCGGGCGAAGCCCGATTATTCCGCAGACGAGGACAGCCGCCAGAGCAGCGGCAGCTATACGTTTTTTCATTCGGATCTTCCTTTCTGGTTGAATGCAGCTATGCGCGCTTTCATGTCGGTGGTCTCCTGGGACTGCTCGTCCTTTGGCTTATCGAACTTCTTGAAGGTATCGTAGAGCTTGCAGACGGATTTCCGGAGATTGAAGAACTCAGAGCCGACACGCTCCTGAATCGGGTACCAGTACTGAACAGCAACAAACATCTTATGGAACACCACGATCATGAACATGCCTTTAGCTCCGTAGTTCGTTAGCTTCCGGTGCTTGTACTCCGTTTCGACCAGTGATCTGATCTGACGGTCAAGCATTCGGTCGTTCTGGGTGATGAGGATAATGTCATAGTAATAATGGCGGTGCTGCGAGAAGAATTCAAGCCAGCGCATGCGGTTCTTGTTCAGTCCGTCGCGGCTGTTGAATGGTATCTGCGCTTCGTCTATAATGATTACTCCCTGATGTTCGTCGCGTTTTCTGCTGTCGAAGTGTTCACGGGCGTATTGCTCAAACGTGTCAACGTTCATTTCAAGCGTGGGAATATAGACGAATTCGCCCTTATGCTTCTTGGGGTTAAGGTTCACCTGGAAGTTTGCAATTACAGGAATTTTTCGCCGCAGTGCCCGGTCAACTACTTCGGCGGCGTGATAGCTTTTACCGCTGCCAGGTGTTCCGGTGTAAAGATAAATCATTATTCGTCCTCCTCGTCAAGCATTTTCATGTAAAGGCGAATGCACCGCCAGATGATGAAGCTCCGGGAGTACCCGGAATGCGCACACATTTCATCAAGATCGTGGAGCAGCTCCGGGGGAATTGTAATTGTGATACGTTCTTTCTTTGTCATATATGTAAACCTCGTGAGGTGTGTATTTTGTCATACTGTACTTGTGTAAAGGAATGGCGGCTCAGGAGACCGACCCGCCGCGGGGAATATTAGCCGGCAACCTTGCCGAAAGTCTTCTTGGCGAGCTTGATCAGCTGCATGATTCCGAAGATTACAAGACCAGCTGTAAGAATACCGATGATAACGGGAACCAGAGTAGAAACGAGCGTTCCAAACTGGGCGGTCATCTGGGTGCCAGCATCGCCAAGAACCTTAGCCATATCAACGGCGGAAGCCTCGGTAGTAGCTGCGGAAGCGCAAACGGAAACCATAGCACCAGTGATTGCAACCGCAGAAGCCATGATAACAGCCTTGCAGCGCTTACCGATCTTTTTGATTTTGTCGAATACCTTCATGTGTTTTCCTCCTTTGAATTAGTCGTTATGCTTAAATATGGCGGTATAACAGCTTGTGAAAGCAAGTCCTAAAAGCCACACAACGCCAGACAGGCACAAACCGAATACAATACCATAAAAGCCGAATTGAAGCAGATACATTTCACACCTACTTTCTGAGGTGGCGGAAGATCTGCGCGCCTGCGATGATACCCAGCATGATGATTATGATGATCAATGCTATGTAGATATCGTCGAGGGTCGTTCCGCTGGCGATGAAATCGCCGTCTACAAAGTCAACGTAGTTTGTCATGATAATTTCTTGATCCCTACGACCTTGCCCTTGAAGTTAAGCTCGAGATCTACTTCGGAATTGATAAGCGGGAGCAGATCCTCAAGAGTAATGCCGAGGTTCTTAAGTGCAATATCTGAGATAAACTTAGCGTCGGCTTTCTTGCCGTATACATTATCATCTAAAAAATTGCATTCAAGGTTGATTCCCTTAATCTGTCCGCCGTCCTTGCTCGGGAAATCGAGAGGATACAGCCCAACTAAATCTACTTTCATTTTTACCTTCTTTCTGCCCCGTTCCGGGCGTGTTTATATGTTATCGGCGTTATTGCCGTGGAGGTGGTTTTATTTATGCTCGCAACCACTAAACGAGCCTTTCAAGGTAGGTCTATTTAGAAACTTCGATCATCACAGGTGATGAATCTTGAAGCGTGCCTATAAACTCAGTGCTAAGCTTTCGGATCTTCGCTATCTGCCGGTGCACCTCTTCCTCGTCGCAGGCTTCGGGGTTTTCTGTCAGCAGATCGCGCCAGGAGAGTTCCGAGCATGAGAGCGCCTCTTCTAAAACTTCGATATCTTCGGAGGTGATTGTTAATTTCTCGATCTTCATGACTGCACCCCCATCAAAAAGGATAATCCGGATTATTGGCAACAAGAACCGGCAAAAGATTAGTTAAGTCAGATACCTTGCGGAGAAGCTCTTCACGTTCATTTCTGAACTTACTTTCGAGAGTAGCAAAACCGGAAGGATCGTAAATAAAATACATCATGTCTCCGAATTCGATAAGCACGAGGTTGCAACAATCGCGGCATTCCATGAGATAGAAGGCATAATAGAAAATACGAATATCAGGAAGATCACAATCAAAATCATCATAGCCCCGATCCTGATAATCATCAAGGTATATGCTATACCAGGAGTCGAAAAGTTCGCGGTCAAATAAGTCACGAGAAAGATGATACAGATCATCAACCGTCTTGACCTTGTCGGAAATTTTTTCGAAGATATCAGCTTTCTTGTAAACTTTAAACATGTTCATTATCCTTTCTTAGTTACCTTGTTCTAGGTGGGATTTTGATATAGCCACCAACTGGTGGTCAATTACATTATAACACCGTTAGGTGGTCGTGTCAAGTACTTTTTGTACAGAAAGGAAATTTTTATGTATCCAAGAATTAAAGAACTCAGAGAGCAACATGGATTATCCCAGAGAAAAGCAGCCGAATTACTGGAAATGCACACAACACAGTACCAGCGATACGAAACAGGAGAAAGAACAGTACCGGCTGATTTTCTAATTAAGCTTGCTGATCTATACAATGTAAGCATAGATTATATTGTTGGTAGATCTAACGAAAGTTCAACAGAATCAGAAAACATAGGTTAATGCACCGTTCCGGGTGCTACATACAACTATTAAGGAGGAATTACAATGAAAAGCAAAATTAAGGTTTCAGCTGAAACATTCCGTAAAGAATTTAGCCCAGGTTATTGCCCTATGTGCATTCACTTCAATGAATCAAAAGATTGTTGCGAACTAGAAGAAACAAAGGTACTCGACATAAGTGCAGAAGAAATTTATTCAATGCAACAGGCAGATTTAGAAAAAATGGATTGCTGGTTTTGGGACTTTAAGTATACAACATGAGGAGTAATTTCATTACTGAAAGGAGGTGGAAACAATGAACATCAATCTAACAAATAGGGAAGTAACGGAATTAATAGGGGCAATACTTGCAATAGTAACAGGTATCTATTTAATGTTACATCAACAAGAGGTAGCCAATTATTTTATTAATGCATTTTGTGGCTAATCTCTCATTTACCGTTGCGGCACCCTTGCCTTCGTCACTTTATCCTCGCATAAAGGAGATAACGCCGCCGAACCCGGCGCTAATGGCTGTCGCCCGTATTAAGGCGCTTTTTACCAGGTGCCGCAACTGTGTAGATCGAATTTTATTCATCTGATTTAACAGAACCCGCATTATTCGACACAGAATCAGCCCCAAGGGTGCTTGTTCCAGAACTCCTTGATTTTCTCGACGCTAAGTTGCTTGTATTCATTAATAAGTGCCTGCTGGTTTGCGTTCAGCAGGGAATCACGGTGCTTTAACATCTCCCGGAACTTAAGCTCACCCACGCATTGAATCAGCGTATCAATGCTATTTCCCGCCTGCTGGAACACGTATCGTTCAAGCCTGGTCAAGTTGTATTCAACGCCCTTCGGAGTGTACAGGCTGATTTTCTCTACACTCTGCAGGAACTTTTCCCACCAGACAGGGGACGGAGCACGGCGGCGGTTGGTGTCGGTCTTGCTTGGAACAATGAACCGCATGTAGTTGTTCAGAACACCGAAGAACCTCTCACCCCATGTTTCTTTCAGCTTGAGGAATGCAAGTGCTCTATCTCTACGAAGCTGCAGCTCGCAGCGTACCCAATGATAACCAAGCCCGCCGCGTTCCTGCGCCTTGTCGTAGAACCTTATTCGCAGCTCAGACTTAGGACTGCCGAAGTAGCAGCTATGCGCCCGAGTTACCTTGCCGTCCTCGTCGGTCTCGCAGTCTACTTCCGGGTGCGACTTGCTGAATTTGCTTATGTACCGTCCGCAATACGCGAACTTGCAGATCTTGACGATATCAAGCAGCCCGCCGCCCTCTTTGTCAACATCATCATACGCTACATCAAGTCTGGTGACGTGGAACTGCTCCTCGTCCGCGCTTACTTCCTCGAACAGTTGCGCGAAGCTCTTACAACTGGAGGTCTCATATTGTCTACAGCCTTGACCGGACATCTCGACACACACGCCCATATCATCGCCGAAGCCGTCCCACATGATCCATATGCCCCCGCAATAATGCGCCTGCTTGTAGCCGTAGTGCCCGGAACGTTCCAGCCAGCTGCAGGAAGATCCCAGCCCGAGGAAGTCTTTGACCTGCTCGATCGTCATGTTATTGTGCAGCGTAAAGGAAAACCAGTCTACCAAGATGATGTTGTCATTGTCAGACATTTCAACCTCCGAAATTGGAAATTTTATTTTTCAATTGCCGAATTGCTCACGAGCCGGGACGGGAAGCCGGACGAGTGCACCCGGTTTTGTACACACTGCCCCCCTGTTAGCTAGGGGGGCTCACGCGGAATTTTTCCAGTTTTCGCATTTTGAAAGCCAGAAAAATTCCACAAGTTTTTAAATTTTTGCAGGAGGACAATAATTAATGAGTGGGCGCAGGGGCGCCGCTGCTGATAAAGCGCGAGGATAAACGTGCCGATCTATAGAGGATAACGCCCGCAATGACAGCGGACACATGGATAATGTGAGGGGTTTGCGGTCCTGCGGGACCTTGCTAATATGGGATAAGGCGCTCTCTCGCACAGATGAGATCTACCATTAGCCCGCCGAAGCGACTGCACGAAATAACGCTTGAACACAAAAAAGGGCATACAAGCGGGATCTGTGATCCTTTTTGTATGCCCTTATTCTCCCGGGGAAACTGTTAATCAGGGTGTCACTGGTTCAAGTCCAGTCGGGGGAGCCAAGTTCGTTAGCATCTATGCAGTTTTCTGTATAGATGCTTTTTTATTTATCTTCCAGTAGTACTAATAAAATCGTATGTTTTATTGACAAAAACACGCAAATAGTGTATAATTAAAAAAATGGCAAATATTACACAGGCAGTCAGACAGGAGGAGAGTATGTCAGTATTTCAGTGCAGAATGTGCGGTGGTACTCTGGACGTAAAGCTGTATTCCAGAGTGTGCAGGTGCAGCTACTGCGGGACGGAACAGAGCGTGCCGCGGTTGGGACTTTCTGAAAAGGACGCTCTGCTGGAACGCGCGGAACGCTACCGCAGGAACGGCGACCAGGATGGCGCGCTTATGCTTTATGAGCAGGCACTTTCCATGGAACCGGACGACGCTGATATTTATTGGGCAATAGTCCTGTGCAGATATGGTGTGGAATACGTCTACGACCCGGTGAAGAAGTTTCATATTCCCACGATAAACCGCACGCGTTCACAGCCCGTGAGCCAGGACAGTGACTTCCTGAGTGCAATGAAATACGGCGACGAGTTCCAGCAGTCGGTATTCCGCAGGCAGGCTGAGGAACTCGACCGGATACAGAACGACATCATCGCAGCGGCAAAGAAGATAGAACCGTTCGATATTTTCATCTGCTATAAGGAATCCGACGGCACCGGCAGGGGGTTGATTCCGTCATTGCGGGGGAACTTTACAGAAAGCTCACCGACGAGGGCTATCGCGTGTTCTTTTCACGGGTCACGCTGGAGGACAAGGCAGGTTCCGCGTATGAACCGTATATCTACTCCGCGCTGAATTCCGCAAAGGTAATGCTTCTGCTTACCACCAGCGCAGAAAATCTCCGTTCTGCCTGGGTGAGGAATGAGTGGAGCAGGTTCCTTGCGCTTGCCGCTGACGGCGAGAAAACGCTTGCAGTTCTTTCAAAGGGAGTAGCACCCGGCGCTCTCCCCGAGGAACTGCGCCATCTTCAGATGACCGATATTGAGAAGCTTGGCTGGGAACAGGACATCATACACGGGCTGGAAAAGCTGATAAGGCGCAAATCCAGCGTCACCGTGGTGACTTCCGCAGGAGCCGCGCCACTGATACGCCGTGCAAAAATGTTCCTTGAGGACAGAAATTACCCCCGCGCTGTGGAAACCTGCGAGCGCGCCCTGGACCAGGAACCTGAAAATGCAGAAGCGTATTTCACAAGGCTGCTTGCAGAATTTGCAGCCAGCACGCCGGAGGAACTCTGCGCCCTTGACGCGGATTTCACCATGAGCGACAGTTACAGGAAAGCGGAGCGCTTTGCGCAGGGCGAGTTAGCGGAGCAGGTAAAAAAATGCGGCAGGTCCGCGAGAATGAAGCACTGTCAGTACAACATCCTGCATGCAGTCACCGAGCAGGAATGGCTCAGCACCGCTGCGGAACTTGATAAGCTTGCCGCAGAGGACAACACGGACGGCGCGGCAGAACTTGCGTCACAGTGCCGCAGAAGAGCGGAGCGTGCCCGTCAGGAAGAGCAGGAGCGCAGGGAAAAGCAGCTGCTTTCCGGGCTGGAATATCAGATACGCCAGAGCACTACGGTGCAGCAGATAGAAGAAGCGTTGAAACAGCTCGCGGGAATTCGCGGAGCGGACGACATCGTTAAATTTGCAGGACAGCGCATTGAGGAGCTGTCAGCCGAGCAGGAACGCGCCAAGAAATCCGCGGCACAGAAGCGGCGCCGCAGCAGGGGCGCAATAATCGCGCTGGCGGCGGCGTGCAGCGTTTCGGTGGCAGGCGGCGTAATCACCGTTTTTTCGGGAATATCGGCCACAAGCGCGAAATATAACAATGCGATAGCCCTGCGTGAAGCGGGGGAATTCCAGCGCGCACATGCGATGTTCACCGAACTCGGGAATTACCGCGACAGCTACGACCAGCTGCGTGAAACTGAATATCAGCAGGCGCTCAGTATGCTTGAGAACGGCGATAATAACGCAGCCTGCACGATACTGACGCGGCTCAGCGTGATGTCGTATTCAGACGCCGGGGAATACCTGAACAAAGCGAAATACGCGATAGCGGAGGAGTATGAGGCTTCCGGTGAGATAAAAAAGGCTGCGGAGGCATTCGCGGAGATAGGGGATTACGCCGACAGCAGCAACAGGAGCGCTGCCTGCTGGGAAACTCTCGCGGAAAAGTACGCGGCAGACGAAAAGTACATAATGGCAGCCGAGCTGTATTCCAGCGCCGGAAACGAGAATATGGAAACCGAAATGCGGCTCACCCAGGCGGCATGGCTGATGAATACCCTTAACACCAACGGAGCGGAAGAGCAGCTTAAATCAATGGGGCTTTACGGTGGAAAAGCGCAGAAAGAGATGTATGCGCTTGCGGAAAAGCTGGAGCAGACAGACCCTGATATGGCGCGTGCGGTGTATAAATGGCTGGGTAACTACAAGGACAGCGAGAGCAAACTTCAGTCGCTTCTTTACAGCGAGGCGAAAATGCGGCTCCCAGAGGGGGACAACGGCACCGCGATAACATTGCTGGAGGAGCTGGGGGATTATTCCGACAGCGAAGAACTGCTCCAGAGCGCATGTTATGCAGCTTCGCAGGATAGTATCAGCGCCGGGGACTACAGCAGCGCGCTGAAATATCTCTCCGCGATACACGGCTATAAGGACGCAGACGCACTCTATAAGGAGTGCCGGTACCAGCAGGGCTTCGTGGAGCTTGAAAACGAGGATTACCGCAGCGCACAATGGTGCTTCAATTACGACGAAACCTACAAGGACAGCGCAAACATGCTGCTGGAAACCAAGTATCGCAGGGCGGTGAAGCTGCGCAGCGAGCATATTTACGACGAGGCAGACAAGATATTCGAGGAGCTGGGAGATTATTCCGACGCGGCAGAAAAGCTTGCGGAGAGCCTCTCTGTGCGGCTCAGCGGAATAAGGGCAGGCGACAACTTGTATATAGGCAACTTCTGGCAGAGCCAGTATTCCGGCAAGGAAGCGACCCCCATCGAGTGGGAATGCCTGGAGGTTTCCAACGGCATTGCGCTGCTTATAAGCAGGAAGCTGCTTGCATATGAGGAATTTGGCGGTGAGAACTGGGCTGACAGCACGCTGCGCACCTGGCTCAACGGGGAATTCTACAACAGCGCGTTCACGCAGGAGGAAAAGCAGCTGATAGGGCAGACTTCGCTCGTCAACGTTGACAATCCGACTTACGGCACGTGGGGCGGTGAAAATACGCTGGATAACGTGTTCATTCTCAGCCGCAATGAGGCGCAGAAGTATTTCAGCGGGGACCTGACAGGCGACAAGACCGGTTATGCGCTCATGCAGGAGCAGGAACTTAACGGCAGCACGTCGTCGTTCAACGGCGGCAACGGCTGGTGGCTGCGCTCAACAGGAAAGATGTTCTGTATCGAAAGCGTGTCGGCTCAGGGTGGCTACAGCGACGTAAAATACAACGAAACGAACTTTGTGCGGCCTTGCATACGCATCCGCTGCGGAGATTGAGATAACGAGGGATTATGGCTGAATTTATTTGCAGGTGCTGCGGTGGACAGCTTGAACAGGTAGGCGAAAGTACGCTTTACATATGCGCTTTCTGCGGAATGAAGCAGACCGTCCCGCGGTTCACCGAAAGCCAGCGCAGCAACCTTTACAGCCGCGCCGAGCAGCTCCGCAGCGCCGGGGAATTCGACCGCGCTGCCGCGATATACGAGCAGATGACGGCTGATATTCCGCAGAGCGCGGAACTCTGGTGGGCGCTGCTGTTGTGCAGATATGGCGTGACTTACGTGCTGGACGGGGACAGGGCAATCCCGACGATAAACCGTGCAAGGCGCACGTCCGTGCTTGCGGACGAGGCATTCCGCATGGTGGAGGAATGCTCCGACAGGGAAATGCTCGGGCATTACCGCAGCCAGGCGCAGGAACTTGACGATATCCAGCGCGGGCTTCTTGCGGTTTCTGACAGCGAGCAGCCGTTCGATAT
>ENA-ORMS01002717-ORMS01002717.1-human-gut-metagenome-genome-assembly--contig:-NODE-2717-length-12267-cov-5.163446_pt1 | contig 12267 bp, 19 predicted proteins | sample MGYA00242104_ERZ508997 | MGnify/ENA primary metagenome ERZ508997 (study PRJEB26280, sample SAMEA2338704) | human gut metagenome | biome: human gut; feature: human-associated habitat; material: faeces... | reverse complement strand
TATACAAAATGGTACTAAAGAAGAACCATGGACTATATCTTGGTAATAGTCACATGGTTTTTCTTTTAAAATATCTTGAATAAAGTAGATTAATAATATATAATAATAAAAGTATTGGAGGAAATTATGGCAAAGAAAAACAATAAAAATGAAATCAAAGTTAAAATTGAAGGAGAAAACTGGTCTAACGCATTAGATAAAGTTTTTAAGAAAAAAAATAAAGATGTAACTATTCCTGGTTTTAGAAAAGGAAAAGCTCCTAAAGACATTTTCTTAAAGAAATATGGAATCGAAAGCTTATTCTTAGACGCTTGTGATGAGGTTATTGGAGATGCTTATACAAAAGCATTAGAAAACTCTAAATTAGTACCTGTTGCTAGGCCAAAAGTAGATATTAAAAATGTTGACTCTACAGGAGTAGAATTCTCTTTTACTATAGTAACTAAACCGGAAGTAAACATTAAAAAATACAAAGGATTAAAAGTTACTAAAGAAAAAGTTAGTGTTACTAAAGAAGAAATAGAACATGAAATTTCTCATATCCTAGAACGTTATACTGACCTTGTTACTAAAGAAGGAACAGTAGAAAATGGTGATGTTGCAATCATAGACTTTGAAGGATTCAAAGATGGAGTAGCCTTTGATGGTGGTAAAGGAGAAAACTACGAACTAGAAATAGGTAGTAATACATTTATTCCAGGATTTGAAGAACAATTAATTGGAATGAAAGCTAATGAAGAAAAAGAAATCAAAGTAACATTCCCAAATGAATATCCACAAGAAGATCTAAAAGGTAAAGAAGTAACATTTAAAGTAAAAGTTAATGAAGTAAAAGAAAAACAAAAAAGAGAAAAAATTGCATTGCTTGTTTCCTTAGTATTACTATTTACAATTACAGTAGGAGGCACAATAGCTTTTATCTACACTCAAACACAATCTGTTACGAATACTTTTAAACCATCAAATGTTGCTTGTGAGGTGGATGAAGATTTTGATGAAAAAATTAAGAAGGATGTGTCAATTAAAAATACTGGTGATACAGAGGCATATATTAGGGCCACAATTTTAGTGAATTGGATAGATGATAGTGAAAACATATCGGCTGGGAAACCAGTTTTGGATGAAGATTATTCACTTTCCTTTGCAGAAAATAATGATTGGCTAAAGATTGGTGAGTATTATTACTATAAATCTCCGGTTGAAGCGAAGGGGCATACGGATATTCTGATAAAAGAATGCAGACAGTTAACTGAAAAAGATGGTTATTACCTAAGTGTTGAAATACTTGCTGAAGCTATTCAAAGTACGCCTATAGAAGCTGTTACAAATTCTTGGAATGTAACAGTTAATAGTGACGGAAAGATTAGTGAGTAGGGGGTGGAATAATGAAAAAATATATTAAAATTATTTTTAGCCTTCTTATAAGCTGTACCATTTTAATGGCTTTTCCAATTAAAGCTTTTGCACAGGGATCTGTTACTTATAAAGGAAATGCGGAAAAGTTTATATTAGCTCCTGGTAGTGAGTATTCACCTACTGATTTGTTTTCAGACTTAAAGGATGTATTACCTGGTGATAGAATCACACAGAGTATTAGGATAAAGAACGATGCAGAAAACAATGTGGAAGTAAAGTTGTATCTTCGTTCTCTAGGTGCAAAAAGTGGTTCAGAAGAGTTTCTTTCTCAGCTTAATCTAACTGTTGAACAGGATGGAGATTCTAAAATCTTTGATGCATCTGCAGACAAGCAGGCACAGCTAACAGATTGGGTATATCTTGGAGATTTTAAGTCAGGTGATGAAATAAATCTAACTTTAACACTAGATGTTCCAATTACTTTAGGAAATGATTTTCAAGAATCAATTGGTTATTTAGATTGGGAATTTAAAGCTGAAGAATTCCCTGTAGTATCTGAAGGAGTTGGAGGTATAATAGATATAATTGGATCTATTAACACAGGTGATAATAGTAATTTATTTATTTACCTTGGATTGTTTGGTATCAGTATAATAGTGATTTTCATACTATTATTTGCAAAGAAAAATGGGAAGAAGTCCTTACATTAAAATTATAATTTGCCCATCCATTTATATATGGATGGGTTTAATATTTATCTAAATAATTTAAGGAAAAGTGTATATATTTTTTGAATATAAATATAGTTATTAACGTAAGCGTCAAAAAATCGACGCGTAGCAATTAAAAATTTAAAGTGATAAAATAAACTCCAAGTAGGGGCGGTATTGCTTTCTACTTGGAGTTAAAATTTAATATAATTATTTACGGGTTGATGCTCTTAATTCTGGTGGAAGCTTCTTTGACCACGGCATAATATCTAATAAAATTTCTTTATTATCTATATTTATTTCTGATATCTTATCAAACAAATACACTAAGTATTTTTCTACTATTAAGCCGTTAGCTTTAGCAGTTTCAATAATACTGTATATTGTGGCACTAGATTTTGCACCTTTAGACGTATTACTAAAAAGCCAATTCTTACGGCCAATTACAAATGGCTTTATAGCCCTTTCGGCACCGTTATTATCAATTTCTAAAGATCCATCAAGTAAAAGAGTTTTCATTCCAGGTAATACTTTATTTGTATAATCAAGAGCTTTACCTAGAGGACTTTTAGGAAGTGCATCTTTTATTTCTCTTTCAACATATTCTTGAAATTCATCAAGAAGTGGAGCTGTTTTTTCAAGACGCATTTCATAACGTTTTTTATAATAGTCATCCTCTTTAGAATAGGCCTCTCTTAGATCTTTTTCAATTTTATAAAGTTTTTCACAGTAATTAAACCCTATTATTGCTCTTGATTTTTTTAGGGCTTCTTCATTAAGTGTTATTATGATTTCGTGAAATTTTCTTCTTATATGAGCTAAGCAATAAAGTCTTTTTATATTCTCAACTTTATTGTATCCTGTATATCCGTCGGTTTGAAGAAAACCAGAAAACTTCTTTAAAAATTCTTTCGGACAAGAACTTGATCTTGTCTTTTGGTAGTCATATAAGATAATTGGATCTTTTAATTCACCACTTTTATATAACCACATATATTTCTTAGAATTAGATTCCTTACCATTATCATCAATAACTTGTAAGGTTGTCTCATCAGCCTGAATATAGTTTCTACTTAGAAGCTCATCTTTCATAGCAGTATAAATATCTTCTAGTAAATTAGCTGCCGCTAACGTCCAGTTAGACATAGTTTGCCTTGAAATATCTGCTCCTAACATTTTAAAGTAATTTTGTTGTCTATATAAAGGCATTGCATGTTGATATTTCATAATAAGCATATGAGCTATTAATTCATTTGAAGCCATTGTTTTATAAAAAGCAGTACTTGGAGCTTTAGTTGAAATTATATTTGTTTCTTCAGCTTCCGCTTCGCAAGGCTTGCAAGTATAGCTATATGTAATATGTTCTTCAATATAAAGTTTTGCAGGTATGTATTTTAAAACTTCTTTTGAAGTCTTTTTTCCTATAACGGTTAATTCATTCCCACATTTATCACAGATAAGATCCTTATCTTCAAGTTTATGTTCTATAACTACTCTTTCTAAATGAGCTAAGTTATCTTTTTTACCTACATATTTTGGAGTTTTATTTCTTAAATAAGTTATTTCTTCAAGAATAGGTTCAGCAGCTTTAGGATCACTATTTTTTTCAGCTTCATCAAAAAGAGACATTTGGTTAACATCTACTTGTTCACTGGATTTCCCAAATATCTTTCTATTTTTATTAAGCAATTGTCTTTTTAAATAGTCTAATTCATTTTTTAAATCATCAATTTTTTTATCCTTAGATTCAATTTCTTTATCTTTAGATTTTAGTTCATTTTCCATTTTTTGAATCAAAGATTTTGTTTTTTCATCAAGTTCATTTTCCAGAAATTCAAACTCCATTTTAGCTACTCCTTAATATTCTATCTATATGCATATTATAACATAAAACCCTTTATTTCTAAAGGGTTACGGCTAATTTATACTATAGAATTTTAAGTTTTTTATCTTTATTTTAGTAATAATTTTTTGCAGTAACTGGCTTAAATTTAGATTTATTTCTTATTTCATATCCTTTAAGCAACCATTTTAATTCTTCCTTGTTTACTTTTAAAGCTTCTTCTTGAGTAGTAGGCCATTTAAATCTATTACTTTCTAACCTATGATAATATAACCAGAATCCTTCATCGAAATGTAATATCTTAAGCTTATTCATTTGCTTATTACAAAATACAAATAAAGCTTTTTCAAATGGATCTAATTTAAATTGATGCTCTACAAGCATAATTAGTCCATCTATGCTTTTTCTTAAATCCGTTACGCCGCAGGCTAGATAAACTGTCTTAACTTCATTTATATTTAACATGATTCTGAAAGCTCCTTAATTATATTTGATAATATTGCTATTTCATTAGCCGGTATAAATATATTAGCTTTTCCAATTTCTATTCTAATCTCTTGAGAAGTTATTTCTGATTTATCAATACTAACTTCTTCATTAAGTGATATACTTTGGAATATAGGGGTACCTTCAGTACTAGCTGCCTCAATTCTTCTTTTATGATAATAAAATTGTGTCTTACTTATATTATTCTCTTCACAAAAACTGCTGCTTCTTCTTTTGTTATTATATCTGGTCTAAATGATTCCTCTTCTTCATCTATATCAGCTATATTTTCTTTATATCCTATTTTTGCATACTCTTCATTACTTGCTAATATTAATGCATAATACTCATATTTATTAAATTCAAAAAACTTCATTTCTTTACCCATTCTTCTAACTCCTTTGTTATTTAATAAGTCCTTTATATAAATTTCTATCATCAAATTTAAAAAATTTTCTATGCCTTCCCTTATATGTTTCTATCTCTTTAGCTTTTCTTATAGCCTTGTTTTTTTCTTTTAACTGAATCATATTTGAAGTCTGAATTTCTAAATATATAGTTTCTATTGTTTTATATTTTAAGCCTGTATCACTCATTACTTGATTTATTAACTCGCATTTACTTTGCTTATATATGTTTTCAACTATATATTCTCTTGCTATATTGCTTTTAGATGTTAAACGCTTTGCTTCTCTAACCATCTTTAATTCCTCCTATAGCTTTTTATCTATATCTGAAATTAACTTTTTAACTGCAGCTTTAAACTTAGTATTAATTTCTTCATCTTCTATCTCTCTAAGGTCTTTAATTATCTCATTAAATCCTTTGGCCACTTCTTCAAAATGAACTTTGAATTTTACTATATTTAAATTTTGACTATCAGTACTACTTACTTTATTTCTTAATTCCTCTAATTCCTTAGTTACTTCTTCAGGAATTGAAGCATTTACTTCTATAGGCTTTTCTTCTAGTTCTTTCTTTAAGTTTTCTATTTCCTTGTAAGCTTCTCCTAATTCAACTGCTTTGTCTTGTAGAAGCTTTCTAGATAAATTTAATTCCTCTTCTACTTCTGGATCTGATTCGTTAGCCTCTTCTATCTTATCTTCTAATGTTTTTATATGAGTTCTAAGGTTCTCTATCTCTGCTTCTCTATTAATTAACTCATCACTTCTATTTGAATTAATTACTTCTATTTCATTTTTTAAATTTTTATTTTCTTCCTGATACTTTTTGACTTTTGATTCTAATTTCTGCTTTTCTTTAATAGCTTCTTTTAATTCTCTTGTACTCATATGTTCTAAATCATTTTCTTTTACAAATCCTTCCCTCTCTTCAGGAGCTAAACTCAATAGCTCTAAGGCTTGGCTATAACTCAAATTCGCATACGTTTGCGAATTTAAATTTTCTCCTAAAAGTGATATTTGACTGGATCCATACTCTTTAAAAATCTTCATTAAATTATTGGCAGTTCTTTGGCTATAATCTACGGAGCTCTCTAGCCAATTTGCCCACTCTCCATGTCCAACAATTTCTTTAGCCTCTACTAATCTTCTTCCAATTTCAATAGAGTTATATAAAACTATATTTCTAGTCTGATCTTTTATAGCATTTATTTCTGCAGCTATCATTTCTACTGTTCTAACTCTTTCTATGTTACTCATTGCTAAATCCCCCTAAGATATTTTCTTATCATTATTCTTGTTTTTTGATTTATTTATCTTTAACTTCTTAAATTCATCTAAGAAGTTATTTAATTCTTCTGTAGGTGGACAATTTCTTTTCCCTCTAACTTGAATTATTACATTTCTATTTATCTCCATAGTGTAAAATGGCTTGTCTATATTATTTTTCTCTCTTATAACTAATATATTTGTTTTTCCATTAGCATGACTTTTGGAATATCCACCTACACAATGATGCAATTCTTTTCCTTCATCAATTATCTCTTTAGTTGATGTTACAGCTCTTATGAGATATTTTTCATCTTCAAAGGAATATTTTGAATTAATAACCTCTTCTCTTTTCTTTATTTGTTTATCTAAAGCTTTATCTTCCTGGTATTTTATTTGCTTTATTGTGTTTTGATGTGCTGTATATAAATCTTTAGGAAATAATACACTTTCTTTTGTAATATCCATCTTAAGCTTTTTACAATCTCTTATATAATCTCTCCAATCACTTATTACTCCTAATAAGGGTCTGAAAAACTTATTGGTATAATATTTTTCTTGTACTTTAACATATTTATTGATTTTATATATAGTCGTATATGTTAATAGTTCCTTGAAATGTTTAAATTCATGCTCTACTAATATTTCTAAATACTTTAATTCCTCTAAAGACAGTTTATTTTTTTCTTTACTATTAAGCTGGTGTAATCTCATAAAGCAAGGTGTTTTTACTCTATCAAATGCTATTAAGTCTTTTAATTCTCTTTTATTCACTTTCAGCATTTTAAATACACTTTTCCCATTCCAGTTAATAGCACTATAAGTTGCTCTTGGCCTAAGTTTTGATTCAACAATATTTTTAAACCCTAATTTAGTTAAATCTTCTACTCGTGGATATTTACTGAATAATTCAAAGTATTTTAATCCATCTTCATTATTAGCAACATCAATATACTCTTTATACATGCTATATTGATATGGTGTATCTTTTATTGCTGCATCTATACTCTTTAAATTAGTTGCTCTATATACCCTTGAAGCAAAATTGTTTAATTGAAATACTTTATTTCTTTTTTCCCAGCAGTAAGCTTGTTTTTCTATATTCCAACTCTTTGTTAACATTACTGGATCATTTATCTTAAAAACATATAATGCTTCTACTTCGTAATAAGTTTTGATATTTGTATAATCTCCTTTATAACTTCTACTAAGAAAGATTCCTTTAGCTACTATTGCATCTTTATCTATTTTTGATTTTTCATAGTGAATAAAATATGCTTCATCCCATAAATTGCCCCTGCCCATTCCAGTTGATTTTATTTTTACTTTACTTCCACATCCTGGACAAATAATACTACCATTATGTTGTAATCCTTCCGTTTCATATTCTTTATTGCAGTATGTACAATATCCATACTGTTGTTTTCCTAACCTTACTTTTTGTTCTGTTAATGGATCTATTTTATATCTTTCTTTCCCTCTTCTTTGTATAAACATATACCTACTATGTTTTAAAGCTTCTTCTATAGCAAATTCTTCAATTTCTTTAGTAATCAGTTCTTTTCCAAAATGTTTTAGATAATCATTAACATTAACATTGTTTGCCATTTTCTCACCCTCAAATTTAAATTTTATAAATATGCATCTAAAGATATATCTAGCATATCTTCTGAAGCTTCTTCCTTATCTTCTTTCTTCACTTTTTCCTCAGGTGTAAAATCTAGTGCTTTTATATTATCTGAAGCTTTAGGTCTTGACTTTTCAATTCCAAAATATTTTAATACTATTGAAAATCCTTCTTCATCACTAATCATAGCCATATTACCAACTTTAACTTTTTCTGCTGCCTTCCTCATTTCTTCTAAGCTTTTCATAATACTTTTATCATTAGCCAATATTTTCTCTGCTGTAGTTTCATCGTTTTTTATTAATCCTAATAGATATTCTCCTATAACTTTCACATAAGGATTATTTTCCTTTTCCATTTCATCATTAATCTTTGTTATAGCTTCATTAATCATTTATTTATCCTCCAATACCTTTAAATAATCTAAATTTGCATTTTCTCCATAAAATATTTCTTTCATATCTAGATAAGGAATATAGTTGTATCCTCTTTTTCCTTTGTTTTCTTTCCATCTATCCCAATATTCAATGACTATCTCTCCTGGAATAAAGAATACTTTATTAAGCTTTTTCATTGAACATAATATAAAACTTGTCTCATTCATTTCTAATGCTAGTCTTATATATTCTATTTGATGATCCAGAATATGTTTTAAAGGTAATCCTTTTTCATGTTCACTCTCTTTGCAGTCAAAACTTATAGATAATCCACCTTTTACAGTTCCTCTAAAATCTAATGTGCTTTTGCTTTCAGGAAAAGCTGATACTATTTGTTTGCCTCTTCTAACAATATTCCAAGGAGTACTTATCTTTTGTACTAATGCTAGTCCTTTATTTTTATAAAAGGTATTAGCTCTTATTACTTTTTCTTCAAACTTTCTGCCTTTATTGGCCATATCAAAATTCTTTGCCATAAAATCACCTTCTTTAATATCTAGTAAATTTCTTGTCATCTTTATTTGAAATAACTGCAGCTCTACATTGAATATGAATATATTCCATTAACTTCATCTTTGCTCTTATATATTCTTTTAATTCTGACTTCGTATAGTTTTCTTGTGTCCTAATATCTTTTGCTCTTAATCTAATCTCATTTAATCTGTCATACATGGCCAATGATAATTGACTTAATTTAAATACCTCTTCCCCTCCTTCTTCTAGTCTTAACTTTTTATATTGTTCCTTTAGGTCCTTACATATTTTTAGGTCCTCGTTTATATTAATCACTTACTATTCACTCCTTTTTTCTTTTTCTCATTTTTGTATAAATATATACTCCTGAATATTTATTAGATATATAAGTTTGACAATCTATAAAAGAAAGCTCTTTAAATTTATTTTCAAAAAACTCCTTATGTAGATTTTCATTTATTGCTATTTTCTCTGCTTTTCTTCTTGTTAATAATGTTCTGTTTATAGTTACTGTTGGTTTTTTCAAATTTTTAGAATATCCTATTCTAGTCTTGCTTTGTGTAGCAATATATCTTGCTACTTTTTCAAACTTTAATTCATCTGCTTGTAGCTTATTAGCATTTGCTATACCTAATCCCCATTTTTGTTCAGCTATATCTCTATCCATTCCAGATATTATTAAATGATGATGTATTCTAGTTCTTTTGCTTTTATTAGGATCCTCTACATAATCTATTACATGAATATATTTAAACTCTTCATTAGATTTATTCTTTTTCCACCAGCGTCTTATTCTATCTAAATAATTATCAATATCTTTTTTAGCTCTTTCCTTATTAGGAACTTTTCCTTTATATGTTAAAGTTATATATAAATCTCCATTATTAAAGTTAGTATTAACTAATCTTATTACTTCTTTAATCTTATTTTTCTTATTAAGATTTTCTTGTGCTTTTCTTGACTTCTTATCTTTTTTTCCTCTTGGCATATCTCCTTTACATTTCCAAACAGGATAGATTTCTTTTTCAACCATTTCTCCACTTACTATTGTCTTAATTACATAAACATAATTATTATTTATTCTTAGATCTTCATACCTCTCTAGATTTTCTATTTGTTTATTGTATTCTGATTCATAATCATAATTCTCATATAACTTTCTTATCCTATTCTTATTCATATCTAATCCTCATTTTATCTATGTTTTAAATAAATATGTCCGAGATAATAATACCTATTACAAGCTCGGTTAAAGCCTCAAAAAAAGTAAAAAATAATAAGGTGTTTGACATACCTAAATCCATAGTTTAAAATGAAAATATCTAATGCTTTAAAACCTTATTGGTTAACAGATTACTTTTATGGCGTAAAAGTAATCTGTTTTATTTTTTACTATTGTATATTTTATAAATACATGTAATATAGCTTGTACTACTATCTAAATACTTACAACTAATGCAGCACTTTTCACATACTATATAGCCTTTCCTACAATGTACCCATGCTGTAGCTTTATCATCTTTACAGTTACCACATATCAACATATATCTATAGGTTCTTCTTGATTGGTTTTTAAATTATAAAAAATATGTTTATCTTCTTTTGTTTTTATAAATTTATAATCACTAGGATTAAATCCTTTCTTTGATAAAAGCATCTTTTGCTTCCTGGTTAAATTCTTAGGATTCTTCATATTTTTTATTATCTCCTTGCTTCTCTATAATTCTTTTATTGTTTCTCCAGTTTCAACATCATATATATCCATTGTCTATATCTATTTTTTCTGATATAATCGTGCTGGTAGTTAATGTATCATGCTCAGTCCTTTTGTTATTAGTAACTTGTGACTGAGCAATTTCTTTATTTAGCTCTTCTAAAAATATTTCTCTTATATCCTCTCCAGCTGATGCTCTCTTCCTTACTCTTGGAGCTATATTTAATATATCTAGAATTAGTCCCATATAAATATCTCCTTAAAGCTCTTATTCTCCTTGTAAAATAACATTTATCTTTAGATACATACCTAGTAATAATCATGCAAATAATTACAAATAGTATTACCCATAAAAGACTTAGTAATATTCCATAACTTATTTTCAGTAAACTAAGAAAATATATTTTAATTACATATAATAAGTACATTATTAGACTCCTTATATGATTCAAATATTTTCTTTTGTTCTTCTGCTACTTCCTTATCTCTCTTGTGACTTAACATTATAGTAACTATATCTTCTGCTCCAAAATATATCAAAGCTTCTTCAAGCATTTTTTGTGTACTCATTTTTTCCTTTCCTCCTAATACTAACTAATATAAAATCGTTATAAATCTCTATCTTATGTTCTTTATTTTCTTTTGTTATTCTAATCTTCTCTTTAAAATCTTTATAAGGTATTACTACACAAACTAATCTCCCTGTCATTTAATACCTCCTTAATTTGATATGTATCACTCAAATATGTTAATTTTTTCTTTGAAAGGGGGTGCTTTACTTGAATTACGAATTCTTTAAAACTATTATTCCTCCAGTAATAGCTGGATTTATAACATATAGAGTGGCCAATAAAAATATTTTTTCTAGCATACGATTAAAGGTAGCTAATGATCAACTTACTAATGTTTATTTGCCTCTCTTTGTTTTTCTAGAACCTCATTTATATAAACAAGCTGATATAGAAATAATTAGAACATTCATAAATATGTTTAATAATATTAAAACTACTAATTATGAACTAATCGATTCAAATTTATTTAATTGTGTTCAGATATTAGAAAATTCAATAAATAATGATAAATATAATCTTGAAGCTTATTATTCTGTTTGCAGTGTTCTAGATAATTTATTTGAAAAAACTAGAAAATTACTAAAGTTACCGACTAGAAGTATTTCTTATAAAATTAATAATAAACAATATGGCAAGACTTTTAATGAAGCTATTAAAATAATTGAAGATGTAACTATTAAATCTGTGTCTCTCTTATTCTTAATGGGTATTTTCATAATTGCCCAAACAATTATTAGCATTTTTATATATTTACTAAAATAGATAAATTATTAAATCAATTAAAAATTTTATTAGAATATAAATTAATAAATAAGCTATGAAAATTTTAATGAAATTTCTCATTTAAACTGCTCTTGAACTGCTACTTTTTGAGAAGTTCTTTCTAACTCATTAATTGCATATTCTAATGCTTTTACATCCTCTTCTTTACTTTCTATCTCTTGAAAGTGTTCCATGTCATAATGTAAACTCTTTAATTGATTTAATGCTTCTTTCTTATTCATAAGCTTGTCCTCTTCTATTATTTAAAGTCTTTAATTCTTTAATTTTATGTATATTTTCTTTTATAGCTTTAGAATATTCTAAGATTATTTTTTTCTTTTCTGTATAATCTACAAGATAGTTATCTCTAAGATCTTCCTGCTGTTCTATAAGCAACTCATTTTGTTCCACTAATACTTGGATTAATTCTTTAACTTTCATGTTATTCACTACCTTTCTCTATAGTCCTAATGCCATTCGACAATTATTAAGTCTTTCTCTCATAAGCTGATTTTCTTTCTCTAGATCTGAAATTCTTTTTTCTAATCTCTTACGCTCTAAAGGTGATAAAGGGTTTACTTCTCTTAATGCTTCTATTTTTAAAACTTCTTCCATG
>ENA-ORMS01002716-ORMS01002716.1-human-gut-metagenome-genome-assembly--contig:-NODE-2716-length-12275-cov-3.764812_pt1 | contig 12275 bp, 18 predicted proteins | sample MGYA00242104_ERZ508997 | MGnify/ENA primary metagenome ERZ508997 (study PRJEB26280, sample SAMEA2338704) | human gut metagenome | biome: human gut; feature: human-associated habitat; material: faeces... | reverse complement strand
CTGACGAAGTCCTCGACTTCGATGGACTGGCAGCAACGCACCCCGAACAAATGTTCGATATACCCGGAAATCGGTTTTACTGTGAGCGGATTCCGCTCACAAAACCATTTGACACTTTTCTGAATGTCAATTCAGAAAGCCCCACAGGGGCGCGAGAGGGGGCGAAAGCCCCTTGATGACTGATTATGTGTCCCCGGATGATTTCGGGCGCATTTGCGCCCACATGCACCACGAGAACGCGCTCGCGGTCGAGGTATCGCTCGAAACCGGGCTTCGTATCGGCGATGTTGTCGCGCTCCGGCGCGATCAGCTCGACGGGCAGCGAATCCATTTCACCGCGAGCAAAACGGGGAAGTCCGGCAGCAAGCGCATTTCTGCGCAGTTGGCAAAACAGCTCCGGCAGATTGCCGGGGCTGTTTATATCTTCGAGCACCGAACCGACCCGAACAAGCACCGCACCCGGCAGGCTGTTTGGCGCGATGTAAAATCAGCGGCGGCAGCGTGCAGCATTCGTCAGAATGCCGCACCGCATTCTGCGCGGAAAACTTACGCGGTCGAGGTGTTCCACTCCGGCGGGCTTCCCGCGGCTCGAAAAGAGTTGCAGCATAACAGCTATGGTACAACTTTGCTGTATGCTCTTTCTGATAAGTTCGGCAGCGTTCCCGCCTTGGGGGCAGCGGGGGAAGAAACCCCGCCCGCGTTCCGGCTCTCCGAATCAGATATCGAGAGCATCGCAAGCCGAGTCGCCGAACTGGTTCTTGATGAGTTGAAGCGGAACGGGGTTTTTCACCCGTCCCACCAATGAAGAAACCCGCCGTTTGCGGTACTCGGCAAGAAAATCGTTTGACATTGTTCATCATCCTTTTTGCTTTAAAATAAAATACACCTGTCAAGGTGGAGCGCGTCAGCGACTACCTGGACAGGGGTATTATACTATATCCGGGAGTGGGATGATGAACAGTGTCGAGCGATTGCCGAGTATCGCGGGCGGCTGCGTATAAAAAAACAGCGTCACGGTGACATGCAGACATCTTGACGCTGTTTTTCACTTGTGCTACAATAAGGACACGGACGAGCCGCACAACTTGTCGTGTATGGGTTGCACCTTATTGCTGGGTATGAAATAGTTCACACGCCCTCGCAATCCCTATTATAGCACATATGTTCGACTTGTCAATAATTTTTTTTAGAAAGGAGCGAGGAGTTACTATAGTCATGTAGTTCCTTTGTATATGGCGCATTTTTGCGCCCCTTGGAGCGCGAAAGCGCGACCCTCGAAGCGAAGCGGAGTTATTGCGACAGCTAACCTCACGGGGACGCAGAAAGGCTCGGCGGCTGAAAGAGCAGCGGCGGAGTGCGGCGTAGGTGCTTTGGCACAAAATCATTATTTTGTACCCCGGAGGGGCGTGTAATTTCTCGGAATACTTGAGAAAGGAGAAACCTTGGAATACAAAAGAGAAATTATACAAAATAAATGGTATCATAAACGAAAAAAGAACAAATTACATAAAAATTACCCCTCCCGAAGTGGGAGGGGCTTTTTATTGTTCTATTTCTATTATTCTGCTATGGATTTCATTGATTTGTTCATCTAGTTTTTTCAAGCGATATTCGCATATTTGGTTTGGTCTCCCATATTCTTTTTTGAATTTGTCATTTCTTTCTTCTTCTTCTACATATCTGTTTAGCAGTTCCATCCATGCCATATTTAAAATTTCACATTCTGTTATAGTTTCAAAGTTTTTCATTTGACTTACTCCTTTAAATTTGATATTATAGTGTTGCGGTTTTGGTAACTCTGACCGCAAACAGGGGATTAAGTTATTTATTCATCTTCATTGTCGGCTTGGGCTTCATATGCTTCTTGTTCGGTTGCATATTCGATTCCGTCCTCGCCGATATAACCGTATTCGGTGTATATGGCTTTTTCTCCTTTCTCCGTCTGAGTGTTGCAGCACTCGGGCGGTTTTTTCTTCTTTGTTCCTCCTTTCTGTCTACTATTATACATTAAATATCGCTCATATTCAATTGGCAATATACACGAACTTTACTGTATGTTTTTGTTTATATTGTACACTTGTTTTCGCTCATTCGTTCTGATATAATTATGCCGAGGTGATTTGATGAAATTGTACTATAAAATTGATGTTCTCGCAGCACTCAAGGCAAAAGGATATTCTACTTATCGTATCAGGAAAGATAATCTTTTGTCTGAATCCACTATTCAGAAGTTCCGCAAAGGCGAGGGGGTAGGCTGGGAAAATCTCGAAACCCTCTGTAATCTGTTGAACTGTCAGCCCTCGGACATTATCGAGATGAGGTAAATTCTCGTGTCTGCCTGTTGCCTTTCGCACTTCCTCGGTGCGGATTCGCGGTCAAGGCATGCGCGTATGCCTTGGTTGGTGCGCTCGGCTGATATCTTCTGTCCCGCTGTTGCTTCCTCGGCGCAAGCGTAGTATGCGCGGCTTGCACTGTCTGCTCACCTTATCAGCCCGCGCCGTAGGCGCAATCCCTAAAGGTAGAACCCCCCGATATTTCGGGGGGTTCGGTTTATTTTATCTTTCTTGGTTCATCGATTAGACCTAATATATAGTCTGCTGAAATGTTGTAAAATCTGCATAGTGTGATTAAATGGTCTATAGGTAGTTTTCGTTGACCGCTTTCATATCTTCCGTATTGCTGTTGTGTTGTTTTTAATAGTTCTGCTATTTGTGTTTGGTTTAAATCGTTATCTTCTCGGATGTCTCTAATTCTTTTTGCATATTGCATAAATAAATCACTCCTTTTTTGTACATTGTACCAAAATCCATTTGGATGTATTGACTTTAAATCTAAATGGGTTTAAACTGTGCTTGTGATTAAATCCAAACGGGTTTAAAGGTGGTGAAACAAATGCTTGAAGCAATCTTGTTCAATCTTGGTAATCTTGTCGGTTTGTATGGTAGAGCCATACTCGAAATATTAAAAAATTTAAAGTGAGGTAAAAGGAAATGAAAGCAAAAATTTTAGGTATTAAGTCGGTTGATTATGTCAGTAAAAAAACGGGTCAGCCTGTTCAGGGTGCTGAACTGCACTTTGTCCGCGAGCTTAGTAGTCGTGAGGTTGAGAACTCTGTCGGGCAGGCTGTCGGCACTGTGTTCGTCAGTGTAAAGTCTCCGCTTATTGAGCGTATATCTCCCGCTATAATCGGCAAAGAATGTGAGTTTGTCTATGACTTCGACGGTCGTTTCTCTTCTCTTTCTGATATCGTGCTGCCCGCAAAGGCATGATATATAATCTTTTCTGATTTTAAGGCGGGGGAGGTGAAAAAGATGAATGATGAAAGACTTTCTAACTGCTCGGAGCAGAAGCCGAAGAGAGGTTTCAAAACTATCGGCTGTATAGTCTGCGTTCTTGCTATTCTTGCAATGTCGCTTGTCTGTTGTTTTGCTGACGGTGCGGCAACCGGTGCGGGTGGTAGCGCTGAAGCGGTTTCCGCAGTTTCAACCGTCCTTAAAAATGTTACTGATACTGTTAACATTTCTTCTGTTGTTCAGATACTTGGTATCGGTATCGGGGCGTGTATCGGACTGGTTCTTATGTGGTTCGGCGTTCGACTTGTTATTCGTAAGGTCATGGGCGCAACTCGCAAGGGCAAAGTTTAATTCAACGGAGCGAGGGGGCGTTTGTCGCCCCCTTGTTTCATTTTTAGGGGTGATTTATTTGTATAAAAAAGCTTTTCGGAAAGCGTTGAATCTTAGCGGCGCTTTTGATACTTTGAAATATCGGCGTGAATTTCGGCGCGAACATCCGTTTTATTTTAATCCGTGCGGTACTTTGATTTTTTCGGGTCCACAGGGGAGTGGTAAAACTCTTAGTGCGGTTGATTATGTAACTCGCATAATGGAAGAATATCCGCACGCTATTCTGTGTACTAACACTGAATTTGCTGATTATCCGTTTAATGCTGTTGTTTCTCCTGAACCGAACGGTGAAATGTCTGTCCGCGATTATTTCAGCCATGAGTTGATAACACATGAATGGATTTGTGACCGTCTTGCTGAAAATTCTTCTTATCGTGTTTGTGTTGAATATTCGGGTCTTGACTGTTTGAAATGGGTAAATAATGGCGAATATGGTGTTATTTTCTTTATTGATGAATTTCATCTTGAATTGAACAGTCTTGAAAGTAAAAACATTGATATCGATGTTATGGTCGAGATTTCGCAACAGAGGAAACAGCGCAAGCATATCGTTGGTACAAGCCAGGTTTATATGCGCCTTGCGAAGCCTTTGCGGGAGCAGATTAAGGATGTTGTTGATTGTCATAGTCTTTTGAATCTGTTTCAGTGGAATTATATCATTGACGGGGAGAAGAGCACAGAAAAAGATGGTCAACTTGAACCTGTTATTGTTGGACGCTCGTTTTTCTTTCATAGTCCTGAAATGTACCGTCGATATGATACCTATGCAAAAATGAAACGATATAACAAAGAATGGCAGGGGCGCTCTCGTGTCCCGAGCTTTGATTTGTTTAAGCGGGAGGGTTAAAAATGCAAGCTGTTTTTGATGTTGTTATTCCTTATATTGTTCTTGCCAGTAAGTTCGGGTTTTTCTTTGGTATGTCCTGGACTGTTATATGCTTTGTTATTCGCGCCGCAAGCGGTCGCGATTGGTTCGGTAAGTAAAGGGGGGTTATTATGTTTTCTGACGCGCAACAGCGTTATATAGCTTCCCTTGTTGCTTCTATGCGTGCCGAATATCCGTATTATATCGCTTATTCTGATTACAGAAATTCGAGTTCGGATTCTCCACAACTTTATATTGTTTTTTGTAAAGAAAAAATCACTTCAAAGGGGTTGTATAGCTATGTGGTTCCTGCGGGGGTGCGTTATGCAGTTAACACATATAATTATTCGTCTTATAACTCGTCGTCCGCTCGTACTGTTGTTACCGCTTATAGTGGCGGTACTCTTAACATTCCTGTTTATGAGTGGATATATACAAATTCCGAGTTCTCGTCCTATTCCGTTCAACCTGATGTAAATAGTCTGTATGGGGGGGATTACAATGCACAAATTCAAGTTCAAAATTTTGTTGTCATTACTGCTTTGCTTACTTTTTTGTTCGCAAGTATTGTTACCAGTTTCCGCCGAAGGTTCTGATGATAATCTTTTAACTCTTTCTAATTTGTCCGATTCTCGGTTAACAAAAAGCGGTAATGCAACGGTATCGAATGGTGTTGTTACCGTTCCTGCTGGCGGTTCTTATTCTGCGTATATTCGTGTTCATCCTGTTTCGGCAACTCGAAAATATAAATTTACTTATTATTATCAATGTACTTCTGCGATAGGCTCTTCTTTTTCCCTCGCTGGTAGTGTCAAAATCTATTATAAAGATTCTTCAACTGGTTCGGAGCTTAGTGTTCTCGAGCTTACAAAGCTTACTAATGGTAATATTCAGCGGAGCAATACTTTGACTATGCCTGACGACTTCGGTGACGCTGGTCGTATTTATTTTGTTTTTAAAAATACTTCTAATTCTTCCGTGTCTGTTCGTGTTGATAATTTTATTGTCAACGATATGACTACCGCTGATTTAGATAGTTCACTTGGTAAGTTAGGGGATAGGATTAAAGGATTTTTTGAGGATTTAGCGAATACGATAAAGGGCTTTTTTATTCCTCAGGACGGTTTCTTTGATACTGTTAAACAAAAATTCGATACATTATTATCGGAGCATTTGGGTTTTCTTTATCAAGCTCCTTCAATGGTTGTTAAAATAATACAATTATTTATTGACTGGCAACCGTCCGATACTCCATATTTAGATTTTCCCGCTGTTGATTTTGATGTTGCGGGAACTCATGTGCATTTATGGGACAAGGTGCATTATACCTTTGATTTTTTGCAAAATGCGCCTTTTAGTACGCTTTACGCTTTTTATAAAACATTGGTGTTTTTCATTATTTCTCTTGCTATGATAAATCTTGCAATAAAGAAGTATCACAATATAATCGGGGGTGGCTCTGATGATAATTGAATCTTTGCTTAATGCTATTTTTTCAGTTTTTGAGAAAGTTTTTTCTGTTATCAATATCCCCGGTATGCCTGACGGTATGGATAACACTATTGTTGATTTTTTGGGCTCGGCTTTGAATTATGCAGGTAGTTTGATTAGTTTGTTTTTGCCTTGGTCGCAGGTAAGGGTGTTTTTTCCTATATTGATAGTTATTTTGTCAAGCGAGGAAATATATAAGCTTGTGATGTGGGTGTTGCGAAAAATTCCTATGTTGGGAATGTCTTAATGCGCGCGGCGCGAACGCGCGCGCGCTGTTGTTCTTCTCTTCCCCCGTATATCTAATAGGGGGGAAGAGGTTTAAAATTTTAAATGTTAGGGTGATATATTTGCGGTATTATCAGTCTTTAGCGTTTAATGATTGTGTGTATAGTATAGATAAATTAATTGTAACTGGTAAGTTTAAATATAATTCTTTTGATTCTTTTCAAGCTTCTCTTTCTGCTTTGCTTATTCATGAAACGGTAGTAGAGCGTGCGCCCTTTGAACTTTGCGTTTGTCGTGATAATTATTATACTTCTCGGAAAAAACTGTCGTTTACTCATAATTTCAAGTTTGAACTTATGAGTTCTCGGTGGGGTGGGGGAGAGACTGCGAGTTTTTGGCTTGGTACTCATTTCCAGACATATGAAAAAACTGTCGATAATTGGAAACTTGAAATAAATCCAAATAAATGTATGCCTTGTCCGTTTGTGTCTGCATTGTTTGACCTTTTGGTTGATTGTAGTAAGAGCTATAAAGTTGTTGAGTTTGATGTAGCGGTTGATTTGCCTGTTTCGCGTGATAGTGTGATTGTGTGTAAGGATAAACGCAAGTATGCTTGTGTGGTTAATAGTTTGAGTGATTGTACGGAATATTTAGGTAGTAGGCATTGCGCTGGCTTTTGTAAGGTCTATAATAAACAGATTGAAAGCGGACTTGAATTTGCTTGTACTCGCTTTGAAATGACTTTTGATAGATTTGATACTGTGGCTTTTTTGGATTGTGTTCCTGTTGTTTATATTTTTCGTCAGCAAATGTCGGTTGTTTCTGGTCGGCTTAATGATACTGATAAGTTTATCTTGAAAACTCTTATTGCTGAGCCTCGGCGTATTGGAGAACTTAGTTATCATTATCGGAAAAAAATGTCTGATTTGCTTTCTTGTGCTGTTGATAAGCTTGTTTTAGATAAAAAGACAATTAGTTCTTTGATGTGCTCTTTGTCAAATTTATCTAATTTCTTTTATTATGATGTCGCGAGGTGTGGAAATGTTGAGTGATTCGGAGCGTTTATATATACTTATAGTTCAATATGGTTTGGCGCGTGACGCTGAATATGAAAATAAAATTAAACGTTTGCAAGGTCTTATTTGTCGGCGTGATGTTGACTTGCAAGATTTATTACAGTATATTATACTTATATCGGAGCGGCGCGCGTTTATGTCTTGCTATGCTGATATACTCGCTTTTGTCCGTCCTTGTGACTTTTAATAAAAGGTGGTGAAGAAGCCTGAAGAGGGCGTATAGTCATATTGACTAAAGCTCCTGCTAAAATTATACAAAATAAATGTTTTGTATAATTTAGGGGACTTTATTATATGACTATACAGGTTCTGTGTATGAAATCTGAGGATTTTGTATGCCTGCCGCGATTGGTGCGGGATTATCTGAATTATCTGTCGAGTGTCAAAGGCAAATCGCAGCTTACTGTCTGCGAATACGCCTCGGACCTTCGGCTTTTCTTTGCGTACATGCTCAAGCAAGAAAACCTTTCGCAGTATAAAAACACTCCTATAGATGAAATTGATATTTCAAAGCTTGATATCGATTTTATCTCGCTTGCCCGTATACCGACCGCGTACGGCTTTTTGGAATACTGTCGCGCCGAGCGCGGCAATGATACGGCAGCCAGAGCTCGCAAAGTCGTTTCTATCAAACGCTTTTATCGTTATTTAAAGGTTCAGGGCTACATTGATGAAAACCCTATGCAGGATCTGGAATCGCCGAAAATAAAGAAATCGCTTCCGAAATATCTGTCTCTTGAACAGGCTGTGAGTTTACTTGAATCCGTAGACGGTAAAAATAAGGAGCGCGATTATTGCATTTTAGTTCTTTTTATGAACTGCGGAATGCGTCTTTCGGAGCTTGTTTCAATCAATTATTCTGATATAAAACCGGATAATACAATTATAATAACCGGAAAAGGAAATAAACAACGCACGGTTTATCTCAATGATGCGTGTGTAAGCGCGATAAAAGACTATATGAAAGTGCGTCCGGTTGACGGCGTGAAAGACAAAGAAGCGCTGTTCCTGAGCAACCGCAAGACCAGGATCAGCCCCAAAACGGTTCAGCATATAGTTGACGAATATCTTGAAAAATCCGGGCTCAGCGGTCAGGGATTTTCAACTCACAAACTAAGACATACGGCCGCTACGCTCATGTATCAATACGGCCATGTCGATGTGTTGCAACTAAAAGAGATTCTCGGCCATGAGAATCTGGCAACGACTGAAATTTATACTCATGTTGTCGACGAACAATTGCGCAGTGCCGTTGACTCCAACCCGCTTAATAAAGTCAAAATCAAGCGCAAAAAGTCTGAATCTGATTCTGACGAAAATTAAAAGCTGAACAGCCTGCAAAAAAGCCTGCTTGCGGCGGCATCGGTTACTGCGGCAAGAACTATAAGAATACATATTATCAAAAAACGCATACAGTAAATTTTTATGCTCCCCTCCCCTCTTCGTGCTTTAACTGAAGAAAGTGAGAGGAGCATTTCATATGATGAATTTATTCCTGCACTGCAAGCGAGCAGGAGCGCAAAAATAGCCGGTATAAGCCCGGGATATATCACCAAAACGCAGTAGCCGAGCCCGCGCAGAGCAAAATTTGAGTATAGATAGCCCGACAGCATACCTATCCCCACTCCACGTATTATTGGCAGAATACATATCAGCGGCAGCCCGACCGCACATAGCCCGAATACAAATGCCGCGAGCATAAATGCAGCGTTGAGGGCCAGCGAATTTATAAAATTCATACCGAGAGACTGGCTGCCTTTTGATCTTATATAAACTGAAAACATATCCGAAAATGCGCCGGAAAGGTAACTGTCAGCCCTTTTGAGAGAAACAGCGCCTATTATCATTCCCGCCGCAAAAAGCAGCATCATAATAAGTATTCTTCGGTTCTTTTTCAGTGAAGTTATAACACCGTTCCCGTATTCCTTTGCCGCCTCGTTTATGTCCATAGCATTTTACCTCCATTATTTTATCTAATAATATGAGGCTTTGTCCCGAAAAATACCAATGTCCACGCAGTATCTATGCGAGGACATTTTTGTTTATCTATTAATTTTTATTCCGTTCAGTTTATCAACGAAATCGGCGGGCTTAACGGTAAGTTCTGCCCATGCGGGTCTGAATCCGCTTTTTATTGCGTTTCCGGCAGATTTGATATTTGACCATGCACAGCAGTAAAACGGGACCTTGCCGCGTTTTATAATCTCCAGTGCCAGTCTGCTGGTCAGCGCGCCGGCTACGCCCTGCCTGCGATATTCCGGCAGAACATCGACTCCTATCTGCCACATCGTGTCGCAGTCCGCAGAAGCTCCTGCAAGCCCTATCAAAGTATTACCATCGTATGCACCGATGCACAGCACGTCTAAATCTTTTCTGTCGGCGCACAACGCGTTGCTCCACTGCGACAGATATAAATCCTTGAAGTTATTCGGATACATAACCTTGAGTTCATATCGGCATGGCAGTTCCTGAAGAGACTCCATACGCGGCAGAAAATACTCGGCCATGAAACAAACACGCATACCGTGCGCCTGAAAAGCATCGTTTAGAATATGCATATTCGGCGTTTCGAAGCAGTGCTCCGGCGCAAATCTGTTTATATACTTCTCCACAATGTCCTTATATTTCATGTCAACGGACGCTACAATGTTGTTTCCGTATGACACGAGGTCGCATATAAACGGAAGCTTCAAATATTTTCGCGCATTTGGGTTTGCTGTTGATTCAACGATAATATTTTTGTCTTTTATAAAGTCTTCCGGCGCACATCCGAGGTCTGTTGCGGACTGCGCCATGGCAGTAGAAATAATTTGACTGTTGTTCATCAATTCTAATCCTGTCTTTTAAAATAAAACGCCCCTGATTTTTTAATCAGAGGCGTTAAAAAATCTTTACTTCTTGAAGATATCGTCCTGCTCAATGAGCTCGATTCCCGCGCCCTTGAGTATCTCGGAAGCCTTATCGTTATCTTCGACTCTGATGATAACATAGGCGTTGCCGACCGAAGGCGTGATGAACGCATAAGCATACTCAACGCTTATCTGTGCATCTGAAAGCACCTTGATAGCGCGTGCAAGTCCGCCGGGTTCATCGGGAATGATTATGCCGAGAACCTGAGTTGCGGAAGCGGTCATTCCCTCGCTTCTGAGCGCCTCAACCGCCGACTTGGGGTCGTTGACGATAAGGCGGAGAATGCCGTAGTCCGAGGTATCCGCAACGGAAAGAGCGCGGATATCGATGCTGTTCTTGGCGAGGACTGCCGTTATGTCGGCAAGTCTGCCGGGTCTGTTTTCGACAAAAACCGAAATCTGACTGATTGCCATTTGGTTTTCCTCCTTTATATTTTTCTGTTATCAATAACTCTCGAAGCCTTGCCTTCGTAGCGCGGCAGAGAGTGCGGTTCAACAAGACGCACCTTTGCGGAGACACCGAGGACGGACTGCATGGCGCCGCAAATCTCTTTCTCTTTAGCCTCAATCTGCTTGACCGAGTCAGAGAACATGTGATCTGACATCTCGATGCAGACGGTCATTATATCAAGGTTATTCGCTCTGTCAACTATTATCTGATAGTTCGGATCCATGCCGAGCGAAAGAATAACATGCTCGACCTGAGCCGGGAAAACGTTGACTCCGCGGATAATAAGCATATCATCGCTTCTGCCCTTGGGTCTGAGCATCTTGACGAGCGTTCTGCCGCAGGCGCATTTCTCATGCGTTATTGCGGAAATGTCGCGGGTTCTGTATCTGAGCAGCGGAAGAGCTTCTTTGCCGATACATGTGAACACGAGCTCGCCGTATTCGCCGTCGGGCAACGGCTTGAGGGTCACGGGATCGACTATCTCGGGATAGAAATAATCCTCGCAGATGTGCATTCCGGACTGTTCACAGCACTCATATGCAACGCCGGGACCCGCTATCTCGGAAAGGCCATATATATCATATGCCTTGATTTTGAGCATATTCTCAAGCTGAGTGCGCATATGCTCGCTCCACGGCTCTGCGCCGAAAATGCCTATGCGAAGCGGCAGCTCGGCAGGATCGACATTCATCTCCTTGAGAGTCTCTGCAATAAACAGAGCATATGACGGAGTGCAGCAGAGCACATTTGAGCCGAAATCCTGAAGAATCTGCACCTGACGCTTTGTGTTGCCGGAGGACACGGGAATAGCCGTTGCGCCGAGCTTCTCCGCGCCGTAATGAATACCCATACCGCCGGTGAAAAGTCCGTAACCGTAAGAGACATGGACATAGTCCGAAGATGTTGCGCCTGCGGCGGTGAGCGCTCTTGCGGTGCACTCGGACCAGCGGTCTATATCGCCTCTCGTGTAGCCGACAACAGTCTGCTTTCCGGTCGTTCCGGACGAGGCGTGAACTCTGACAAGCTCCTCTCTCGGCACGGCAAAAAGTCCGAACGGATAGTGATCTCTGAGATCCTGTTTTACCGTAAAGGGCAGCTTGCTGATATCGTCTATCGAATGGATATCTTCGGGCTTGAGTCCTATCTCGTCAAACTTTGCCTTATAAAACGGGATGTTTTCATAGCATCTTTTTACCGTCTTTATCAGCCGTGCGCTCTGCACTGCGTGCAGATAATCGCGCGACGCCGTTTCAATTTCGGGGCTGAAATACTTTGCCATCGTCTCTTATCTCCTTTGCATCTCTTTTATCTCTCTTCTGCGTTTTAGCAGGTTTTCTCGTGCTCGTAGCCGAGACGGAATGCCTCAAGGTTCATGTCAAGGAACTTCTCGGGCACAGTGTTCTTTATAGCGTTTATCCATGTCTCATAGCTCAGCTGCATGTGGCTTGCCATAGCGCCGATGAGAACAACATTGACAGCCTTTGCCGAACCCGCTTTGACGGCGAGCGAAAGCGCGTCAAGCTCTATCATAGAAGCCCCTGCTGCTTTTATTGCCTCGGATATGTTCTGAGGATA
>ENA-ORMS01002712-ORMS01002712.1-human-gut-metagenome-genome-assembly--contig:-NODE-2712-length-12284-cov-2.471175_pt1 | contig 12284 bp, 11 predicted proteins | sample MGYA00242104_ERZ508997 | MGnify/ENA primary metagenome ERZ508997 (study PRJEB26280, sample SAMEA2338704) | human gut metagenome | biome: human gut; feature: human-associated habitat; material: faeces... | reverse complement strand
ATATTAGACAGTAAGAAAGACAGGGTAATTGGATGGAAAATAATAATAAATCTGATAAGGGGTATTTGAAGGGACTTATAACAGGATTACTGTTTGCTGTAGTATTAGTGGTTGTATTTGCAGTGGCATGGGTATTAAAACTTAATAAATATGTTCTAAATTATTATGGTCTGTCACTGTCCGAAGTAAAATCAAAACAGGTCAAATTAAACAGTGATGATTTTGATACCAAAATGAATAAACTTGCGTCATATATTGAAACATTTTATCTTGATGACGTATCAGAGGAAGATATGGCAGAAGGAGCATTTAAAGGTGTCGTGGCTGCGTTGGGAGACCCGTATTCTGAATATTACACAGAGGAAGAATATGAGTCGCTTATGGAATATAATGGAATAGGCGTGTCCATAAGCCAGAAGGAAGAAAATGGAGAGATAACCATAGCCACGGTATTTGACGATACTCCCGCAAAGGAGGCAGGTATTCAGGAAGGTGACGTCATAGTAGCTGTTGATGGAAATGACATGACAGGAAAATCCAGCCAGGATGTGGTAAGCATGATTAAAGGTAAAACTGATGGTACGGTAACAATCACGGTCATGAGAAATGGAGAAAAACTTGATATTCAGGTGGAAATCCGAAAAGTTGAGCGTCCGACAGTTGCCAATCACATGATGGATGGAAATATCGGCTACATCAAGCTTGGCGAATTTGACGGTGTCAGCACATCGCAGTTTTCTGAGGCACTTAATGAATTAAAAGACCAGGGAATGGAAAAACTTGTGATAGACATAAGAGACAATCCGGGAGGACGACTGGATGTTGTATGCGATCTGCTTGATTTGTTTGTTGATAAGGATAAACTCATAGTGTATACGAAAGATAAGAACGGCAATAAGCAGGAAGAGTATACAAGGTATGACGCATCGGTAAAAGATATACCTATAAGTATAATCGTAAATGGAAACAGTGCCAGTGCGGCTGAGGTATTTACCGGTGTGATGCAGGACTACGGTCTTGCCAAAATCGTTGGAACACAGACATTCGGAAAGGGAATAGTCCAGAAAATTCTTGATATGGGTGATGGTTCAGCGGTAAAACTCACAGTGTCAAAATATTATCTGCCAAACGATGAAAATATACATGGACAGGGAATAACACCTGATTATGTAATCGATGCAGATGAGAATACGGAAGAAGATGTGCAGTTGAATAAGGCAGTGGAAGTGCTGAAATAGAATATTGTATGTTATGTTGGCGGGTGTTATGCGTAGGAGCAGACACCTGCTTTCATATTAATGAATCAGAAAAAATTTATAAAAACAAATGTTCGATTAAAGTATGTACATCACTGTAGATTTGTGATAAAATCAGAATATCAGATAGAGGGACACCGTTTAATATATCAGTGAGCATTTAGAAAGGGAAAAATATGGCATTAGATAACAGATTAAATATTACAGATTCCACAGAACTTGCCAGAATGGAAGAAAAGATAAGCAAGAAGAAGGCTGTTGAATTATTTGAAAATGGATATTTGGATAATTATGAAGTTGGAACATTCAGGATGCTTGCGGCAATTCATAAATATTTATTTGGATATATATATGATTTTGCAGGTAAGGTTCGAACCGTGAATATTGCGAAAGGTAATTTCAGATTTGCACCGGTTATGTATTTACAGGCGGCTCTTGAAAATGTTGAGAAAATGCCACAGTCAACATTTGATGAAATAGTTGAAAAATATGTTGAAATGAATATAGCACATCCATTTAGAGATAAACTTGAAACACAAGTCAAAGATTTGTGTTTATGTGCATGAGTTGTATGATATAATAATCTCTGACTTGTAAATAAAACAAGCGGAGGTTTTTTTATTATGGCAAAAATAAAAAAGAGTGAGAGAATATTCAGACTAGAATAAAAGATAATTATGCTTATTGTGTTAAAATGGGTGTCTGGTGTTCTGGTAAAGCTCCATTCGGATTTAAGAATGGTAAAATTGATGGGAAAACAACACTCATTCCTGTAGATGATGAAATAGAAATAGTTAAAAAAATCTTTCAAGAGGATGCAGAAAGACCGAACATTTCAATCGGGCAACTTCAAATAGAACTGAATAAAGGTGGCTTTACAGGACATCAATCTGAAAAAGGTTTTTCACGAACAACTTTAAGCAGGATGTTATCCAATCCAATTTATGCAAAAGCTGATGATGTTTTATTAAAAGTACGGACGCTCGTTGCGTGCAGATGATTTGACAGGGGTAATGGCCTATATAACAAATGTAAAGCCTGTTGTAGACAGCAGAACATGATAATCTGATTGATTTAGCTACTTTCAGCGATAATGTGGCTGATACTGTCAAAAGCAGAATTGACAAGCTGACAGTAGAAATTAAGGAATTGCAGTTAAAATTAGAAACAGACGACGCAAGAGGTGTGATTGAGCTTCGACTTGGACTACATAAAAATTCTGTTTTTACAAGTTTATATAATGCACATGGGGAATTGATTTTGAATTATGAAGAATTAGACACAGAAAAAAGACAGATGATTTTAAGGGTTCTGGTAGATAAAATACTCGTCTATAAAGATGGTACAGTTAAAATGATTTGGAAAGAATAAAACAGGTAGCAGAATTTTAAAGTGTGAATGACGGTAGCATAAATATGCGGAGCATATTTGTGCTACCGGAATGTCACTCCCTCGAAAAAGAAAAGAAGCAATCACATTCACAGAGATAGGATTGCTTCTTATTCTTCTTTTGTATATTGGATAACATCAGTAATATCACAATCAAACATTTTGCAGAGTTGGTTGAGTGTCTGCATGGTAATGCTTTGGTTGTGCTTTAATTTGTGTATCATGGACTTACTCATACCGTATGAATGTTCCAAGTTATAAGTTGAAATGTTCATGGACTTTAGAGTTTTCCACAATGGCTCATAAGCTATCATAGTCATCACCCATATACATTTTAGATGGTAACATCTGAAATCAAAATCCTCACAAATATATTATGCGTGTTTTATAATTGAATTGGAGTTTCAGTATTACAAAATTTATCAATATAAGAAAGGAACGGTGCGAATGAAGAAATCAATTATCATAGCATTATCTGTCTGCCTAGTATTTATGTTGGAAAAAGTACAACATTAAAAATTTCTGGAACTAACAAAAAAATACATGGAGCAGTTCTAATAAAAAGGTGGCAACAGTATCTTCAAAGGGCAAAATTACCGCAAAGAAATATACCTCTAGTAAGAAATCTGTTGCAACTATAAATAGTAAAGGTAAGATAACGGCTGTGAAAGAAGGAACATCAACCATAACTGTAACAGACAGTAATAAAAAAACATACAAGTGTGTTATTACTGTAGCAGGTAAAACAACTACGCATACACACTCTTATACTGCGAAAATTACTACTCCTGCGACTTGTACCAAGAATGGAGTAAAGACATATACTTGTAGTGGATGTGGAGCTACTGGTATCACAGAGGAATGTTTAGCAGGTGTATGGGGATATTTTGATAGAGGAGCCGCAGAAGAATTATTTAGCTATGTAAATAGTAATATAAAAACAGATACACAATATGGTGTAGTCGATGCATTTGGAAATCCTATTGGAATAGAAACAGTACCAGCACTTACAAATTTTGATGGTCTCTACTCAACGGCAAAACAAAGAGCAGCCGAACTTGCAACTAATTATAACCATTCAGGAATGAAAACAGACAATGAAAATATTGGTAATGGTTGGGAAAATGCAAATGCTTGTCAACAGGCATGGTGTTATTCTTCATCTCATGCAAGTACTATGACGAATAATATTTATACTCAAGGTTCATGCGCGGTATTCTACTACGATGCAGATGGAAGTGGTCAGAGCTATTGCAGATAGAAGTATTTGCAATAGCTCTTTTCTATATGTAAAGGAAAGAGAAATGTGAATGACGGTCACACAAAAGTGTGACCGGAATGTCCTGCTTGAAAAGGGGTGCGGAATGTATCGTTTTAACAATCCATAGTCAACAAATAAATGAAAATAATTGACAGGTCAAAATTGTGTAGTTTTCACAAACTTTTACTTTGGAAACGATAAGTACCTAAAGGAAAGCTTGACGGTAAAGAATTTGTAAGATACAATTTATTTAACAAATATAGATGAGGTTGCAAAAATGTTGAGGAGCATTTTTGTAAATGTAACGATAAATTTGAGGACAAAGTTTAGGCATAGAGGTGTGTCTAAGCTCTGTCCTTTTCTATTTTCAAGGAAGGAGAAACAATTATGAAAAAAGAATATTATGTATTTGATATAAAAGCTGTGAAATTACTAGATGATGAAACTCTTTTATGGATGTTGATTAGTTTTGAAAAATTAAAAGAAGAAATTATTAAACAAGCACTAAAAAGAAAACTTATTAGACCTCGATAGTTACACATATCTGCCAAAGTTGAGAGGAGCAATTTTGGCAGGGGAACTATTAAGGATAAGATGATATTCTGAAAGTCGAGTTGTTGTCGCAACGACAGAGAACGGATAGAGAAACGCTTCTCTATTCAAATCCTATCCTCTCTTATCCTTTAATAATCTCTCGGAATCTTCAGCCCAGTAAAATCAAGGCTTTCTGATTCCTTTTTATTAAAACCCCCACTTTTTTTGTCAAAAGCACTTGACAAATCGCTCAAAATTTGCGGCGAAGCCGATTGAATATATTTTATTTTATCGACTGGAGGGCGATTTTTATGTTACCTGTTAACTGTGGCAGTCATGCCGACTACCAACATTTTGTTGTTACTAATCTTCGTAAATATTATCCTGATCCTGACGCTCTTGCCCGCTCTACATGGGATATTATCGAGCGTTTCTGGAATCTCGATTTATCTTTTACCGATACTTTTATGGCTGATAAATATTCCAAATTCGGTCCTGCACCAAGAACGCCTTCATGCATGCAGCGTTCTTACCTTCTTTCCATTGACTTTAAAGTTACCTCGATAACCGAATGGGCTGCACAGCTTAAAATTAATCCACTTTATGCCATCCTCAGTGGATTTGAACCCAGTAATACTCACGGCGTGGGCACTTTTTATGATTTTATAAACCGCTTGTGGAACTCCTGTTGTCACTTCCCACAGGGAACGAAAAAAGCGTATCTGTAAATGCAAAGATAATGGCATCACTGACTGCAAATGTGATCGCTACTTTTCCCAGCCTGATTGTGATATCGGTTGGGATTCCTGCACGCTTTTTTCAGGATGAAATCTTTTCTTCCTGATTACACTGTTTCTAAAGTACTTTTGGATTCTGCACATGATGCCATGCCTTATTATCAATACTTTAAACGTGAGAATATAACACCATTTATCGACCTTAACGGAAAAGACGGAAAACCCTCTGTCTATAAAAATGACTTTACGATTGATAAAGATGGAGTTCCTCTTTGTCCCTCCGGATGCCATATGCGTCGTGATGGTGTTGAAGCTGCAAAAGGCAGAATGAAATTCAAATGCCCTAAAATCAGCCATAAAAACGGTTGCATCTCCTGTACCTGTGAAAACCCATGTTCTGATGCCAAATACGGACGCACTGTTCATCTGGTTATGAAAGATAATCCAAGATTATTCAACAATCCTCCAAGGAGCATTAAGGAATGGAAGCTGGAATACAATGCAAGGACTTCTGCTGAATGCTCTAACAAACGTGAGAAATTAGACTTTAAATTAGAAGACGGCAGACACCGCTCAACTAAGATGTGGTACTGCCGCCTCTATCACATCCTGATGTTACAGCATCTGGATGCATGGAATCTGCCATCTGAATCAACCCTGAAAAAAATGATTTTGGATGTAGCATAATCCTATAGATTATTATATCTCATTTTTTGAAACATAGCGACAGTTATGTTTATTTCTTGCGTTCATTTTTACGTTCAAGAATAATATTTACTTGTCAAAGTTCAATGCCAGAGTTTTGCTGGCATGATCACTCAAGATTCCGAGAGATCATCTTGGACATTTTGTTTCATAGATAATTGTGCATATAATTAGTTGCTGACATATATAATTATTTTGCTATATTGCTATGTTATAAGCAAGGAATTGTGTAATAATATTGGTAATTGTAAACAATAGTAGTTGAAATATAAATAGTGTTTTGTTATAATTATACAGAAAAAAATATTTAATTTGATAATCGTAAGTTTTAGGCACACTTTAATAAGCCTCTGGCTTTATTGAGTTGGTAAGTACTAGGCTCTGAGATTCTTTTCGGGATAAACATAAATCATTCTTCCGCAGGAAGAGGTTGTGCAGGGATTATCACAATTGCAGACACGTCGCTTGGATTTGTCTTCGCAGTTGTATTTCCATTTCATCCTGGGGCAGACAAATTTCATGGTGGGAAGCCTGTTTCTTAAATGAGATTTACTACCTTCCCGCTTCATTGGCAGTGAAGGGTCATGAGGACAACAGGGTATGCCATTTTCATTAAAGGTGTATTTTACGTTATCCATGGAAAGCTTTGTTTTCAAAGGAATAAAAGCTTTTTTAAAACTAAAATCTTCGAATAAGGATTTGTATATTTCGATGGTATCAAAGGCTGCATCTCCAAGAAAAACGTTTGGCTCAATGTCAGGATGTCGTTTTTTAAAGTCCTTTAAAGTAGGTAATAATGCTTTAGAGTCAGCAAGAGATTTATCTTCATCAGGAGATTTTGATTTCTTTTCAACGACTATATCAGGATGAGAATCCAGATAGTCCCTGTTATAGAAATCAATGGAGCGGACGATACCGAGTCCGTTAGTTAAAATGCCAAATTTATAGGCATAGCAGAAATGACCATTAATGTATTGCTGCTTCACTTCATGATTAGCAGCTGCAGATGTAGGCATAGAAGCATAAGCAGCTTTGTATGGGTCATAAGAATCATCAAAGTTATTCGCTTTTGCATAAGTTTTTAGCTGTCTGATAATACGGTTGGCATATTTCGGATTGTTTTCGGTAACATATGCTTCAATACCTGAAGTATCAAACAGAAGCATAGAGGCAAGATTTTCATCAATGTCGTGGCATATCGGTTCTGTGATATCAACGAGATTATCAAAAACTGATTGTAAGTCCGGTAAAAAGTCCTGCTTAAAACGTGTGATTTTTGAAGCATCAGGAACTTTGGTAAAGCCACAGAATTCTCTAAGATGTCTGGAATAATGTAGAAAGACCAGCAAAAGAGAATCTGTTGGAATGGAAAAGAGGCGTTGAATAATCAGAGCCCAGAGCATAGCATTCAATGGATATTTACGGTTTCTGCCAGTGGATGCATAGTAGTGATTACGAAAAGAAACCGGAATAATTTCATCAAGGTCAATGTGGTTTTCAAGCAGAGTAAGAAACTGAGGTTTGTCAGATTCATAAATATCTTTACAATCTTCAAAAATATCTGCCAAAGTGAGTTGTTTTTGTGGTATCATAGACATGTCTCCTTTCGGGGCGTGGTTATTGGTTGCTGAACAACTCCATTATATCACAAACCGTGAGGAGATTTTTGATTTTAGTAATAAAAAATGCCGTATTTATGCGGCTTGTAGCGTTTCGCAAACGCCTAGTATAATTATATTTGGAAAGGAGACACACCTATGCAACACAAACTAAACTTATTTACATATATATGTATATGTCTATTGACATGTTTTGCATTTTTTCCCCATACAGATACATATGCGGCAGAATCTGAATATACGGAAGCTGAACAAAACTGGTTTCTTAATGATATTAATGCTGCAGACGGCTGGAGTTTGCTTTCTTCCCCAAAATATAATTTTGATACACCTACCATAGTTGCTGTTATTGATACCGGTTGCGACTACACCCATCCCCTTATAAAAGATAATCTTTTCGTTAATACCGCAGAACTTAACGGAGAAGACGGTGTTGATGATGACGGAAACGGATATACAGATGACATATACGGCATAAATACATATAATCACACCTCTGATCCAACAGACGATTCCACAGGCAGCATTAAAGGACACGGTACCCATGTAGCCGGAACGATTCTGCGCACGGCAGGTGTCACAGAAACTTCCAACCCGTTTAATATAAAATTAATGATTATAAAAGCCGGAGACAGTTATGGTAACTTTTCATCACAAAATGTAGCGGAAGCACTGCGCTATGCCGCTGATAACGGTGCTTCTGTCATTAACATGTCTCTAAGCTCCCTAAAATCGCCGGCTGCTCTTCAGGATGCACTCAGCTATGCCTCTAAATCTGCCATTCTTGTAGCCTCTGCAGGCAATCAGGGTAAACCAACCACCGACTCCGGATATTCGTCATGTGCAGACTATTATCCTGCTGCATATCCTTATGTAATAGGTGTAATGTCCTATGATGCCGACCACAGACTGTCATATTTTTCAAACTGGGACTTTAAGCAGTATTCTGGTGCTGAATATGACATAGCTGCTCCCGGAAACAACATTTATTCATGTTACTATGATTCTTCATACAGAATGATGAAAGGCACCTCCATGTCTGCCGGTGTGGTATCAGGATGTGCAGCATTACTATGTGCAAAATGGAAAAACTCATCTGTATATTCCCCCGCCGAGCTGACTACCCTGATTATGGAATCTGGTAAAAATAATATATCCCATACAGATATTTATGGGCACACTTACACATATAAAAGTATAGACATGTCCTCTCTTTTATCAGAAAATATCAGTCCAAATCTGATTTTATCAACAACCGAACTTTCGGGAACAGAAGATTGTGATGGTTCGTTCACACTCAAATACACTCTTTTAAACAGAGGAAGTAATATAGACATTATCTCTACATATGTCTCTGCCCCTGATACTTATACAATATCAGCGACCCATAGCTCTGAACATTCAGAAATGCTTTATTCTCTTGATTCATATGATGGTGTTTTTACTATTAATTTTGAGAACAGAATACCCGAAAATGAGAAGATAAATCTGATTTTACATGCAACGGTAAAAGAAGGCTCAGATATCTCAGACATAAAAGATTATTCATTTGATTATCCCGTTACAGTATATATAGGAAATGCATCCTCCCCTGATACTCCGACTATACCGCTACAGGGCATAACTTTGTCCGCATCAGATAAGATTACTATGACATCAGGCTCTTCCACAAAACTTAACGTATCATATATTCCTCCAAATACAACTGACGATAAAACTGTTGTCTTTACAAGCAGCAATACAGACTGCATAAATATCAGCTCTGACGGAACGATAACTGCCATTTCTCCCGGTGTGGCTGCCATAACTGCTACTTCATCAAAAGGCCATACAAGAACCATCACTGTAATAGTCTGCTCTCCTGCAAAAATCAACATAGCTGATATGAATGTCATCCTGTCATCTAAGACATTCAATTGGAACAATCGAGTTAAAAAGCCTTCAGTAACAATAGACGGATTAAACGCAGGTACAGATTTTACAGTCAGATATTCTGATAAACACAGCAAAAATATTGGTAAATATACCATAACAGTATCAGGGACCGGAAAATATACCGGCAGTATAACCAGGCACTACTATATCGTTGCCTTCCACAAAAAGACCTATAGGGTAAACGGTCTTAAATATAAGGTTACCTCTGCCACTTCATTCTCCAGAAAATCAACAGGAACAGTCACACTTACAGGCAGTGCATCCAATGATTTAAATGATCTTAGAATCTCATTATATATAAAAATAGGCGGTAAACCCTATAGGGTAACCGCCATTAAAAAGAATGCATTTATTAATTGTAAAAATATACGGAAAATAACCATCCTACCTTTCAGTGCATCCGCTACTCAATAGTAAGTATGTCTACAAAACCCGTAATCTCAAACACTTCCATTATACCTTCATTTACATTTCTTATTGTCATTTTTCCCTGTTTATTCATAATCTTCTGTGCACACAGCAACACTCGGAGTCCTGCTGATGATATATACTCTAATGCCTCAAGATCAAATACAAGATCAGTGACACCGGAATCAAGTCCGTTAAGCTCTGTCTCTAGCTGTGGTGCAGTTGTAGTGTCAAGTCTTCCTTCCACCTTTATCTCCAAATTGCTTCCATTTTCTGTTTTTTTGATAACCATTTTTATCTTCCTTTCCCTATTTATTATTCAGATTCTTATTTAATGACAAAATATTTTTTCCATCCTTATATTCATAATTAAGTTCGTCCATAGTCTTTTTGACCATGAAAATTCCCAGCCCGCCGATGGCGCGCTCCTCTGCGGAGAGTGTGATATCGGGGTCCTCTTTTTTCAGCGGATCGTACGGCACGCCGCGGTCTATGAATGTGATAACTACAGCTATCGGATCCTCCGTTACCTCAACACGAACCGTTGCGGGTCCTGTCTCCGGATTATAGGCGTAGTGCGCTATATTGCCGAAAAGCTCGTCTATCGCGATGTCTATCTGCATCTGTGCCTTTAGCGGACATTTTATTTCCTCGAGCTGCCCGTTGACAAAATCAATCACCGTTTCTATATTTTCTATGGTTGCGGGAAGAGTAAGCTCTTTCATTTTGCGTCACCTCCGTTATATTTCAGATAAAGCATCGTAATATCGTCAAATTGAGGGGCATCTCCGACAAAAGCGTCTATATCGGCTTTTACCGCGCGGCATATCTCTTCACCCGAGAGATCGCCCATGCTGTTCAGCAGAGCGAGAAGCCGCTCCTCGCCGTAAAGATTGTTTTCGCTGTCCGTGGCTTCCGTCACGCCGTCGGTATAGAGATATATTTCGTCGCCCGGGGCGAGTGTAAATTCGTTTTTGCGGTATTTAATGCCATCCATTCCGGCAAGGATGAAGCAGGGCTTGGACCTCAGATATTCAAAGCCGCCGCCTGCATGCCGCACAAGAGGGGGATTGTGCCCTGCATTCGCAAATTCCACCTTGCCTGTAACCGTATCAAGCACGCCCATCCATGCCGTGACAAACATTCCCGCGTCGTTTGATTCGCACAGCTTTTCGTTTGCCGTGGTGAATACTTCGTCTACCGGCTTGCCCGATTCGGCATAACCCTTTATTATCGTTTTCGCCGTCATCATAAACATCGCGGCAGGAATTCCCTTGCCGGAAACATCGGCTATGAGGAAGCCAAGTCTGTTTTCACCTACAAAATAGAAATCGTAGAAGTCGCCGCCGACCTCCTTTGCCGTGTCCATCGTGGCATATATGTCAAATTCGCTGTGCCCGGGATAGGGCGGAAATACCGACGGTATCGCCGAATGCTGAATTGACCTTGCAAATTCAAGCTCCCGATCGATCCTTGCCGCCGCCTCCGCAATATAGCGCTTCAGGGTCAGCACGGTCGAGTTGATGTCATCCGAAAGCGAGGCAAATTCCTCGTTTGTTCTGACATTGACTACCGTGTCGAGATTGCCGCCGGTTATCATGGCGAGAGATTTGTTTATCTTGACCATGTTATCCACCACGAGCTTCTTGATGAGGAAGTAGACGACAATAAAGAGCATGCCGAAAACGACAAATTCCATGAATACCGTTATATATACGGAAATATCACGGGAGAACATCGCTTCTTCCAGCGGCATGACGGCTACTATATAGTAGCCCTCGGAGAAAATATACGAGCAGAAAGCCTGCTTGCCGTAGACGACAGCCTCAAAGGTCTTATTTTCGGGCATTGTACTGCGGTCGATATATATTCCGGTGACATTAAGGTTTCTTCCCTCGTTGCCGTGCCTGTCGCTGACGATGTTCCAATCCTCACCCACTATGATGAGAGCGCCGCTTTCACCTATGTGGCGGTTTCGCGTGACGCCGATGACGACATCGTCTATATCTTTCTGAAAGCGCTCCGCATCGTATGCTACCTGAACAAAGCCGCCGCCACTGAGCACTACGCCTGCGTATTTGCGCGAAATTGTCGGGTCGGATGAAGTGGGCTGATAGCTCTGAACATATTCCTTTGTCACTCCGTCGAGGAGAACAAGAAATTCCGCCGACTGCTCGCCGCCGCGCATATCGTAATTGAGAAAGTCGTTATGCGTGGAGACGGTTATTATTCCGTTTTGGTTTATTATATTTATCTCTGCGACATCAAATTCTTTTTTGAGTGTTTTGAGCAGCTTTGCGTTTGCTCTGTCGGTAAAATCTATGCGCGAGGCTATCTCTCTCGTGAGTTCAAGGAGGTTTTTATTTGAAGCCTCGAGGATATCCTCGCGGACATCTTCGATATTGAGCCTGATAAGCTCGTTTGCATCGTTTTTCGCAAG